>JGI12635J15846_10002724_pt1 | contig 15432 bp, 10 predicted proteins | sample BlaSpr_A8_OM2_M2_FD_15846 | JGI IMG/M metagenome (IMG submission 15846) | reverse complement strand
ACCTTTGCCGGTACACGTGCCGATGAATTGGCGCTTACTGGATGGAATGAAGAACAGAAGGAATCTTTCCTGCGCATGCAGTACCAAGCTCAACGAAGCTCGTATCTGATGCAGATTCCCGATGCCGAATATTCGGTGGTTTGTTGCGATGGCGTAGGGGTGGGAAGGTTGATTGTCGAGCGCACTGAGAAAGAAATCCATATTGTAGATATAGCTCTGCTTCCGGAGTTTCGGGCAAAGGGAATCGGCTCCACTTTGATGGAGGCGATCCTGACGGAAGCCAGCTTGGGCGCAAAGGCGGTACGCCTGCACGTAGAGCGGTTTAATCCCGCGCTGCTCTGGTATGAACGATTGGGGTTCGAAGCGGTCAGCGGTGGGCCAATTTATCTGGAGATGGTTTGGCGGCCGGATGGCGATGCATCGGTCACGGCCGATCAACAAGTTTCAGAGGTGGGGAACGTCTTATGTCGATCTATCTGACTAAGACAATGTTTGAAGAGAATCTGAATACAAAATTTTGGCTCCTCAACGAGGGCTTGGAGCCCTATGCGATGGAGTTGTTTGAACTGAGCGACGGTTATTCCAATCCGCGGCAGGAGCAGTTTTCACTGCACTTCCGGGGTGATCGCAATCAAGTTTTTCCGCAGCGCATTTATCCGATGAAGCACGATGCCATCGGGGACTTCGATTTGTTTCTTGTCCCCGTTGGCCGTGACGAAACGGGAACGTTTTACGAAGCGGTATTCAATCGCATGATCCCTCAGGATCAAGCAAAGTAGGGAGACAGACATGGCGCAGCCGTATATAGGTGAAATCAGATTGTTCGCCGGAACTTTCGCAATTTATGGATGGTCTTTCTGCAACGGGGCGGCGATGAGCATCGCGCAAAACGAGGCTCTCTTTAACCTGCTGGGCACGACTTATGGAGGGGACGGTGTGAATACCTTTAACCTTCCAGACCTGCAAGGGCGCGTGCCGGTGCACCAGGGACAAGGTGCGGGACTCAGTAACTACGTCCTTGGCCAGAAGGCCGGAGTGGAGAATGTGACACTGACGTCGGCGCAACTGCCAGCACACTCGCACGTCGCGATGGGGAGTGCCTCGGGCACTGGGACATCGAATCCTGCGAATGCAACCTGGGGAAACAGCGGGATCGTCAATGAATCCTTTGGCGCCGGATCGGCGGCGAATAGTTCGATGAACGCGGGATCCACATCGATGACCGGGGGTAATCAGCCTCACAATAACCTGCTGCCATTTCTGGTGGTCTCTTTCATCATTGCGCTGCAAGGCGTTTACCCGACGCAATAGTTGACATCGAACATAAATGATCGAACGTTGAGGAGAGAGAATTATGGGAACACCGTATATGGGAGAGATTCGCATGGTGGCATTTTCATTCGCACCCAAAGGATGGGCATTGTGCAATGGACAGACCATGCAGATAAGCCAGAATCAGGCGCTCTTTTCACTGCTGGGGACGACTTACGGCGGCAATGGACAACAAACTTTTCTACTTCCCAATTTCCAGGGACGAACAGCAATTGGTGTGGGGGCTCAAAACGGTACGCCGGCGTTTGCGCCGGGGCAGCTTGCCGGCGAGGAACAGCACACTCTGCTGATCAGTGAAATGCCGGCGCATAACCACACACCCATAGCCAGCAGCGCGGGCTCCACGCTGCCCAGTCCGGCAGGCAATTTCTGGGCATCTGGGACGCCAACCGCGCAGTATGCCGCCTCTCCAATCAACACTCCGATGGCCCCTAACGCCATTTCCAATGCCGGCAGCAGCCAGGGACACGAAAACCGTTCGCCGTATCTGGTAATTAATTTCATCATCGCGCTGACGGGAATTTTCCCCACGCGAAACTAAGCCGAGGCAGTTAAGCCGAGAAAATCGAGGAGGGTTCGCTATGTCCGATCAGTATGTTGGAGAAATCCGGATGGTAGGGTTTAATTTCGCGCCGATAGGTTGGGCTTTGTGCAGTGGGCAACTTCTAAGCATTTCGCAGAACACCGCCTTGTTTTCGATTCTCGGCACCAATTATGGCGGCGACGGCAAAAGTAATTTCGCCCTGCCCAACTTTCAGGCCGAAGCTCCCATGGGGGCCGGCAATGGTTCGGGGTTGTCTCAGCGCGTCTGTGGTGAGACCGGAGGGCAATACGCTGTTCCTTTGCTCACGGGCCAACTCGCCGCGCATAACCACGGCGTGGCCTGCATCAATGGCGCGGGTTCACTGAATTCGCCGGCGAATGCGGTTTGGTCAAACGCTAAAGGAGACAGAGTATCGCCTTCGCTCTACGCTGCCACGGCCACCGGCGTAAACATGAATGTCCAGGCCTTAGGGCTCACCGGAGGTACCCAGTCCCACAACAATCTTCCACCGTTTCTGAGCATTTTCTTCGTCATTGCCTTGCAGGGAATTTATCCATCGCGCAATTAGACGAACCCAACGAGCAGCAGTACACACCCAATTGCCCGCGAGATCTTCGCGGGCATTGGCATTTAGTGCGAGTAACGGGTCGGATTTATTGGCCCTTATTGGCAAGCGGGACAGACGGGCGTGCGCGCGACAATGTATCCGTAAGAGAGTTCGCCCGTCATCAGCGAATCTGTCTCAATGAACAGGACATGCTCGGGATCGATGAGATAGTACGTCACTGCGAGCGTGTTGGCATTGGCGCCGACCGTGGGAAAGAAAGTATTGTTCAAGGTGCCGGTTGAACGGCCATTACTGGGGATGCTGGCGAAGGTGCCCGTGAGCTTCGAATCCGGCTGAGGGGAGAAATCCAAGTTGGTGTCTACGATGCCAAGCAGGGTATCGGCACTTCCGTTGACCGTAATCTGTCCAGTAGCGTTGTTTTCAATGTTGGTGCTGGTCTGAGTAAGGTAGACGCCGTACTTTCCGTTAAACGAGAATGGCGGCGCCCCTTGCAGATTCGCCGATCCCACGCCGAGCGACCCGAAGTTGGTGTCCGCGTCCAACACTAGCGGAGGGTTTCCATTTCCGGTGAGATAAAAGATCAGTTCCGGTCCTGGGCCGTTACTGGCGAAGGTGATCGAGGAATCGACGCGGCCATCTCCGCTAGGATCCAAAGTGTAAGTGCCGGTGAAGGAGTCGCTGATCTCTACGAGAAGCCCGCCCAGATACTCATCGTTGTAGCCGCTATTTAAATTGCCGCTCGCATCGGCGGTAAATTGTCCGACCGAAGCCAATGAAGTGGGGAGTCCGCTCAAATCCTGACCCAGGATTCCGAAGACATAATTTCCAGCGAACGCGGCGTTATTTATGTAAGTGCCAGTGGCCGAACCTTGCGCGATGGCCAGTCCAGCCGTCGAACCGAATCTCGTGCCCGAGCTGTTATTGTCGCTCTCAATCAGTTTGATGTGCGTCGCGTCGACAATGTACCCGGTAAATTGAAGCGGGGTTTGCGCAAAACCGGCGGTCAAGCTGAAGGTCACCGAGCCGAATGCGTCTGGAGTTGAAACCGTTCCGGAGACGGTCGAGTTCGGAGTTACAGTGCCGGCATCATCCTCATCTGCTACGCTTCCGGTTCCCGAAATTTTGTTTGGTGAATCGATGTTAAGAATGCCACCCATCGCCAAGGGCTGAGGGACGATATCGGTGCCGTTCACGGCAAAGGCGTAACCCTTTGCGGGTGCTGTTGTGGCCGTTTGCAAGTCGAGAGTTCCCGACGACGTCTCGGTGCTCGGTGGAAGATTGGGATTGTCAAGCGTCGCAATAAAAGCCTGCGAATTGGAAAGCACAACCAGACTAAGGTCCTCGACTCCCTGCTGACCGATATTGACGTCCCCGGTATTGAGGGTGAGCGTTCCACGTCCATCGGGGCCAACGTAGTAAGACCCTCCACTGATTTGATCCGAAACTGACAATAGGTAATCGCTATGCGTTTGCTCTCCAGATGTAATGTTTCCATTGCCGTCGAGACGAATTACACCCGCCAACTGAAAAGGTCCATTGCCATCAACACCTTTCGTTTCGAAAACATAGGTTCCTTTGAGGCTGCTGGCGAAGCCGGTGACGGTGATGGGAACCACAAGGTTCGCGGTTTGGTCGGCGGTGGCAAACGCTTCAATGGTGAAGGTCTGGCTATTGGCGGAAATGACTGGAGGTGGCTTATAAGTTACGGCCGTGGCGCTGGCTGTGTGCAGAGGAGAGAGCGTGCCGCAGTTGGCCAGGGGCGGGCACAGCAGCGCCCAAGTCACTCCGGAATTGGTTGGGTCGTTCGTTACGACGGCTGATAGGGTCGTAGTCGCGTTAAGAGGAATCGACGACGCTGGGGCGGGCTGAAAAGAAATCGCAACNGCNGACGAGGCAGGCGCAGGAGGGTTCTGCACGTTCATTACGCTCCCGCCGCATCCGGAGAGAACGGTAATCACGGTTGCGGAAAACAGCANCAGTATCCATCTTCTTATCGTCAAAGTGTTCNCCAAGGTGATCGTCAAAGCCACTCTCCTGAGCATCAACGGTTATTGCCCCGTGCCGCGCAGGTGCACGGTCTGNGTTTGTCCGACGGTATAAGTGATGGTGATCGTTCCTGGGTCGAAGCCCACGATCTTCGGCTGGAATCCGACGGTCATGGTGCAGCTGCTCCCCGGCGCGAGGCTGGCGCCGCAATTATCGCTTTCGGTGTAGTCGCCTTTCACAAGATTGCCGGTGAAGTTGACGGTCCCTGCGTTGGGATCTTTCGGGTCGTTAAACAGAGTGATCGTCAGAGGTGTTCCAGCTTGGCCGCGCGTTTGGAGGCCAAAGTTCAATCCCGCACCGGGCGTCATGCGCAGCGAACTCGGCATATTTGCCGTCAGCTCCACAGGAAAGCGGCCGCTATCGATTTCGCAGTCCGATGTCGTAGTGCTGGTGCATTGCAGGGTATTCAACTCAAGGAAATAATCCAAAGCGGGGATCAGAGCGGTGGCTGGCTGCGGTGCGAAGGTGACCTGAAAGCTGCACGAAGCCAGCGGCATCAGAAGAGTTCCGGAGCAGTCATCCGCTGAAATCTGGAAGTTTGGCACCTTGCTGGCGAGATCGCTGTCGCAGCTGTAATTGATGGTGGAACCGTTCGTATTGTTCGGTATGATCGCTCCGGTGTCCACTTGCAAACCCGCAACTTCGCCCGTGGTGAGCGGGCGCGGAAGCGTGAGATTACCGGCCGCGGGGTTCACGCATGGGCTGCCTAGGGCGGGCAGAATCTGCACTGGAGCCGAGCCCTGATTGGTGAAAGACAAAAGCTGAGGCGCGCTTTTTTCTGAGACGGCCTCCGCTCCGAAGTCAAGTTCCGGAGTCGAAGGCACAATCGCGCTGAACCCCAGGCCTGTGATGGACACAGCGAACGCCGTGTTGCTATCTGCGCTGCTTGGGCTGTTGACCGTCAGGCTCGCTGCCAGTGGAAATGGACAGAGCGATGGCGGTTCTCCCCCAAGCGAAACAGACGGGAACCATGGGCAGCTTTGCTGAGGAGAAAACGAAATCGTAATTGTGCAACTCTGTTGCGGACCGAGCGTGAACGGCGACCCGGCAGGATTGGCGCAATTGTCCTGCTCAGTGAAATTTGCCAGCCCATCAAAATCGCTGAGGCCGAAAATGCTTGTCGCTCCGGACTGTGGATTAAACGACAGTGATAAGCCAGTAAGCGGGGTTCCCGAAAGACCGGAGTTTGTGAGGGTGATCGTTTGTGTCGTCGGAGCCGAACCCACCTGTTGAAGAGGAAATGTGAGAGAAGCGGGAGACAACATGATCGGCTGCGAGCAGCTCGTCGAATTCCCGACGCCTAAACAGACATCGCCTATGTCTCCGGCAAGCGTCCCACCGGGGCAGGCGCCGGTAGTGACGCCGTATCCGTTGGCCCCTTGCAACACAATTCCGGTGGCAGAACTCACAAGATTGACTGGAGAGGGATTGACGAATCCGACCGGCGCGCCGATCTGGCCAACGCTCAATCCGTTCGACGCAATAATGCTCAGAATGATGGAACTTCCGCTGATCTGACCGTTGACGGAGGCGGTGGTCAAACAAGGGTACCCTTGAAAATTTAGCGTGCCGGTTACGGTCGCATTGCTTGCGCCGATGTTTTCTCCTTGCGTGAGAGAGCCCGTAACTTGAAAGTCCTGATTTCTGGGATCGGTATTCGAGCTCGGGTTGAGAACACTCAGCACGCTGTGAAAATTTCCCTGGATCGATCCAGTGAGCGGCGGCACGGAGACTGCACTCCAGTGCAATCCGGATTGTGCGGTCCCGCATCCCTGGCCGTCGGTCGCCGTGTAGGTGCCGACCATGGTCGAATTGTCCGCGCTAAGAGATCCAGTCAGCGTGAAAGTCTGCACTCCGGCGGAGACGGTGAGCGTCACATTCTGCCCGCTAACGGTTCCCGTGACGGGAGCCGAACCGCTGCTGCAAATCGTAGGGGGAAGTCCGACTTGCGTGGGGGGCAGAAAAACCGAGTAGACTACGCCGCCCGTGATGGCGGTATTGTTCTGCAACAGAAACCCGCCCTGCATGCCGCCAAGGAAAGAATTATCCGAAGGCGCACCCATCGTGAACTGCCAATTTCCTGCAAGGGCTCCGGTGCTTTGCGGCTGACTTGCAGGTTTGCCTCCACATCCCGCGAGGGTCAGGAGACTGGCCAACAGAAGTAATCGACTCTTCACTTTACCCTTGAAACAATTCAGCACGTGTTGGGTCGTCGGCGTCGTCATGGTGTGGGTTCGCATCAAAAGCTCCACTTCAGACCAAACTGGATAGTGCGCGGCCGATGCGCATCGAGCGGATGTAAGAAAGACGCTCCGGTTACGCAATCCACGCTACTTGCCTGGAATCCAGCGGAGTACTGAGGACCGGCATAGCAACTGACCACGTTGTTTCCACTGCTGCCCGGATTATCGGGATCATAGATTCGGAATTCCGTGTGATTGAAAATATTGAAAAACTCCGCCCGGAATTCGATTTCGCTTGCTTCCGTAACTTTGAAATGCTTGAGCAGTGAGAAGTCGAAGTTCAGGCGGCTGGGATTATTGAGAAAGTTTCGACCGGCATCGCCAAAGGTCAGTCCGCGGGGCGCCACAAATTCCGCTGCATTGCCCAGGAGTGGACCAAAGCTTTGAAAATTATTTGCGGGCTGGGCCAGTCCGTGCACAACATCCGGATAGGATTCAGCAATGCCCAGGCCGCTGGAAACTCCTGCATTGTCGGTGAGAGAAATCCCGGTGTTTCCCGCGCTGTTGATCACAGTAAAAGGCGTGCCCGATTGAAACAGGGTTACTCCGGAGACCGCCCATCCTCCGAACAGCTCATCCATCAGCCTGGAACAGCAGTTGTCCGGATTCGGCGAACCGTCTTGTGATTCCGGCGCTAATGCCGCTTCCCATAATCCGCGGGCAAAATTCGGAATTTGATACAGATAGTTGAAAGTGAGGAGATGGCGTTCATCGAAATTCGAACTCGCCTTGTTTTCCCGCAGGTCGTAGGAATCGACTAAGACGGGATCGCTGCGATCCGAAGCGTCATCGAGGGAGTGGCTATAGGTGTAGGAAAGTCCGGCGGTCAGCGGCCCGCGCGCCCTGCGCAGAGTGAACTGAAAGGCGTGATAGCTGGAATCCGCGACATTTTGGAGAGATAAAACTCGGCCCAGTCCCGGATAAGGGTGCGGCAGGGAATTGACATTAGGAATATTTGGGTTCGTGCACGCGGCCTGCAAATGAACGTAGGCCGGATTCTGCGGCGTCACAATGGTTCCACTCTGTAGCAGGAAGGGAACCGTGCCGTCGCCTGGGTGCCCCCCACCGGCAATCGGAGAGACGTTGCAATCGGCTAAGGTAAGAGGTTCGTTCGGGCCGAACGGGTTCTCGCTCGCAGGCAGGGGTGGTAATTGATTGAGCTGCCTTTCGACGGTCAAATGAGTTCCCTTGCTGCCTACGTAAGCGACATTGGCGACTACATCCTGGGGAAGTTCCCGCTGCACGCCAAAGCTCCACTGTTGTGCATAAGGCCAGACTGCCGTCGTCGGAATTCCGGTGACATCGATGGGATAGACTGACCCCGCATGCGGGGCGGGATGCGATGGGTCCAGCGTACAAGCGCTGTTGGAAGAATCGAATGCCGAACCGTATCCAACATTTCCGATGCACGGATAATTGAGAGGCAAGGGTTGCGTCATGCTGAGAACCAGCGGCGCGCTGGCTTCCAAAGAACCCGTATTGGATTCGTTGCCTGTGCCATGTTCAAAGAAGATCCCGTAGCCGCCGCGGACGGAAGTCTTGCCGTCTCCGATGGGATCCCAGGCAAAACCGACGCGTGGAGCCGGATTGAAGAGATGCCCCTTCAGGCAACCGGATGGCAATCCGTTGACTCCGCACTGAACCAGTCCGAGGTCGCTAACGACTCCAGGATCCAATTGGAAGTTGCTGGGGTTGTAGGACACCGTCGCGGACGAGGCGNTCTTATCAAGCAGCACGCCGGTAAAGGGATCTACGGCGAATCGGGTCGAGTTAAACCTCGAAGCTTCCCAGTTCCAGGCGTTGTGATACTTTTCGCTATAAGTGCCGAATAAGCTGACTCTCAAACCCAGGTTTAGAGTAAGTCTGGAAGTTACTTTCCAATCATCCTGGAAGTAAGGCTCACCGATCTGATAGCTCTGATAGTAACGGCGCTGCGCGGAATCCTGGGTGAAGCTTTGGATGAAGTCCTGGGTCACGCCGTTGAAATTCCACTGGGTCAGGAAGTCGGCGAAGGCATTTCCGGTGCTATGGGCAAGATTGCTATAAGTCAGCAGCCCCTGAAGGTCGCCGGAAGCAGCGCCAATCGCATTGTTTGTCTGATTACGCTGAGCCAGCACATACTGGCCGCCGAACTGGAGCGTATGCCTGCCGATGGACTTGCCCGCATCATCCCGCAGCGCATAGGTTGGATCGGTATGGCTCCAGGGCATGTAGGAAGGGTCCGCCGCAAAGCCTCGACCGCCGTATTCGGCGTTGGTTCCCAGAAAATTCAAGCCGGGCATTTTGCCGCCGAATCCATTGTTGAACAGGTACCCCATTGCGCACTGTGGAACGCCGCTGACCGGGTCAATGCTGATTCCCGGGTTACATTGCTCGGGCGCGGAAGGGTCCGTTACGAGCGGTTGACCCAGAGTCGGGTTGCGCTGAAACTGAGCGTCCCCCGGCCCGTTCTGGTCTACCAGGGTGATGTTCGAATTGGCATAACTTATTGCGAGATCGTTCAGCAGCGTAGGCGAAAGTGTGTACGTCAGTCGCGCAACCAGGCTTGTGCCGGGGCCGGCGAAGCGGTTCTGCACGGTGGGGAAAGTGTTACGCACAATGCCCCACTGCGGAGTGAGGACCGTGGTGTCCCATGAATCGTGGATGTAACGAAATGACGTCTTTATTTTTGTGGTTAGTATCTGATCGATATGGAACAACTCCTCGCGCCAGTACGTGGAAGGAGAAACTGCGGCGTTATAACAGTGGTTCGGGTCGGTGGGGTCAAGATTTGTAACTGCGTAGTTGCACCCCGTGGGTGAGTTAGGAAAGGGGATTAGATTCGATTGCAACATCGCTAAAGCATTCTTATCTACACTGAACTGCGCGGGTTGCCCCGCAATCTCTTGCCCCTCGAGATTGTATATAGGTTGCAAACTCGCGGGGTTGCCCGGCAGCGCCGGGCAGTCTGGATATTTTTGACGATTGAAGCTGACTGAGTCGGAGGTCCCCTGCAAAGGACAGACATCGCTGAAATCGAAGACCTGCGAAACCAGCCCAGCCGTATTCGGCGGACTGAGGTTTTTCTGGATTCCCTGGGCGGTCATTACCAGCCCGCGCTCTTTTAGCGAGGGGACTGCCTGGTTATAGTCCGTGGGAGTTTTCTCCAAGCGAAATTCCTCGGAGAAAAAGAAGAACGTCTTATCTCTGTGAGTGTTGTAAACATGAGGAATCGTGAGCGGCCCGCCGATTGTTCCGCCGAAATCCTGCCGGCGATAAAGCGGTGTGCGCCCCACGGGATCGAAATAATTGCGGGCGTTGAATGCCTCGTTACGAACAAAGTCGTATAAGTTCCCATGCAGTTTGTCGGTGCCGGATCGAGTGGTCACCTGTACAGTGCCCGATGCGGTTCGTCCGTATTGGGCGCCATAGTTCGAAGTCAGCACTTTAACTTCCTGAATGGCATCCAGGCTGGGATAGACAATTAGCGTGCTCGATGCGCCATTGAGGCCGGTATTGAGCACGTCGCTGCCGTCGACCTCGAATGTGTTGTACTCGACTCGGCCGCCATTCACGCTGTATTTCACGCTGCCCACTACACCGACTTTGGCTTCATCCTGTCCCGTCTGGTTGCTGACGCCGGGAGCGAGTGCGATCAATTGCGTAAAATTTCGCCCATTGAGGCCCAGAGAAACTACTTCTTTTTCCGTGATCGTGCCGGAAACGCTGGCCGTCTCCGTTTCTACTTTTCCGATACTGCTCGATTCCACATTCACTTCTGTTTTTTCACTCGCCGGCTCGAGCGTGGTGTCCAACGTCAGATCCTGCCCCGCAGCCATTGTGATGTAGTCCAATGCCTTTAGGGCGAAGTTTGCTGCTGTTACCGATATGGTGTACGTGCCGGCTTCGAGATCGAGAAACGCATACGCTCCCTTGTCATCTGACTTTGTTTCTTTCTTCAACCCTGACGCATTGCTCAGAACCACAGTTGCGCCGATTACGACCGCTTGAGTCTGATCGGTGATCGTTCCGCGAACCGCGGCCTTGCCATTCGCATTGTTTGGCTGGTCGTGCGGCTTCCCCTGTCCTAGAGCAAGCCAAGGCAGCAAAAGCGCCAACACAACGGCACAACTCGCGCGAAAAAGATCGCGAATGGCAATAGATCTCACGAACACCTCGCGGCAATTTAAGTGGTAACAGGGTTGATGGGAAACGAACGCAGATACTACAGCACGTGAAGTGCGGCATTATTACGCCAATATGAAAAGTTTGTGAACAGCTCGCGAATTAACCCGAGATATTCAGTCACGAACAGTTCATAAACTCTTCATCCTGCCGTAACAGACAAACAGGTATTCTCCCGCTGACTTCCAACAGCAAGTTTTGGGGCGTGTCAATCCGGGCGGTAAGTCGTGCCATCAGCCGGTCGGCCGTTGTTTAGGAGGCGGCTCGATCACAAGAAGCAACTATGGTATGCGGCGAATGAGCCGCATGCGCAAGGAAAGCACTGTCTTCTAACTCAGATTCAAATTCAGAAAGGAACACCCATGATTCGTATGAAATCCGTTTTCGCGACGCTTTTGCTGGCCGCGAGCGTTGGCGTTGCGTCTCAGGCTCACGCCCAAACCGTTGAGGTAGCCCTTGCCGGCTCTTCGGCAATGTGGCAGTCGATGGCGCTCGCTGCATACAACAGTGGAAAGTGCGTTTCCGGCGCGACCGCCCCGTGCTTCCACTACACCGGCAGCAACTTCAATCTGACTGACGGCCGTCCGACGACTAAGAGTGGTACCGCCGCTGTCGATCTTGGAAATGTATGGATCGTCTGGGATAGCTCAAGCCCGATCAAGATCTGGACTTACAGCAAAGTCGACTCCGGCGTCGGCGACCGCTGCTACTTTGCTCAACCGCATTGCAACATCAACATTTCCTCTTTCCCTGCGGCGGCGAATCTCATCACTCCGAACACTCTGTGGGGAGACAACTCCGCTGATTCGACGCCGCCTTCTGCGGTATCGGCTCTGTTTACCAGCGGTTCGTTACTGATCAGCGCTGCGGCCACGGACATTCGTCCGGAAGACGCGTTGTTCGCCACCTGCCGCGCGAACTCGAAGCTCGGCGGCGGAGTTGACGGTTTGGCCGGTCTTGGTTACGGCACCAACACCAACGGCGCTTGCCCCGCATTCGGTTCTGCGCTTGCCTCACTGGAAGGAAGCGATATTCTCAGCGCTTACCCCGCCAGCACCTCGACGGCTCACGTTCTGGCTTTTGCCATCAGCGGGAAAGATCCGTTTACTGGCACAGCGATTCCGGTCTCGACCACGATTTCCGTGGGCGCTACTCCGGTCATCTTTATCACCCAGCGTGAAGGCGCGCTGAAAACGGTCACCAACGCTACCGACTCCGAACTCCAGCAAGTATTCGGCGGAATCAATTGCGAGGCCAGCGCCTTTGGAGCACCTGCGGCTCCGATTCAAGCCTACCTGCGCGAACCTCTTTCCGGCACGATGAACACCACGGAATACTCAGTGTTCCGTTACCCTGCATTCAACGGTGTCAGCCAGGAAACCGGCGTCTCTGCCACGAACCCACTCGCCAAGACCTGCACCGCTGGCGGAAAGCGCTTCCGCGCCATCGGAACCGGTGAAGAAGTAAAGTCTGTCCTGAATTCGGTTACCAACAATGGCACCGACGGTATTGGCTACACCTTCTTCAGCTACGGAAACGTTTCTTCCATCGCGGACAGCGCCAACTACGGCTACCTGACCCTGAATGGCGTGGACGGGATCTTCCACAGGTACGGCTCGACTATCGATCCCGGACAGCCGACCATCGCCGGCGCTTTGCCGTCGAACACTACGTTGCCCACGGCTTGCGCGGGCAATTTCCCCTGCGCAGAATCCAAAATCTGGAGCGGCAATTTGTCGTTCCCGAACCTGCGCAACGGCTCTTACCGGGCGTGGTCTGTACTGCGCATCGTAAGCTTCGGAACTCCGCTGGCTGCCGCCAACCTGTTGGTGACCGGCTCCCAGACTTATGTTGTTAACGTTGTGCCGGACTATGTTCCGTTCCAGAAGGTGGCAACTACCGATCCAGGCCTTCCTCTCTTGCGCTCGCACTACACGCAAGAAGGCGTAGCCCCGATAAACATTGCGACCACGGGAGACAAGGGCGGCGACGCGGGTGGTTGCATCCTGACCAGCAGTGGCGCGGCAGCTACCTCCGACACCACCACCAAGCTCGCCCAGTCCGATCCGGGCGCTTCTTGCGTGTCTGTCCCGTAACTTCGAGAACGCTTCATGAACCTGGGGCGAGCGCCACGCAGGCGTTCGCCCCTGCTTAATTCATCCTGGCGGGATAATCCGCCTTCATTTTGAGGGAGATGATGCTTCGCAGGTTTTCGTTTTTAATGTTCGCCAAACTTATCGTTCTCGTAATTGCCCTGCCGTCTTTCTCGCAGATTGTCGTCGCGCAATTTTTGCCGGCACCCACTCCGATCGCTGATCCATCCGACACCCGTTTCAGAGATGTAACTGAAGATTGGACTTCTCCGGGACTAACAACGAGTCATCTGCACCCGGTGCCGGCTCTCATCGGCTACGCCAACGATGAGCCCGGATACACCGTGGAGCTCATTCAGGTGCAGTGGCGCTTCGGCGACCCGCTCGATCTCTATGTAATGAAGCCCGCTGGAATCAAAAAGCCGCCCGTCATTCTTTATCTCTACGGCTATCCTGCGGGTACAGATCGCTTTAAAGATGCGGGCTTCCAGAAAGCTGTGACCAAGGATGGTTTTGCAGCCGTGGGCTTCGTCTCGGCGCTCACCGGACATCGCTATCACGACCGGCCGATGCGGGAGTGGTTTGTCAGCGAATTGCAGGAGTGTTTGGCGACCTCGGCTCACGATGTGCAAATGGTTCTTGACTACCTCGCCACCCGCGACGATCTGGACATGAACCGCGTGGGCATGTTCTCGCAGGGATCAGGAGCGAGCGTCGGAATTCTTACATCGGCAGTTGATCCACGAATCAAGGTTCTGGATGCGCTCGATCCATGGGGCGATTGGCCGGTGTGGATGGCGACGTCTCCCTTTGTGCCCGAAGATGAACGAGCATCCTATGTCACCCCTGAGTTTTTGAAGAAAGCGGAAACACTGGAACCGATCGACTGGCTGCCAAAGATTCACGCGAAGAAGTTTCGCCTTCAAGACGCAATCTTTGAACTCAATACACCACCCGCGGCAAAGGAAAAATTGCGCGCAGCCGTGCCTGCGAATGCCAGCATCGTGATTTACAAGGCGCCTGAAGAATTTAACGCGGTGGTGCGAAACAAAAAAGATCTGGAATGGATACAGCACGAGCTTCGGTCATTGCCGCACATGTGACCGCGGTGCGTGTTCGGTTTGGGTCGGCGCGCGGCAAAAGGTAAGCCGTGGCTTTCCATTCGACACACCCAAGTTCGTGATTAACTCGGAGGCAAGTGATGAAAGTAGCACTCAGGGGAATATGTGCATTGGCGTTGTTATGTGTGATCCAGTCGCAACAATTTGCAAAGGCGCAAACAGCGGCGGCAACTGCCGCTAAGCCTGCGGGACCATTTAGCTATGACAGCAGCAAAGAAGTGACGGTCACGGGAACAGTGTCGAAAGTGCTCGGGCAGGCTTCTCCCGGTATGGTTCCTGGCGCGCATCTGCTCCTCGCGACTCCCTCCGGTTCGCTGGATGTAAGTTTGGGAACCTTTGCTCTGCGCGGGGAAGGTGCGCTCTCGGTTGAACCGGGCCAGCCAGTGCAAGTCACCGGTGTTCCGAAAACGCTTCGCGGTGGTCAGTTCTTTCTTGCCCGAACCGTGACCGTAGGAAATCAAGCGTTTGCCATTCGCAACGAGCACGGCGTCATCGTGTCGCCGCAAGCGCGGATTCGTGCAACCCAGAAAAATTCGCGGAAGAGCGCCACCGGAAACTCCCTATGAACCGAAAACCCTGTTACAGCCTCCTCGCCATTCTTTGTCTGGTCGGGCTCAGTCTAATCGGACTCACGAGCTGCACTTCGGGAAGCCCTCACGTTATCGTCAATAACAGCGTTCCGGTTCAAGCGATCACTGCGACCAGCGGGACAGGGCAAAGCCACGCCATTGACGCGACGTTTGGAGCCGCGCTCGTGGCGACTGTAACTTCGAATGGAACGCCCGCCTCCGGCGTCATCGTCACGTTCACGTCGCCCGCGACCGGGCCCAGCGCGACGTTTTCCGACACTTCCTCGCTCACCGCAACGGGAACCACTGACGTGAACGGCGTAGCTACGTCGCCGGCTTTGACTGCCAACGGAATCGAAGGCACGTATACCATTATGGCCTCGGTTATAGGCGTGACGAAGGCTGCCTCTTTCAGCCTCACGAATACAACCGGCGCACCGGCCAAAATTACTGCGAGCGGTGGAACGCCTCAAGGCGCACCGATCAATGGAGCATTCGCGGTGCTCTTGTCGGCCACCGTCGTTGATGCCGGACAAAATCCGGTCAGTGGCGCCGTGGTTACCTTTACCGCGCCGACCACAGGCGCGAGCGGTATTTTTGCAGACACCGGCAGCAACACTACGATGGCGACGACTAACTCCAGCGGCATCGCCATTTCGACGGCACTCACGGCGAATGGGACATCCGGCGCATTTATCGTAACGGCCACGGTTGCAGCAGTTACCGCGCCAGCCAACTTCATGTTGACGAAT
>JGI12635J15846_10002720_pt1 | contig 15442 bp, 12 predicted proteins | sample BlaSpr_A8_OM2_M2_FD_15846 | JGI IMG/M metagenome (IMG submission 15846) | reverse complement strand
GGCAGCGATGGCGAAGCCAATGCCCGCGGTCGAGCCGGAAACGACAACTTTTTTCCCTTTGAGTCCAAGGTCCATTTCTTGGCTCCACGTTGACTATTGAGAACTTTTATCGGGCGGTGGCCGCAGCGGCTGCGCCTTCTATTTCCGCGATCACTTCGGCGGTGAGCTTCAGTTCGCCGGCGCGCATAACGCCCTCAGCTTGTTTGGCATTGCGCGCGCCAACGATCGCGCCGGTCACTGCGGGATGACGCAAGGTCCAGGCGATGGCCACTTCACCTGGCGTGCGGCCGTGACGCGCGCCAACCTGACNAAGGCGCTCGACAAGCTCGAGATTCTTGGAGAGTCGCGGCTCGCGGAATTCCGGATTGCGGCTGCGAAAATCATCGGGCGGCAAAGCGGCGGCACGTTCGCGGGTCATGGCTCCGGTGAGCAGACCGGAAGCCATGGGGGCGTAAGAGATCACCCCGATTCCCTGCTTCTCGCAGTAAGGGAGAGTCTCGGCTTCAATTTGGCGGCGGATGATGGAGTAGGGCGGCTGCAAAGAAGTGACCGGAGTAATTTTCTCGGCGCGCTTGATTTGGGCGGCATTGAAATTGGACACACCGATCCAGCGGACCTTGCCTTCCGTTTTCAGGGCAGCGAGAGTTTGCCACGCTTCCTCGATGCCTGGTTTGCCTTCGTCCGGGGGCCAGTGCATTTGATAGAGATCGATCGTTTCGACCTCCAGGCGGCGGAGACTGTCTTCGCATTCGCGGCGAATGGAATCGGGACTGAATTCCTTCCAGATTTTTCCCTTCTCGTTCCAGCGCAAAACACACTTGGTGAATACGTAGGGGCGTGGGCCGCGCCATTCCTTGAGAGCGCGCGCGACGATCTCTTCCGAGTGACCCAGGCCGTAGACGGCGGCGGTATCGATCCAGTTGACGCCCAACTCCAGCGCTCGATGAATCGCGGCGNTGGAATCGGCGTCGTCCTGCGGGCCCCAGGCAAATTCCCAGCCTGACCCACCGANGGCCCAAGCGCCAAAGCCGACAGGCGTTATTTTGANATCCGAGTTTCCCAATTTTCGCGTTTCCATTTAGACCCTCTTCCCGAGACGCGCGCTGGGCGAACTTNCCGCGCAGCGAATCNGTTTATTCATCCTCTTTATGTTGGATGAACATACCGCAAAAAAAGTTAGAAGGGATCCGAAGATGGAAACAAAGACAAGAACTCGCTTAGTTAGCGATGAAGGCGGCATCCAGCGAAACTGTCTCGCCGTCGGGATTTGAGATGGCGATCTGCTGAGATCCGGGGGTGAGGCTGGGAGTTACGACGAGAAGAGTGTTGGCATCCTTGAAGGTGACGCTGGCGGCTCTTCCGTTGATGGTCAGAGTGGTGGCACTCTGGAAGCCGCTGTCGCGGATGGTGAGGGTGGCGCCATCGGTCGCGGCAACACCGGACGGTGTAAAGGCGCCACTCGTGCCCTGCACGGAGGCCATGAAATTCCCGGTAACAAACGAACGGCGCTCCAACCGGGTCGGGGCGCCGTTGTCGAAATAAAGGTGAATGTGTAGGAAAGTTAAATAGTCTTGGTTGCCGGTGCGCCCGCGCCCGCCGAGGAGGTCCGGGCGAATGCATTCCCGCCAGATTCCTTTTCTGGACTCTTGTCGATTTCGATGGAGCCTTTGAAGTAGGCGCCATCTTCGATCATGATGCGGGAAGTAGTCAGGTCACCGTTGACCGAACCATCCTTCTTGATTTCAATTCTATCCTTCGCGCGAAGGTTTCCCTTCACGTTGCCGTACACCACCACCTCGCGGGCAATGATGTCGGCGGTCACTTTCGCCGTCGGCCCAACAGTCAGCTTTCGCTCATCGAGGGTAATCAGTCCTTCGACCGAGCCATCGATCAACAGATCTTCGTTGCCGGAGATCTCACCTTTCACTTGCAGGCTGGCCCCGAGCCGCGCCGTAGCGCGGTCCGCGGTTGCACCCAAGGGACGCATCGCATCTGTACTCATCGCGGGTTTATCCTCCCAAGTCGCCGGAGCGGACTTCGGCGACTGATTCGTTTGTAAGTTTCTTGCATCCGGTTGCCCGGTTTGCGGCGCATCCGGTTTCTTATTGCCCCACATCGGACCTCCAAGGGACAGCACCACCCCACGCAGATTTCCGGCCGGGGTACTGCAAACTGTATTCCTCGGAAGTGCGCGCAGCAAACAAAGTGTGAAGCTGCTGTTCCAGACAGTAACTAGACTTCAGGACAGGGCGTGCCAGGGCTGGAGGGCAGTCCACAAAAATACTGAAGGAATGCGCGTCAAATGTAAAGCGGCGTGCGGCGTGCGAACTGAGCCTAATAGTTTGGTTTGTCCGGGACCGGTTGCGTGGCAACGAAATCGCGGTGAAAACGCTGGGCGTAAGAATCGAGCAGCTGCTGAATTCGTTGGTGGCTTTGGGACTTCAGAATGAAACCCGCGTGGTGATACTTCGTCACGCGATAAACGATTTCGGGGTCTGCATATGCGGAAGTATCAGGGTGCTCCTGGCGGGCGAGCGAAAGAATGACGCCAGCATAGTCGTCACGCTTAGCCGGAAGCTGATAAGGATATTTCCCCGCCCCTACTTCGAGCCGGGCCCACTCGCGCCAGAGATTGATGCCCGTTGCAGTCTCAATGACATCGGAGATATAGGCGCCGCCGACGCGAGCGGCCACTTCGATGAAATAGAATTTGCCTTCGGCGTGCGACCGCAGGAACTCGGCATGGGCCACGCCGCGCACGAGGCCAAGGCCCTCGATTAGATGGCGATTGATCTCGAGGAGCGATTTAGTTTCTTCCGCTTCACGCGGGAGGGTGCGTGTCGTGAAGACACCGCCGTGATGCGAGGTATCGAGCGGCGGAGTACCGTAGGCGTGAGCTTCAGCGAAGGCAATACCGCGCTCCCAAACCACGCTGTCGACATGATAGACCGCGCCGGGAACGAATTGCTCAAGCAAGTAGAACGATTGCTGATCGCCGAGCTGGTCGAGCCATGGCCAGAGCTCTTCCTGTGAATGAATCTTTTTCATGCCGATGCCGGAGGCCTGCGAGCGTGGCTTGAGCAGCCAGGGACTGGGAACCCGGGACATGAATTCGCGAAGGTGATCGTAGTTGAGAACGTGGACGAATTCGGGGACGAGGATACCTTCTTCCCGGGCCCGCTCGCGCATCGCCAGCTTGTCGCGAAAATAGCGGACGGCAGTGAGGCCCATGCCGGGGATGCGGAGATGCTCGCGAAGGGCGGAGACATTCTCCATGTCGAATTCATCGAGAGCGGCGATGCGATCGATGCGCCGCGACCGTGCAGCATAGCTCACGGCGTAAATCAGATTTTGCAACGGAAGCTCTTCCGGCATGGTGAATACTTCGTCGATACATTCGAATGGCCACGCTGCGTGGCGAAGTTTTTCGACGGTCAGTAGAAGAACGCGGCAGCCGATCGCTTTGCACGTGCGGATGAATTCTTGGCCTTTTTCGAAGGAACTGACACAGAGAATCGTGAGAGGCCGGCCCTCCAGCATTCGACGCCCCCTGGAAACCAAGTGACTAGAGCGCGGATTATACAGCGGCCTCGCGCGCGGGGTATAGAAATCGCAGAAACGGCCCGACGCGTTGCGCCCAAGCCGCTTCGTTGTGCTCCGCGCCTTCGACGCGCTCGTAGTGCAGGTCTTTCCCGAGTTTCCAGCCTTTTTCGAGAAGCACGTCACGGAACTTCTCGACATCCTGTACGATGCGCGGGCCTTCGCGTGTGCCGATATCCAGCCAGATGCGCGGGCGGAGCTCGACGGTTGCCGTCCGGGCAAATCGGTGGATGACCTGCTGGTTCCACCATACGGACGGCGAGAGCGCGGCGATTTTTCCAAAAATGCGCGCATGCTGCAGCCCCAGATAGAGGGAGACCAGGCCGCCCAGCGATGAACCCCCGATGCCGTTGTGCTGCGAGCCGGAGAGCGTGCGGTATTCGCGATCGATGAAAGGCTTCACTTCTTCGATCAGAAATTTTGCATAGCGGTCGGCGCGGCCGCCGCCGAGTTTGGGAACCTCGGTGGGAGTGTATTCACGAATTCGCGCTCTTGTGTTGTACATCCCGACGATGATGAGAGGGGCGACCGTGCCGGCTTGAATGCAATGATCTGCGGTCTGCCCGACGTGCCAGTCCTGCCCCGGGATGAAGGAAGTGGCGCCATCGAAAAGATTCTGGCCGTCATGAAGATAGAGGACTGGGAAATGGTGCCGGGACTGGTGAGCGTATCCCGGCGGCGTGTAAACGATGAGGTCGCGCTGATTGCGGAGAAAGCGCGAGCGGAATTGTTCGTGTTTGCGGAGCTGTCCCGAGCTCACGGTGCGATCGTCACCAAGAGATCTTTCGCTTCGACGTGTTGCCCGGAGGTCACCAGTAGCTTCACGATGCGCCCTGAAATTGGCGCGTAGATATTGGACTGCATTTTCATGGCTTCGAGCGTCAGAAGTTTTGCGCCGCGTTCCACGGTGTGATTCGCTTGCACGGCGATACCGCTGATGACACCCGCGTTTGGAGCGGCTACCTGTCCAGGATCGGCGGGGTCGGCCTTCGGATGGGCGCGCTCAACCACACGCAGCGCGCGGTCGCGGACGTTTACTTCGCGGGGCTGTCCGTTCAGTTCAAAAAAGAGCGTGCGTGTGCCATCGGGATGCGGTTCGCTGATAGTCAGAAACTTGATGATGAGAGACTTTCCGGATTCGATTTCGACGGTGATTTCTTCGCCGGACTTCAAACCATAGAAAAAGGCGGGCGTGGGCAAAACGCTGACGTCCGAATAGGTCTGTCGAAACTTGTCGTACTTAGTGAAAACGTCGGGATAAAGCAGATAGCTCAGCAGGTCGTCGCGGCTGCCGGCATGACCGAGTTTTTTCTCGAGGGATTTTTGCTCTTCCTCGAATTTCACCGCTTGCAGGCTTGCACTTGGGCGGCCGCGGAGGGGGGCCTGGCCGCGCAGAATTATTTTTTGCAGTTTTTTCGGCCAGCCGCCGGGAGGCACACCCAGGACACCCGAAAACATCTCGACAACCGAATTGGGGAAGGAGACGTCGTGTTTTTCGTCGAGTTTGAGAATGTCAGCCGGCTGCATCTCCTTGGCCATAAGAAAAAGAGTCATGTCGCCGACGACTTTGCTCGACGGCGTGACTTTGACGATGTCGCCGAAGAGTTGGTTCACCTCGGCGTACATCTTTTCGGCTTCGCGCCAACGATGACCGAGGCCCATGGCGGCAGCCTGCTCGCGCAGGTTGGTGTACTGGCCGCCGGGAATTTCATGCTGGTACAGACGCGCCGAGCCGGCCTTGGGACCGGAGTCGAACGGAAGATAGTAAGTGCGAATGGTTTCCCAATAGTCGGAGCACTCGTTGAGCGTGTCGACATCGAGCTGCGTGTCGCGCGGGGTGTGGCGGAGCGCTTCGACGATGGAATTGAGATTGGGCTGGCTGGTGCCTCCGCTCATGGCGGCAATGGCACCATCGGCGACGTCGACTCCGGCATCGGCCGCTTTCAGAATGGAGGCTGAGTTGATGCCGCTGGTGTCGTGCGTGTGAAAGTGGATCGGAATGCCGACTTCCTGACGCAGTGTCTTCACCAATTCGAATGCCGCGTATGGTTTGCACAGGCCAGCCATGTCCTTGATCGCCAGGAAGTGCGTGCCGAGTTTCTCCAACTGTTTGGCCATGGCGACGTAGTATTTAAGCGAGTATTTCGGGCGGCCTTTGTCAAGGATGTCGCCGGAATAACAAATGGCGGCTTCGCAAACGGCGCCGGTTTCGAGTACGGCATCAATCGAAACGCGCATGTTCTCGATGGAATTGAGCGAATCGAAGATGCGGAAAATGTCGATCCCCTGGGCATGCGCTTCGCGAACGAATTCGACGATGACGTTGTCTGGGTAGGAAGCATAACCGACGGCGTTGGCGCCGCGGAGCAGCATCTGGAAACAGATATTGGGAATGCGCTCGCGCAGCTCGCGCAATCGTTGCCAGGGATCTTCGTGCAGGAAACGCATCGCCGTATCAAAGGTCGCGCCACCCCACATCTCGAGACTGAACAAATTAGGCAGGCGATGGGCGACGGCGCTGGCGGTAGCGAGCAGGTCAAACGTACGGACGCGCGTGGCCATGAGCGACTGGTGCGCGTCGCGGAAAGTCGTGTCGGTAAGAAGCAGACGCTTTTCTTTTCGTGCCCAGGCCGCGAATTTCTTCGGTCCATGCTTTTCTAGAAGCTGGCGGGTGCCGGCCGGGGGTTTGCCGGCGGGCGTTGCGGGGACGACTGCTGCTTCGATTTCTTTGGGGACCTGCTTGTCCTTCACTTCCGGATTGCCATTCAGGATGACCTCGCCAAGATAAGAGAGCAGCTTGCTAGCGCGATCGCCGCGACTAGGGAAATGGAAAAGCTCTGGTAACTCGTCGAGGAAAGAGGTCGTGACTTCGCCGGCGCGAAATTTCGGGTGGTTTACAACGTTTTCGACGAAGGGGATATTCGTTTTCACGCCGCGAATACGGAATTCGCGGAGGGCGCGGTCCATGCGCTGACAAGCTTCGGGGAGATTTGCGCCCCAGGCCGTGACTTTGACGAGCAGCGAATCGTAGTAAGCGGCGAGCATCGCACCGGCATAAGCGGTGCCGCCATCGAGGCGAATACCAAACCCCGCGGGGGAACGATAGGTGGAAATTTTCCCATAGTCGGGAGCGAAGTTTTTCTCCGGGTCCTCGGTGGTCACGCGACACTGGAGAGCCACGCCATTGAGCGGAATATTCTCCTGTTTCGGCAGCGCCATCGGCGGCTCGTGTAGCTTGTGACCTTGCGCGACGAGAATCTGCGAGCGCACGAGATCGATGCCCGTAACCATTTCGGTCACGGTGTGCTCGACCTGAATGCGCGGATTGACCTCGATGAAATACCACTTCTGCGAATCTACGTCGTAGAGAAACTCGACGGTTCCGGCATTGCGATAATTTGCCTTGCGCGCAAGCTGCAACGCCGCATCGCAGAGTTCGCCACGAATACTCGGGGGGAGATTCGCGGCCGGAGCGACCTCAACGACTTTTTGGTGACGACGTTGGACGGAGCAGTCGCGTTCGTAAAGATGCAGCAGGTTGCCGTGATGATCGGCGAGGATTTGGACTTCCAGGTGACGCGCGCGAGGCAAATATTTTTCCAGGAAGACCGATGCATCGCCGAAGGCGGAGCGCGCTTCACTCCGCGCTTCTTCCAGAAGCGCATCAAGCTGCGCGGCGTCATGGACAACGCGCATGCCGCGGCCGCCGCCGCCCATCGCCGCTTTCACTATGACGGGATAGCCGATCTCCCGCGCAATCTTTTGCGCTTCCAATTCCGACTTGACCGGATTCTCGGTTCCGGGCAATACGGGAACCCCCGCTGAAGCGGCTAGTCTTCGAGCTGCGGTTTTGTCTCCAAGCAACTCAAGAAGATTCGGCGGAGGACCAACGAAGGTAATGCCGGCCTTTTCGCAGGCCCGCGCGAACGCAGGATTCTCTGAAAGAAAACCGTAACCCGGGTGGATGGCATCGACGCCCTTCTCCTTCGCCAGCGCGACGATTCCCGCGATGTCCAGATAGGCTTCGACGGGGCCCTTGCCGGCGCCGACCTGATACGCTTCGTCAGCCTTGAAGCGATGCAGCGCTAGCCGGTCTTCCTGCGAATAGATGGCCACGGTGCGCAAGCCAAGCTCGTTGGCAGCCCGGAATATACGAATGGCGATTTCGCTGCGATTGGCAGCAAGTAGTTTGCGGATCGGTTTGCTTTTCTTCATCTCAGAGACGATCAATGCGTCGCGCGAAATTCTACATTGTTTCATAGTGACGACGCGACTCTGTAGCAGTTAGCCCATATCTTGAATGATGGCGCCGCCGTAGGCGTAGGCTTGCGCCCTGCTCAGGTCCTCCTCGGTTGCCTGCGGGAATTTTTTTAGGAGGAGCGGCTTGATGTGCGTCTCCCAAGCGGCATCGACGATGGCCTCATGAGAGAGGACGGCGTAGGCGCGAACAGGGACTGGCAACGCCATCAGAACGGCGATCAGGCAAACGACGATCGCACAGGTGCGAGTAAGCAGTTGAACCATGATTCCAGTTGACGACGGAAGACGCCGTTTCGGGTCCACGTCCAAGCATAAAACAAAAGGCCTTTATGGCTTGAGGAGCGGCTGGGCGAAACGAATGGGAACACCAAAATTCGAGCCGCCAAAACCTCTGACCACCGCGAAGGTCACGCCAATCACTTCTCCATCGCGATTGATGAGCGGCCCACCCGACCCGCCGGATGTGGTCTGCGCATCGTAGACAATTTTGTCCGGAAGAACGTCGCCGATATGGCCCTGAGTCACCAGCGGGCGGATGAGTTTACGACGGAGAAGTTCATTGACAACCTCTTTCGGTTTTCCGCCTGTGGTCTTGGCGATTTCGTTCACGGCATCTTCTCCCGCGCGCGCCAGAATCGCGCTGATACCGGTGGCGTAGCCGAGAGAGAGCAGAGGCTGGCCACTGACCGCCGACTCCTTGCGCGCAGCCATTCTCAGAATCGGCTTTTTCAAACCTGACAAATCGCCTTTCAGCACAGCGAGGTCCACCTCCTCGGAAATCTCGGAAATGCTAACGGGAACGCCGGTAGTCGCGTCGGGGAAATAGGCTGTAAGTTCTGCAACTGCGGGATTAAGCCCCTGGCTAACAACGGCGGCAAGCTCATCATTCTTCCACCAGGGTTGCGCCACGTGGTGATTGGTGAGAATGCGGCCTTCTCCGACGATGAATCCGGTGCCGAAGAAATCCGCACGAACTTCGGGTGCGCGGCCTTCCAACGTATACACCGGGTTGCCATCACTGTCGTGGAGCGGCTCGCCATCCGGATTGATTCCGCCGTAACGCAGCGGGCGGCCCGAAGCGCGGTCGACGAAGGAGACGGATACATGCAGGAGACACACGCTTGGCGCATAAGCGCGGATCACTTCTTCAGCGGATTGCGACTCGGTCTCCACGCGTTTGAGCCGGGCGGTCGTTTCTTCGAGCTGCTTGCGAAGTGCGGGCACGTCGCCGGACCCGGCGCCCGAGAGTTTCTGACGCAACTCATCCGATTGCTGCTTGAGCTGGTGCTTTTGCTCGAGAACGTCGGATTGCCGGAGATCGGCGCGCGCGCTGCGGGCCTCCGCCATCAATTGCTCCTGGCCGTGAGCGCCACGCTCGAGCTGGGCGATCATGGAGTAAGCGCGTTTAGCTTCCTTGTCGGCACGCCGGGAATAGAGAAGAAAGATTCCGGCGAACAGAATGGCGACGGCGAAAAGGGCGGACACGCCTATTTTCAAAGCACGTCCCAGAGAAAAGGCATCACGGGTCATCTTCTCGGTGACAGCGAGCGCCTGGAAAGCGCTCTGCGCCATCTCGAGGCCCTCGTCAGCGATACGAGTCTTCTCCCGGAGTTCATCAAAGGCGTGTTTTTCGCGCAACTGCAGACGAACGCGCGCGAGCAATTCCGCCGCCTCCCACGGTGAAGTAAGTACCTCGTCCGCGCCGAGTTCGAGGCCCCGAGCTCGCTCAGCTCCCCCACCCTGCGTCAGGAGAATCACGCGTGTCCCCGCGGTGGCGGCATTGCCTTTGACTTCGGCCAGGGCATCGCAGCACTGGATGTCGGCAATGTCGGCGGAGAGAAGCAGAAGGTCGATGCCGGCATCTTGAACAAACTTGAATCCTTCAGCCTGAGAGGACGATACGGCCACGTCATAGCCGGCCGAACGCACCAATTCCTCTAGCAGGCCGCGCGAGGCCGCGTCGGGATCGACAATTAGAATGCCTTGGCCTTTCGAGGGCAAGTTCGCGACCTCAGAGGTTTTGCATGTCCCGCCGAGCCTTTCTTCGGCTTCTTCTTCCCTGCCAAAATGCTTCACAGGCTTCACAAGAATAGCGTGGACATGTTTTTGATGCACGCGACTGGATTTTGGCACCAACAATTTATCCGCGGAAAGGTAACGGGGAGACCGATGAATCTTGACTACCGCAAGGAGGAGGCCGTCCAAAACCACACTGGCAGTAGTTGGCGGAGAAGAACAGTCAGGGTTAGTATTTGCGAAGGACGCCGATGACACGACCCTGAATTTTGACGTCGTTCGCGGCAACCATGATGGGGGCCATTTCGGAATTTGCCGGCTGGAGACGTATCTTGCCGGCGCCTTCGCGATAGAAACGCTTGAGCGTTGCTTCTTCGCCGCCGATAAGCGCCACTACGATGTCACCGGCATTGGCGACCTGGGTTTGCTCGCAAACGACAAAATCCCCGTCCATGATGTGATCTTCGATCATGGAGCTGCCTTTGACTTGCAGAACAAAAGAGTTGCCGCCACGCGCGAAATCGCCCAGCGAAATCGTCTCGCGTTGTTCAACAGCTTCCAGCGGGCGCCCTGCCGCAATCCTTCCCACCAATGGAAGCTCCTGCATCCTTCGATCGTTTACTTGATCCTTTACCGACTTCGGCAATTGGACAATCTCGATGGAGCGGCTCTGATTGTAGCCGCGGCGAATGAAGCCTTTTTTCTCGAGCGTGGTGATGTGTTTGTGCACCGTGGCCAGAGAAGTGAGCTTGAGGCCCTTGCCAATCTCTTCGAAGCTGGGTGCATAGCCGTGTTTGGTCTCAAACGCCACGAGGTAATCGAGAACTTCTTTTTGCCGTTTGGTGAGTGCCATTCGCCGCCTCCACTCGCTCATGATTTCCACAGGCACTTTAGGCGAAAAGAAAGCGAACGTCAAGCTCGATTTTTGTTTCGCGCTACTTTCACCGCACGCCTCCAGCGGCGCAAGCACAAGTACGGATATTCCGAAAAAAGAGTTGCTGGCACACGAGCGGGCGGGGATGCTGCGCGGCAATCTCGGCATCCGGGCGTCGATTCACACAGGAATCCCCCGGTGAGTCCCTGCGTCTTTTCAAGTAAGACACATGGTCGCGGGATGCTGTCTTCCGCCTCCACGCGCGTGCCGGTGTGATATCCTCTGAGTGTCGGCTCTTGGCGGGCTGCCTTAGAAGCCATCCTTCCACCGCACCGCCTCATCCTTTTGATCGAGCCGCACTCCCCTGGGTAGGGGGAGTTCATCGAGCAGCGGAGGCTTGGGACAAGAATGTCTACACTCGCAGAGGTTCCACCGGTAAAGCACAAGCGCGAAGTGCTCGATCGGGCGGTCATCCGCTTCGCGGGCGACTCCGGCGACGGCATGCAGATTACCGGCAGCCAGTTCACAAATACCGCGGCGCTTTACGGCAATGACATTGCCACGTTTCCGGACTATCCCGCCGAAATTCGCGCCCCCGCAGGGACGCTTCCTGGTGTCAGCGGCTTTCAATTGCACTTCTCCTCGAATGAGGTTTACACCCCCGGCGACGCCATCGACGTGCTGATCGCCATGAATCCGGCGGCGCTGAAAGTGAACGTTGCTGACCTGAAGGCCAATGGGATCTTGATCGTCAATAGCGACAGTTTCAAGGAGAACGATCTGCGCAAGGCGCAGATGACCTCGAATCCCCTGGAAGATCATTCTCTCGACAAGTTCCGGTTGTTTTCGGTCGAGCTGGAGCGTCTGACGCGGCGTTCGCTCGAGCACTTAGGGCTCGACGCCAAGTCGATGGACCGCTGTAAGAATTTTTTCGCACTGGGGATGTGCTACTGGCTCTACAACCGCTCGATGGAGCCGACGGTCCGCTGGATTGAAGAAAAGTTCAAGAACAAGCCGCTGCTCGTGGAAGCAAACAAACTCGCGTTGAAGGGCGGCTATTCTTATTGCGAAGCCACGGAAGCGTTTCAGATCAGTTATGAGATCCCACCGGCGCAACTCACACCGGGTTTATATCGAAGCCTTAGCGGAAACCAGGCGCTAGCGCTGGGTTTTGTCACCGCGGCGCAGAAAGCAGGGCTGACGCTGTTTCAGGGCAGTTATCCCATTACTCCCGCGTCGGACATCTTGCACGAACTTTCGCAATACAAGGACTTTGGCGTCATGACGTTTCAGGCCGAAGACGAAATCGCAGCGATTACTTCGTCGATTGGCGCGGCCTATGCCGGCGCCCTGGCCATTACCACTACTTCGGGACCGGGCATGGCGTTGAAAACGGAGGCGATGGGCCTTGCGGTCGCTGTCGAGATCCCGCTGGTCATTTGCGATATTCAGCGCGGCGGTCCGTCAACCGGCCTGCCGACCAAGACGGAGCAAGCGGACCTGTTGCAGGCTCTATTTGGCCGTAACTCAGAGGCGCCTATTCCTGTACTCGCCGCGTCGACTCCGGCAGATTGTTTCTGGGTCGCAATCGAAGCGAGCCGCATCGCGGTCAAGTACATGGTGCCCGTCATCATTCTTTCAGACGGCTACCTTGCAAACGGAGCAGAGCCGTGGAGGATCCCGGAGTTGAGCGAGATTCCGGATTTCCCAGTGAAATTTGCGAGCGATCCGAACGGCTTCCTTCCCTACAAGCGAAACCCGCAGACGCTGGCGCGGCCGTGGGCCGTTCCGGGAACTCCCGGCCTCGAACATCGCATCGGCGGCCTCGAGAAACAGGATCCCACCGGCAACATCAACTATGAGCCGCTGAACCACGAAAATATGGTGCGCATCCGGGCGGCGAAGGTCGCCGCGGTCGCGCAGGAGATTCCCAATGTGCTTCCCGCCGGCGATCTGGAAGGCGATTTGCTGATCGTCGCCTGGGGCTCGACCTGTGGATCGATTACCGCCGCACTAAAAGCGCAGCGTGCCAAGGGCCGTAAGATTGGCCATCTGCATCTGCGATATCTGAATCCGCTTCCGTCGAATCTGGGCGATATCTTCAAGCGCTACAAAAAGATTTTGGTGCCGGAACTGAACATGGGTCAGCTCCTGTGGGTTCTGCGCGCAAAGTTTCTCGTGGATGCGGTCGGTCTCAACAAGATTCAGGGCCGGCCGTTCAAGCAAGCTGAGCTGGAGCAGAAAATCGAAGAGATGTTGGAACTCTAGGAGAATCGACCATGGGCACAGCGACGCTGCCACCGCCTCTCACGAAAAAAGATTTTCAAACCGACCAGGAAGTCCGCTGGTGCCCCGGCTGCGGTGACTACGCGATTCTCTCCGCGGTCCAGGCCGTTTTCCCCGAACTCGGCATCAAGAAAGAGAATTTCGTCATCGTCTCCGGCATTGGCTGTTCCAGCCGCTTTCCGTATTATATGAACACCTATGGTTTCCACACGATTCACGGCCGGGCACCGGCAGTGGCGACGGGACTCAAGGCCATTCGCCCCGACCTGGAAGTTTGGGTGGCAACGGGCGACGGAGACGCGCTCTCGATTGGCGGAAATCACACGATCCACATGCTGCGCCGGAATGTCGGCATCAAGGTACTGTTGTTCAACAACAAGATCTACGGCCTGACGAAGGGTCAATATTCGCCGACCTCGGAACTCAACAAGAAAGCGAAATCGACGCCTTTTGGATCGTTGGACCGGCCGTTCAATCCCGTCTCGCTAGCCATCGGATCAGAGGCCACGTTCGTGGCCCGGTCCGTTGACGTTTTTCAGGGGCACCTGAAAGAGACGCTGAAGCACGCGGCCGCGCACAGAGGTTCGGCCTATGTGGAAATTTTGCAGAATTGCAACATCTTCAACGACGGTGCGTGGTTCTCGCTGACGGATCGCGACGCCCGCAGCGAGCACATCCTCCAGCTCGAACATGGCAAGCCCATGATTTTCGGCAAGAACCGGGATAAGGGTATCCGCCGGAAATCGGACGGCGATATCGAAGTCGTCCAACTCGGCAACGGCATCGCCGAGTCCGATCTGATCGTCCACGATGCGCACCACCCGCGTGCGGCATACGCCTTCCAGCTCTCGCACATGGAGCACCGCCCGGACTTCCCAACGCCCATCGGGGTTTTCCGCGCCTGGGGCGACGTGCCGCGCTACGAAGACGTGATGAACCAGCAGATCAAGGACGTCATCGCCAAGCGCGGGCGCGGCGACCTCGCCAAACTTCTTCGCGCTGGAGACACCTGGGAAGTAAAGTAGTCGGGAGGCATTACCTCACCTACGTTGGCGCTGAGAGCATGTCTGTACCGCGTGCGGATTGATGGCGTCACGTGTCTCGGCTCGAGTAACATACACACGTCTGAGTCGTACCGCGGGGATCTACAGCGAATAGCTGGCGACCGGCACTCTCAGCCTTGTACGCGAGCATCTGCAGGAATCCGCCCCAACCCGCATCCTGGACAGACTTAGCAAGCCTGCCGCCGGCAAGTCCTTTTACGGTTAAATCCTCTACTGCGATGACTCCATACTTCTGCACAAGTTTCGATGCTTCCTGGTGCTGAAAATCTTTCCGCTGATTCGCGACATGCTCGTGAATCTTTTGCCACACGGCGACTGCTTGGCGGCGACGCTGCGATCCTTTTTTACGTCGAGCAACACGACGCTGTGCTTTGCGTAGTTGCGCTTGCGCTTTTCGATACCACCTAGGATTCTTAATCGGAGTTCCGTCTGAAAGAACGGCGAAGGAATCCAAGCCGACATCCACTCCTATTTCCTCGGTCGATTCTGGAAACACTGGAGGTGCTACTTCGCACGAAAAGCACGCATACCGCGATCCACAAATCTGTTTGAGGAACAGCGTCCCGTGTTTCTCCGGCAGCCTACGGTGCATCTTAATCTTGANGTTGCCAACCTTNGAGATAGCCACATGGTTCCCTTGCACCTGGAATGCTGTGGGCGTGAATACCAGACTGTTGAAACGGTTGCGCCCTTTGAATCTCGGGAACCCGGGTGTCTCGTTTTTCTGGACGCGACGAAAGAAGTTCTGAAAGGAGCGGTTGAGACGAATCAGTACCGCCTGCAACGTATGCGCGTGAACACTCTTGAACTCCGGGCGCACTTCCTTGATGGCGGGCAGCTGGGCTTGCTGCTGCAACCAAGTAACACCCTTCCCTGTCGTCTTATACGACTCCATCCGTTCCTGCAAAGCGGCATTGTACAACTCTCGGCACAGGTCTAACTGCGCCGCTAGCGTCTCCCGCTGCTGGCGGTTGGGATAGAGTCGATACTTAAATGTTCTTTGCATTCTTTTTTAGCCACTCATCTACGGCTGCTCGGATGCACCACCCCACAGAGAGATGACGGTCCTTAGCAAACTTCTCTAAGCCTTGGAGTTGCTAGAGCTCTTAGCCGGATACTTAGAATCAGCATTCTCATGTATGATGCTATACTACACAACGATACTGGTGTCAACAGCAAAGTGCCACTCGCTTACCTCCCCCTAAAGCAGGAGGATTGCGCTCGGGCGCTCTTCAGAAGAGTCCGGGCAAGAAGCGCGGCTTGCCGGTCATCGCCGCGCGATAGTCTGGATTGGCAAAGAGCACGCGTTCCTCCGTGGAGAGGCGTTGCGCCAGCACTCCGA
>JGI12635J15846_10002718_pt1 | contig 15454 bp, 11 predicted proteins | sample BlaSpr_A8_OM2_M2_FD_15846 | JGI IMG/M metagenome (IMG submission 15846) | reverse complement strand
AAGGCGCCCCTTCCCGCGACCTGCCAGACCCAACTCCCCGTATGCGTGAGCCTCTGTGCCTCTGCCAAATAACTTTCGCTCTGGCGCAACGATTCTTCCGCACGGTCGCGCTCACGACTTGCTGCTTGCAACACTTCGTTCGTGCGCTGGAGCTCTTGAACTGTTCCTTTGAGGTCATCGCGAGCGCGCCGGAGCGATTCCGTGGCGCCTCTTTGGGCAACGGTCAGCGAACCGACAAACAAGGCTGACACCATGAAGATGGTAAAGCGTGGTATTTCTTCAGGCTTTGCGTTCAACGAATAGATCGGGGGCAGGAAGAAATAATAGAAGGCGACAGCCGATAGAGCCGTCGCGAGCAGTCCCGGCCAGAGTCCACCGAACCACGCAGTCAATATGACCGCGCACAGAAAGAGTGACACAGGAGCATCTTGCAAATGAAGTTTCGGCCAACGCGAAATGATCAGGGCCGCGGCAACCGAAACAATCGCAATCCAATAGCTCCAAATCGCAGGCAGCTTGGGCCACAGAAGCGGATTTAATCGGGCCATCCTTCTGCTCCAGCAAATCAGGGTGTTGTTCTATGCAAACAAAATCTTAACATTGGGGAGCGCCCTGCTCCGACCAGGTCGGCCCTGTGGACCATGTCAGCCTTCCCTCGTTCAAAGGCAAGTGCTTTCGGCTGAATCCAGCGCAATAGACAGACTGCCAACATCCCGTCAGATTGGCGGAAGTATCTGCGCTGCCAAAAATGCACTGCAACGATCCATCTCCCATTCTCTCAGCTATTTCCCAGCCAGTGCGGACACTCACAGCTTCTGGCGCGACTATTGCTTTGTTCACTGTTGTCCGCGGTTTGGACAAATGGCGATGAGGAGCGAATCATGCAAGAGTTTCGTGCAGGTGATGTGGATAAGGACTCCGACGGCATGTTGGTGACTTCGGCGAAGCGAGGCAATGCACGGGCTTTCGAAGAGTTGGTTCTTCGTCACAAACGAAGAGTTTTTGCCGTGGCGCAACGGATAACGAATAGTCGGGATGATGCCGAAGATGTTGTGCAGGAGACGTTTCACAAGGTTTTCCTCCACCTCGACAACTTTCAAGAAAAGTCGCGTTTCTCTACCTGGCTGACGCGCATCGCCATGAATGAAGCTCTCATGCTGCTGCGTCGAAAGCGGGGAGTTTTCGAAGTCTTGCCCGACAGCACTGACGACGGCGTGAAGTCTTCCTCAGATGCATTCGTCGACCAAGGCCCCAATCCCGAAGAGTCGTGTTTGCGAAGCGAGCGTACGCAACTATTGACCGAGGCAATCAATCGCCTGGGTCCGACAATTCGAACAGCGATACTGCTTCGTGACATCGAAGAAAGATCAGTCGAGGAAACGGCCCAGATTCTAGGCACCACACGTAGCGCGGTAAAAGCACGGGTTTTCCAAGGACGTCGGAAGTTACGTGGCATAGTAAATGCTGGGCTGTCGTGGGGAGTCTACGCGTCGCGCCCGCGGCAAGCCCAGCGCTGGGGCTAGTCTGGTTTTTCGTTTTAGGTGTGATCTTCTCTCACCTTGTCGCGGCCATCGCGGGTACCCGAGACAGCCTTTCGTATTCTTCTTCAGACAAACGCAGAGAAGTCGCCGCAACGTTTTGCTCAAGATGTTCGATCGAAGAAGTTCCCGGGATGGGCAGCATTATGGGAGATCGATGCAGCAACCAGGCCAGCGCGACCTTCGTGGGGCTCGCATTGTGTGCTTGTGCGATCCGGTTGAGTACCTCGCCGGCAACTTTACCTGCTCCCAATGGAAACCAAGGTATAAAAGCAATTCCATTGCGCTCGCAATAATCCACTACGTAGTCCCATTCGCGGTCCGCAAAGCTGTATCGGTTCTGCACGGAGACAATGGGAACAATTTTGCGTGCTCGCTCGATGTGTTCTTGGGTGACGTTGGATAGCGCCACGAGCCGAATCTTGCCTTCGTTTCGCAACTGAGCCAGTGTTTCTACCGACGCATCAAACGGGACGACGGGATCCGGAATATGCAGTTGATAAACGTCGATGCGGTCGAGTCGCAGTCGCTTCAGACTTCCCTCAACCGCCTTGCGAAGGTGCTCGGGACTGGCATCGTGGGTCCATTGATTCGGACCAGGACGGTTCCAGCCTCCCTTGGTCGCAATTACCAGGCCAGCCGGGTAAGGATATAGCGCTTCAGCAATCAGCTCCTCGCTGACATTCGGGCCGTATGAGTCAGCGGTATCGATGAAATTGATATCAAGTTCCACGGCACGGCGAAGAACAACCAACGCCTTATTGCGATCTTTCGGCGGTCCCCAGATGCCTTCGCCGGTAAGGCGCATCGCGCCAAAGCCGAGGCGATGTACAGAAATTTGCCCGCCAAGCGATACATTTCCAGCCAAACTTGCAGAAAGTTCTTTCTTATTCATGATTATCCTCCATATTTTGTTTTCTTAACCAAATCACATGCTGGCGCTCATGCTTCAGCAGTTCAACTGCAGCGCCCACAATCCCGAATACTCATAGTCACAATGTTCTTCTCGCGTCATGCGTTCTGATATCGCTGTGCCTCTAGCCAAGCCACTGCGGGTTAGCGTAGGTGCCGTCGAACCGATGACTCGTTTTATAAAGCTCGAACTGCCCTGCTTTCGCGGCCGTTGCCGTTTTCGCGAGAAGCGCGGCAACTTGGGAAGAATTCATCGGGTGAAAACTGCGGGCTGCGTCCAGAGCTTGCTGAAGAATCGGCAGCGAATCGCAGCCCGTGATTACCACACTGGTGGGAAGATTCATGGCGTAGTGAAGGCATTCCACCGGAGTGGCTGTTTTGCTCTCGAGAATAATGTGGTCACCCATCGGCTTCATACCGAGAACGCCGATGTCGTTCTTAAGCAAGACGGGCAAAACTTTCTTTTCAAAGCTATTGAAGTGCGCGTCCATTACGTTGAGGGGCATCTGAACGGCATCGAACATGAAGCCGTCCTTTGAAGCGGTGCTTAGCATTTTCAAATGGATGTCCGGACTCTTGTGGCCTGTGAAGCCGATGAATCGGATCTTGCCAGCTTTTTGCGCTTCTAGGATCGCCTCCATCCCTCCGCCTTCGGCGAATATACGATCCGGATCGGTATCGCGAATCACTTCGTGAAATTGGAGCAGGTCGATGCGGTCAGTCTGGAGCCGGCGCAGAGACTCGTTTATTTGATTAGCAGCAGCGGCTTTGGTGCGCCCGTCGATCTTCGACATCAGAAAGGCTTTCTGGCGGTAACCGTCGCGCAGCGCGTTGCCCATTCGGATTTCACTCTCGCCGCCGTTGTAGTCCCAGCAGTTGTCCAGAAAATTGACGCCCTCATCGAGGCCGGTGCGGATGATGCCAATACTTTCCTGGGGATCCGCCTGATTGCCAAGATGATAGCCACCGAGCCCGATGAGCGAAACTTTCTCTTTGCTACGGCCCAAGGTTCGATAAGGAATGCCGTTCCTGGATTCTAATGGTGGGGACTTCTGGTCAGCGTGCGCCAGGAAAATTGACGATGCCGCAAACCCCAGGAATCCACGCCGCGAAATCCCGGCGTCCACGGCCTCCTCAGTGCGCGAAGCGGACGCGAGATGCGGATGGAGTGAATCCTCTTGGCTCTGTTCATTTTTCTCGTAACTCATGACGTACCTCCCGTTCAGACGATTCGCTTCTGAAAGAACCAACCCGAATTGCCCGGGTAACACGCGTACTGAGTACGGACTATTTTTTCCCACGCAGGGAGCGAATGTGCGCCACGAGAGAATGAACCTGATCCTCGCTGAGCGAACTCTTGAACGAAGGCATTCCCCCCTTACCGTCGGAAATTATCTGTACGAGTTGCGCATCGGGCAGCTTCTGGACTGCCGGTGACCGAAGGTCCGGAACGTGCATGCTCTTTCCGACCTCTGAGCCACTTCCGTCTGGACCGTGGCACATGGCGCATTTCGTGCGGAATGTCGCGCTGTCGGCCGCGGCGTCTGGAGCGGGGTTTGCCTGGGCAATCGAGACGGCAAAAAATGCCAGACCGACAAAAAGCAACAGCAGAATTGCAGAACCCAACATTACGTGTCGTTCAGTCTTCTCTTGTGTCATGACTCTTCCTTTAGTGTAATTTTTCACTTCAACTACCGACTCTTCTCCGCCCGACGACTCAGGACCGTTAACTTAAGCCGAGCTTTGTGATGGGCAGATCCCTTACTCTCTTGCCGGTTGCAGCGAAAATGGCGTTGCAGAACGCGGCAATAAATGGCGGCACTCCCGGCTCACCGACGCCCGCCGGCGGAGCATCACTATCGACAATGTGAACATTCGTCTGGGCGGGAACCTCGTTGATTCGAGCCACCGGATAATCCTGAAAATTCGACTGGTCGATTACACCTTTCGTGGCGGTAATCTCGCCGCTTCGCACTACGCTGGTGCCAAACACTGCGGCGCCTTCGAACTGGGCGCGAGTTGCTTCGGGATTTACGACCAAGCCCGCGTCCAGGGCCATATCCACTCGCGGAATTCGCACTTCTCCCTGATCATTGACTTCGACTTCCACGACTGTGGCGACGTATGTCAAGAAGCTCCGGTGTGCGGCAATCCCGACGCCAGTTCCTTTTGCGTGCTTACGCTTTCCCCATCCGGATTTTTCCGCAACTAACTCGGTGACGTGACGAAGACGCCCGGTTTCCCACGGATAGGTCTCCATCGAAGCACCGTAATTCGGGTACTCCACACCTTTGAAATCGATGGTGCGCGGGTCTCCGATCAAATCGAGCAAATAATCGAGCGGGTCGCGCCCGGCCGCATGGGCAAGTTCATCCGTGAAACACTGAATGCCAAACGCGTGATAGATGTTCGCTACCGAGCGCAACCAGCCGATGCGCACATGGGCTTTCGCGGGGCCATTCTCGACACGGAGATTTGGTAGATCGTAAGGAATATCGGTCCAGCCCTGCTGAAGATGGGCCGCGTCACCATAAACCGCGTTCACGTCAAAAATGGAAGGAATAGGAGGAAAGGCCGACCGTTGCAGCCACGCGGTTGGTTTGCCGTTCGCGCCCACAGCCGCCTTCATATACATTGACGCGACGGCGTTGTAGTAATCGAACTTGATGTCGTCTTCGCGAGTCCAAACAACCTTCACAGGCTTGCCCATTTTTTTGGACAAAACCGCAGCTTCAGCAACGTAATCCGGCTTCGACTTGCGCCCGAATCCTCCGCCGAGAAGTGTCACATGGCAAATTACGTCTTCTTTCGCGATCCCCAACTCTTTCGAGACGATGTCTTGCACCGCTTGAGGATTCTGCGTCGGGGCCCACAGGGTTGCTTTGCCGTTCTTGAATTCGGCGAGGGCAACCAACGGCTCCATCGCGGCGTGGGCTAGAAGTGGTACATAGTAGTCCGCCTCGTATACCTTGTTGGCTTTGGCAAACGCCGCATCCGCGTCACCGATATTTCGTACCACTTTGCATGGATTGTGCGAGGTCGCTCGCAATTCGTTTTTGTACGCGTCCGAGTTGTAAGTTTCGTTCGGTCCGTTGTCCCACGCGATGTTCAGCTTCTTGCGGCCTTGAAACGCAGCCCAGGTGTTATCAGCAATTACCGCGATGCCGCCGAGCGGCTGAAACGCAGGTGGAGGCTTGAAGGGATCAATGGGAACAGTCTGACGTACACCTGCGACCTTCAAGGCTTCCTTATCGTCGTAAGATTTCACCTTCCCGCCAAGAACGGGCGGGCGTTCTACGGATGCGTATACCATTCCTTCCAGACGAGCATCCATCCCATAAATGGCTTTCCCGGTCACGAGTGCTTCGAGGTCGTAACTTACTTCCCCTTTTCCTATATATCGCCAGGCGCTCTTGGGCTTGAGCTTCACCTCCTCTTTCGGAGGGACCGGGAACTTTGCCGCAGCGCTTGCGAGTTCACCGTAACCTGCTCGGCGTTTCGTCGAACGATGAACGACAACGTGCAAATCAGTTTCACATTCCGCTGCCGGAACACCCCACTGGTGAGCCGCAGCTTGAATCAACATAAATCGCGCCGTTGCTCCCGCGTCGCGCATCGCGTCGTAGAACGAGCGGATCGAATGTGATCCATCCGTATTTTGGTCACCGTATCGCTTATCGCCGATGGCTTGCTCAATCTTTACGCGCTTCCAATCCGCGTCCAATTCATCCGCGACAACCAGAGGTAAAGTCGTACGGCTTGTCGTGCCCATCTCCGAGCGACTGGCGACGATCCACACCGTTCCGTCTGGGTCGACACCGAGATACACGCTGGGATGTAAGGCTGAGTGATCGGCGTTTGTATCGTGTGGAAGCTTGTCCCTGGGCAACAGCTTGCCGTAATAACGAACACCAAGCACGAGCGCGCCTGCCGCGATGACGCCTCCGGTTAAAAATCTGCGACGGCTGACATTCTCAATCTCGCTCATGCCATTTTCCCTGCCGCTGCTTTAATCGCTGCGCGAATCCGCTGATACGTCCCGCAACGGCAGATGTTTCCGGACATTGCCTCGTCGATTTCGTGATCGGTCGGTTTCTTTTTGCTGTCCAGCAAAGCCGCCGCCTGCATGATCTGCCCGACCTGGCAGTAGCCACATTGCGGCACGTTGATTTGCATCCAGGCCTTCTGAACTGGATGCAATCCATTCTTGTCGAGGCCTTCGATGGTCGTGACTTCTTTTCCGGCCGCATCGCTCATGGCTGTCACGCAGGATCGCGTCGCTTGCCCATTCACATGGACTGTGCAAGCGCCGCAAAGCCCGATGCCACAGCCAAATTTCGATCCGCTCAACGCTAAAACGTCGCGCAGGTACCAGAGCAACGGCATTTCCGGTTCACCGCCGAAAGACTGCTCAACCCCGTTCACCTTAAGTTGAATCATTTTCTTGGCCTCGCCCAGAACGTCCGCAAAGGATCACGTAAGCCCATCGCCGTTCGAACCCAGATGCGCGCGTTTTTCCATTTGCAGAATCACCGCCGAAAAATCTTGCTCCGCTCCTTCGTCCGCTTGCCGCGCATTGATCTCAAAAGCAGCTCCTGCGGCGGGCATTCGCGCGCCAACGGCAGCCGCGAGATTGAGGATCAACCCGAAATCCTTGTTCATTAAGCGAATCGGGAATTGCGGGCTGTAGTCGCTCCTCATCGCTCTTTCCAGTTTGCCCATATGCGCTGGGGCGACCACTGCAGTCTGGGACAACACGTTCAGCAAACGATTGCGATCGAGACCAGCTTTCTCACCGAGGGCGACAGCTTCGGCAATCGCTTGCATTCCAATTCCCAGCAAGGTGTTCACGACAAGCTTCATCGTCGCCCCGGAGCCGCTTGGCCCCAGGTAAAAATACTTCTTGGCGATAACGCGAAAGATCGACTCGGCAGCGTCGAAGGACTCTTTGTCTCCGCCCCCAAAAAGGGTCAGCAACCCATTTTCCGCGGCCGGAGTACTCCCCGATATAGTCACATCCAGGACCTCCACTCTATGCTCTGAGCCTAGTCTTGAGAGTTCCTGCGAGGTTTCCGGGTAGACTGTGCTCATGTCAATGACCACCGAAGCGCCCTGCGCGTGGGCGAACACGCCGTCAGGTCCTCTATAAATGTCCAGCACAGCTTCATCGCTCGGTAGGCACGACAAAATGACATTGCAACTCGCGGAAAGTTCCGAAATGCTCTGCGCGACGTTACCGCCATATCGAATTAGCTCCTCGGCCTTCTTATGGTCCCGGTCATAAGCTGTCAATTTGAAGCCGGATTCAAGCAACCGCCGGGCGATCGGCCGTCCCATATAGCCGATCCCGACAAATCCAAGCCTGCCATTTTCTTGTTTGATTGGTTTCATCATGAACCGCCCTTAAGTTGTGTCGCGATTTCGATTTCAATTTCTACATTGGCAGAAAGCACGCGTTATACCGTTTCGCGATGTGAACCGAGTATCGATGCAAGATGTTGGTGGCGTGGAGATTACGGAGTTAAGTAGCTAGACTTAACCCTCTGCTGTTGAGAGTGCGTGTCGAATCCGTTGGCACACCGTCAGTCTATTGGAAATCGGATTGCACTCGTGTGTGACTGTTCAACGTTGTCAGGGCCTTGCACGCGCATTCCACATTCGAATTCTTATTTGCCGGAAAAACATCTGTCAACGCGCTGACAGCCGTTCAAGTCGTTGGACTCTTCGAACCAGAGCCCTCCTGCTCACTTTCCGTTCCTTCTGGTTAAGCTGCTCGTTTCTCATAAGTTCCTGCATTCTCACTCATGCTTAACTGCGGTATTTAGGGTGCAACCGTTACCGCATATGAAGGCGTAAAGGCGGGACGATAAAGACAGCCTTGCGTGCGGACGACGAATAGTTTGGAGGGAACTACACAATGCGGAATAGCGTAACAAATACAACTGTGCTGTCTGCCCTCGTCGCGGCCACCGCAATGTGCGTGGTCATTTCGTTGGCGCGGGCTCAAAACCGATCCAATCCTCCTGCAGAAGCCAAGAGCCAAGCATGCCCGAATGATGACAGCGGGTTGCAGTTACCCGCTGGTTTCTGTGCAACGGTCTTCGCTGACGACATTGGTCACGCCCGCCACATGGTAGCGGGGCCGAGTGGAGTTCTTTACGTCAACACCTGGTCGGGCAGGTACTACGGCAATGACACGCCGCATGCAGGTGGTTTCCTGGTAGCCCTGCAAGACAAGGGCGGCGCGGGAAAGGCCGATGTGATTGAGCGCTTTGGCGAAACGATCCAAAGTGGCGGAGCAGGCGGTACGGGCATCGGCTTATATAAAGGATCGATCTTCGCCGAGGTTGATGATCGCATCGTGCGGTATTCGTTGCCTGCGGGTTCCATCGTGCCGAGCGCCTCGGCCGACACCATCGTCTCCGGATTGCCTTTGGGCGGCGACCATCCAATGCATCCATTCCTCATCGATGCCGACGGACGGATGTACGTTGATGTCGCCAGCGCGACTAATTCCTGCCAGCTGAAAAATCGGACACTCAAGTCGCCCGGCGCAAGCCCCTGCACGGAACTTGAGACCCGTGGCGGCATCTGGCGCTATGACGCGAATAGGGCGAATCAAACTTTTTCAACGGCTGACCGCTACGCGACGGGAATCCGCAACGCTGAAGGCTTTGCCATCGACTCAAGTGGGCTTGTATTTGTTACCCAACACGGACGGGACCAGTTGCACGCAAATTGGCCCGACCTATATAAACCCGACCAAGAGGCCACGCTGCCAGCGGAAGAGTTGTTGCTTTTGAAGCCAAAAGGAGACTATGGCTGGCCCGAGTGCTACTACGATCCGTTCGTGGAAAAGCTGGTTCTTGCGCCGGAGTACGGCGGAGACGGTGGCAAAAAGATCGGCGAATGTGCGAACAAGATTGCTCCCGCTGCGGTATTTCCCGCTCATTGGGCGCCAAATGCAATGGTGCGGTACGACAAGAAACAATTTCCGCCGCGCTACCGTGACGGCGTCTTCATCGCCTTCCACGGGTCATGGAATCGGGCGCCGTATCCGCAAGGTGGCTACAACGTGGTTTTTCAGCCGCTCGCCGGTGACCGCGCATCCGGCCAGTGTGAGATATTTGCGGATGGTTTTGCGGGAGCGGTAAAGTCGCCGGCTAAAGCCGAACATCGTCCTTCGGGCTTGGCGGTGGGGCCGGACGGTTCGCTCTACGTTTCGGACGATATACGCGGGCGGATTTACCGCATCGATTATCATGGCGGCGTCGAAGGCGGTGCCGCGAAGGTCACGGCATGTCCGAGCGCAACAGCTCCAGCCGGCAATCCTGTTAAAATTGCCGCGCAACCGCCAGAGGGCACGCATCCAGACGCGGGTGCAGCCGCCAACAATCTTCCCGTTCCTGAAGGCGCGACACGAGAAATGGTTGCGCTCGGTGAGCGCATCTATCGCGGCCAAGTGGGCGGAGCGGCATGCACGGGCTGCCATGGTGAGAGCGGCGAGGGCACGCCTTTGGGGCCCGACTTAACAGGCAAGAAATGGCTATGGAGCGATGGTAACTATGCCGGAATCGCGAAGACGATAACCGAAGGTGTTTCGCAACCGAAACAATATCGCAGCCCGATGCCGCCGATGGGTGGTGCGCAACTTACACCCGATCAAGTATCAGCGCTCGCAGCTTATGTGTGGGGCCTGAGCCATCGCGCGTCGCCCAATCGAAATTAATCGGCTAAGTCCAGGTGAGCGCGCTTATCGGTATCGACGAGGGGCACAGCACTTCGGGTTGTCAAGCTGGAGCAACGGCGCTATCATCCGGGAAATCACAGTCTGCGCGATCCAGGTGAGGTAAGCCATGGCGCAGTGGGACGCTCCGTCTTCGACGTTACTAACGCATATTCTACGCCACAGTTCTGCGGTTCTATCTGTCGTCGATCACACTGGGCTTAACCCTTCCAAGATGAAGTGTTGGAGGTAACCGCGATGCCCGCCACCGAGATGCGGAAGACCGGAGTCGACGTCGTCGGCGACGTACCTTGGGGCACGCACTTTTGTCTCTTTTACGAGACACGAGCGGATCTCCTCGAAACACTGGTCTCTTACTGCAAAGCAGGATTGGAGAACCAGGAGTTTTGCCTGTGGGTGGTTGCCGAACCACTTGGGGAGGAAGACGCCAGGCAAGCATTAGAACGAAGTATTCCTGACCTCGATCAGTACCTCGCTGACCAGAGCATAGAGATTGTTGCGGCTCGCGACTGGTATCTCCAGGATGGTGCGTTCGATCTCAACAGAGTGATTAGCGGTTGGAACGAAAAACTCGCGCGCGCATCGGCCAGAGGTTACGCCGGCGTAAGGGTGACTGGAGATACCGCTTGGCTCGAAAAGAAGGACTGGAAGGACTTCTGTGAATATGAAGAGTCACTCAATCACGCCATAGCCGGTCAGCGTCTGGCGGTGCTATGCACTTACCCGCTCGCCGCGTGCGGAGCTGCTGAAATCCTGGATGTGGTGCGAACACATCAGTTTGCAGTGACAAAGCGGCGCGGAAGTTGGGACGTTATCGAAACCGCGGGGCACAAACAAGCTAAGGCTGAAATCAAGCGCCTGAATGAGGAACTTGAACAACGTGTCCTGGAACGGACCAGCGAACTAACGGCCGTAAACAGAGAGCTGACAAAGGAAGTACTCCAACGCAAACGCGCCGAGGAGGCCCTGCTTCGCAGCGAGGCCTACTTAGCGGAAGCGCAGAGGCTAACGCACACAGGCAGTTGGGCATGCGATATGGCCACGCGAGAGATGCTTCACTCGTCCGAGGAGCATTCCCGCTTGTATGGCTTCGATCCGGAGAGCGCCATACCTTCCTTCGAAGAATTTGTACAGCGTATGCATCCAGAAGATCGACCGCGGGTGGTTGAAATCGCCGAGAGAGCAAACTGCACGGGAAAGGATTTCGAGGCGCATTTCCGAGTCGTTCTTCCAGACGGTACGACGAAATACGTGCAGAGTACAGGCCATCCTGTTTTCAACGCCTCCGGTGACCCCGTCGAATACGTGGGTATTCTGATGGACGTGACCGAACGCAGGCGGGCAGAGCAGGCGACCCGTTTGCTGGCTGCCGTTGTGGAATCGTCGCACGATGCGATTGTGAGCAAAAATCTGGATGGCATAATCACCAGTTGGAATAAGGGCGCAGAACGACTGTTCGGCTATGCTGCGGAAGAGGCGGTCGGCCAGAATATCGCCCTGATTATTCCCCCTGACCGTCATGACGAAGAAAGAGCAATTGTTGAACGGCTGACGCGAGGCGAGCGGGTCGATCACTTCGAGACGGTCCGCATGCGCAAGGACGGCAGGCTGCTCGACGTTGCTCTGACAATTTCGCCGATGAAGGATGCCGCGGGTCGCGTTGTTGGAGCATCGAAACTGGCACGGGACATAACCGAACGCAAACGTGCCGAAGAAGCTTTGCGCCAGGCTCAGGCGGATCTCGCGCACATGAGCCGGGTGACGACGATGGGCGAGTTGACGGCATCGCTAGCGCACGAGATCAAGCAGCCGATTTCCGCAGCAATGACAAACGCCAAAACTTGCTTGCGATGGCTTGGTCGCGACGAGCCCGACCTCGCAGAGGGGCGCGAAGCCGCAGCAAGAATAGTCAAAGATGTAACGCGCGCGGCGGACATTATTAGCAGAATCAGCCTGCTGTTCAAGAAGGGCGCGCTGCAGCGGGAGTTGGTTGATGTAAATGAACTCATTCGAGAAATGATTGTCCTGCTGCGCGGCGAGGCGAACCGCTACTCGATTTCAATCCGCACCGAACTTGCTGAGCATCTTCCCACGGTCATGGCAGACCGTGTAGAGCTGCAGCAGGTTTTCATGAACCTCATGCTCAATGGCATTGATGCCATGAAGGAAGCGAGTGGCGGAAGTCAACTTACCATCAAGTCGGAAGTCGAAGACGGTCAAGTGCGGATCTCGGTCAGCGATTCCGGTGTGGGATTGTCCCCGGAGCAGGCGGACCAGATTTTCAGGCCATTCTTTACCACGAAGGATAATGGGACTGGTATGGGGCTGCCCATCAGTCGCTCGATCATCGAGTCTCATGGCGGCCGCTTGTGGGCCGCCGGTGCCCCGGGGCGTGGTGCAACTTTTCAGTTCACCCTGCCCGTCACGGTGGCGGCGGACGCATAATTTCTCCAGCTGTTTAAGAAAGACGACTGCATTAAGGTAGTCCTGAAGCCCTGATTGAGCGCGTACCCAGCCCGCGCCTCCACAGTTGCGCTCGTAGAGATCCCATTCATCGTTCGAAGTCCAGGCGAGAATTGAGATTCATTCTTTGGTCGGCTACCAACACTAGTCAATGGCGATGGCTCTTCGGCGGCGTTGATTTCGATTTCACCGACACGGAGTAAGGCTGGCGAAGCATGCAGGCCAAAGAATAAATTGGAGCCGGCGTCGGAAGTTAGCCTGNTCAGGTATGCTGCATCAACAACACTTTTTCATTTGCGCGATTTCGACGGGGGTGCTGGCCGCTTCGTTGAAACCGTCATCTTGCCAGACCAGCGATCCTCGGAAGAAAGATGCAAATTAAACTGGTCCAGGATGCGCAGAACAGTTTGATCCACCAGGTCCTCTATCGTTTTGGGATGATTGTAGAAGGCTGGCACCGGAGGGAAAATTACCGCGCCCATACGCGAGAGCCTGAGCATATTTTCAATGTGAATGTCGCTCAAGGGAGTTTCTCGCACTACCAGAACAAGCTTGCGCCGTTCTTTCAGAGTCACGTCGGCGGCGCGGTGGACTAGCGAGTCACCATAGCCTTGAGCAACAGCGGCAAGCGATCTCACGCTGCACGGGCAAACCACCATCCCGTCGGTAACGAAAGAACCGCTGGAGACGACGGCGGATTGGTCCTGTGGGGCATACCATTTGGTGGCTATTTCCTGCACTTGTGTCACAGAGTAGGGCGTTTCGTGTACCAACGTGCGGGCGCCCCAGTTGCTAAGAATCAAGTGGGTTTCGACCTTCTGCTCTTTTAAGACCTGGAGAAGGCGCACTCCAACGATGGCTCCGGTAGCTCCGGTGATGCCGACGATTAAGCGAAAGGGGCGCTTGGCCATAACGTGTTTACTGCGCTCGCAGTCTTCTCACAAAAATGCCTTTCCTGCTGTCAGCGGACTGCCTCAGAAGTGGACAATAGAAAAGCACGATGATCAGCGTACCAGGCGATTGGATACTGTGACACAAAGACCCACGCGAAAAACAGCGCGCCTTGAAGTAGCCGAATATGGTAGATGAAAACGGTCGTTATGGCACCATCGCTAGAGCAAACGCTGATGCCTTCCAGGCTTAGGGTTGTTTCTGGGGTTCCGACGGCGGAACTTGAGGATGGCCGGGCGGCAGAGTGGCGTTCGAATTAATACTATTAGCCGGAATCATCTCTCGAAAATTCGGCAAAGCGCCGGGGGCCTTTCCTTGGGGCTGGGTGTGCGGATTGGATCCTGGGTCAGGGTGATCGATTGCGCCGCCGGCGGCGAGGGTTTTAATTACGAACCATTGGCCGTCCCGTTTCTCCATGGAATAGGACACTCTCATGCCCGCGCCTGGAGGTGCGCCGGTTTTGGGGAGATATTCCACCTGCGCCTGAGCCGTGTTTCCATTTATGGCGACGCTGGTAAGGTTTATATCCATGGCGCTGAGATTTATAGTCTTCAGCGACACCAAATGTTGGCGAATTCCATCGCGGATCAGGTCGTTCTGGCTTGTTACCTTGTGGCAGGCCGCCAGGGAAATTACAATGCAGAGCAAACTTAGTATTGGTCGTTTCATCAAGCCTCCTCCTGAACAATTCAACAGTGGCGGTGAATCGCCGAATATCCAGACAGCGGCGACTTAGGCGCCAACCAGTTCCAAACTCGGTTTCTTGACAGCCTTAGCTTCCGAACTACCTTCGAGCGTCAAGTTCTTCGAATTAAATCCAACTCCAATTTTTTTCAAGAAAGCTGTTGGAGGATCACCGCCGGCAAAAATCCAAACGAAATCGTTGGCAAGTTTTTGAGCTGTGCCACTCACCTCCAAAATTGCGGACTCTTCCGTAAATTCCACGGGGTTGGAGTTGTAGATAACTTTCAACTTACCCTTGCGGACGCATTCCTCGAGTCGCTTAACGTTGCGGTCTTTGAGACGGCTGAAGTTCGCTTGCCGGTAGGAAAGGGTGACGGTATTTCCTACCTGTGCCGCCAGCCCCATAGCCGCCTCGACAGCGCTATCGCCACCACCGATAACCAGGATTTTTTTATTGATGTAGTGGTCCGCTTCGATCAACCGGTACATCACCTTAGGCAAACCCTCCCCTTTCACACCCAATTTGCGCGGACTCCCGCCCTTCCCTAGAGCCAGCACAACGTAGCGAGTGCGGTACTGGTTATTGCTTGTGTGAACTACGAAGGTGCCGTCTTCTGCCTTCTGAATGTCAGAAACTTTTTCACCTTTGGAAAATTTGAAGTCCGCGCGACGCAACACCTGGTCCCAGAATTTAAGCAATTCTTCCTTGGATAGTTCCCATTTCTTGAATTTTCCGTACATCGGAAATTCGACTGGACTGGTCATCACCAGTTTCTGTCGAGGATACTTGGCCACCGTACCGCCGATTTCGCCTTCGTCCACGGTAATATATTTTAGATTTTTCTCGATGGCCCGCAGAGAAGCACTGACGCCCGCCGGCCCTGCACCGACGATCAGTACATCGTGGACGTCAGTATTGTTCCGCGAAACTCCACTGGCGGCCAAACGCGTGGCGATGTGATCAATACAATCGCGGCCTTGATTAATGGCGTTCTTGATCAGCGCAAGACCACCGAGTTCTCCCACGATAAACATATTCTTGACCGTGGTCTCCTGTTTGGGAGTCAGAATCGGCGTGTCCCCGTTAACACTGGGGTCGGCCATAACCATGGTGATCGCCCCTACCGGGCAGGCATCCATGCAAAGACTGTGTCCGATG
>JGI12635J15846_10002717_pt1 | contig 15456 bp, 7 predicted proteins | sample BlaSpr_A8_OM2_M2_FD_15846 | JGI IMG/M metagenome (IMG submission 15846) | reverse complement strand
GCGATCCACGAAAATATAGGATGACTGGCTCGCGCACTTCTGTACGCGGATCAAATGGGCCTCCACGCCGACTCGCGCGAACTCCGTGCGATGCAGTTCTGCGGCCGGGTCATCACCAAGTTTCCCGATGTAACGCGTACGCAATCCCCAGGACGCGACAGCCATGATCGCCGAGGCTACCTGTCCCCCCGGAAGAACCAGCGTTGCAGAAAACTCAACCTTCGAACCCAAAGAGGGGTATGACGGGAGTTCGATTAGCGTGTCGGTAGCATTGAGGCCCACTCCCACAATATCCACCATGCCCAAGGCCGGATTCATCGTCGCACTACTGTAAACGAGCGCTGCGTTTTTTCAAGTGTCTTCGAATATATTTCGGTGTCTTCACATCTAGAAGGCTCGGTGAGCGATTCGAATTGCTTCGTTGCGCGCGCTGTGATAAGTAACGGTGTTTTCGCATGCGCTCGCTTGTGAGCAGGAAGCGGCGCTCCCTATGCAGTTCGTCGGCGCGCCGACACGGCCATGCCAGCCAAGGAATCGGAGGCTATCATTCTGCGTACCTATCCGCTAGGCGAAGGAGATCGCCTGGTAAGCTTCCTTTCGCGCAGCGTTGGAAGAATTCGTGGCGTCGCCGCCGGGGCGCGTCGCACCAAGAGCCGCTTCGGTGCAACTCTCGAAGTAATGTCCTACGTGCGCATCTGGTTTTTCGAGCGGGAAACGCGGGACTTGGTTCGAATCAATCAGTGCGAGCTACTGGAAACTTTCCTCGGTGCCCAGCGCGAGTACAATTTGAACGTCGCCCTGGCGCTTATCAGCGAAGTCACTGAAGGGGTTCTGCCCGAGCGCGAAGCCTCTGACGCCGTGTTTCGGCTTCTGCTCGTCACTGCGCGCACCATCGAACGGACAGCAAGCATCTGTTTGCCCCTGGCTTACTTCAGTCTTTGGACCGTGCGTCTCGGTGGCTGGCTGCCTCCGCTCGACCGTTGCTCGAGCTGCGACAAGGAACTAAAAAATGACGTCGCTTATCATGCGCAGTTTGCTCACGGACTTGCGTGCCGCGGTTGCCGCTCGGCAGGAGCGTCACCGATGCCTGTGGAGTCGCGGCTCTTGGCGCAACGAATGTTCACCGAACAACTCGAGCGCCTAGCCGAAGAAAAAATCGCCGGCGAGACGGCCGGCGAGTTAACTAATTTTATGCTGGATCTGATTGAGCATCATTTGGAAAAGAAATTGATCACGCGTCGTATGATGGAGCCGCGCTCTTGAAACTTAAAGTAAAACATGAGGCCTCAGAAAAGGGCCTCACATTCCAAGATTTGATTTTCCGCTTGCAGCAATTTTGGGCCAAGCGTGGCTGTGTGCTTCAGCAGCCCTACGATGTGGAGGTCGGCGCCGGAACAATGCACCCCGAAACTTTTCTGCGGGTCCTCGGCCCAACGCCTTATCGCGTCGCGTACGTTCAGCCCAGTCGACGGCCGGCCGATGGCCGATACGGTGAAAATCCAAACCGCCTGTACAAGCATACGCAGATGCAAGTCATCCTGAAACCCTCTCCCAGCAATATTCAGGATATGTATCTAGAGAGTCTTGCGGCAATCGGCATCGGTCTCGCCGAACACGATCTTCGCTTCGAAGAAGACAACTGGGAATCACCCACCCTCGGGGCATGGGGAATTGGCTGGCAGATTTTGTTCGATGGCCAGGAGATCACCCAGTTCACCTATTTTCAGCAATGCGGCGGACAAGACCTCGATCCTATTTCGGTGGAACTCACCTACGGGCTCGAGCGGATCGCGGCCGTGCTCCAGGATGTGGAAAGCGCTTACGAACTCCGCTGGTCACAAGACACCACCTACGGGCAAGTCCGGTTGGCCGAAGAACAGCAGTTCTCGGTGTACAGCTTCGATCTAGCCGACGCGGCAACGACCCGCAAATTATTTCAGTTGTACGAAAAAGAAGCGCAGCGCGTGCTTTCCGGTTACCAAGAGTCTTCGCCGGAATCAAAATTGCGTTACCCCATCCTGCCCACGTACGAGCTATGCCTTAAATGCTCGCACTTGTTCAACCAGCTTGATGCTCGCGGCGTCATCTCGACTACCGAGCGTGCCACATTGATCGGACGCGTTCGCGCCCTCGCCTGTCGTACCGCGGCTGATTACCTCGATCAGCAGGCCCTTGTGCAGCCGCAAGGTAGGCCCGAGAATCCCGTGCCTAGCGCCGCGCGGCGTGGGGTGCGTTCTTGAAGTCCAACCCTGGGGCTGAGCTATTATTTGAAATCGGTTGCGAAGAAATCCCCGCGGGGATGATCGCGAAGGCGTGCGGTGAACTTAAAGCATCACTTGAGAAATATCTCGCAACTGAGAATCTTCTTCGCGAAGGGAACGTCGAAACATTTGCGGCCCCCCGAAGGTTGGTTGCCGTAGCGACGGGCCTGCTTTTGCGGCAAGCGGACGCGACTCGCGAGGTAACTGGCCCACCNAAATCAGTGGCCTACGATAATGTCGGCAAGCCGACGCGAGCAGCGGAAAGTTTCGCGTCGAAGCAGGGAGTCTCCCTGAATGACCTCTACACGATCTCCGGCCCCCGCGGAGAATACCTGGCGTTCAAGCAAGTCACTCCCGGTCGCACCGCGCACGCAATCCTCGCCGAAGTTCTGCCGCGGGTCATTCAAGAGATTACCTGGCCGCGCTCCATGCACTGGACCGGTTCGAGTGGACCTCGCTTCATCCGTCCCATACGGTGGATCGTCGCGCTACTCGCCGGCAAGCCGGTCCGTTTCCAATTCGCGGGACTGACCGCAGCAAATGTAACTTCCGGGCATCGCTTCTTGGGTTCGGACAAGATCCGGGTCACTGGTTGGCGCGACTATGAAAAGCGTCTACGTGCCAATTTTGTTATCGTTCGTCCCGACGAGCGTCGCAAGAAAGTCCAGCGCGAACTGACAACTCTTGTGAGTCGCCGGGGGCTTCGCGTGCACGACGACCCGGCGCTGCTCGAGCTTGTGACCTACTTGAATGAGTATCCCACTGCAATTCTTGGCAACTTCGACGATGAGTACCTAGATTTGCCGGATGAGATCTTGATCACCGTAATGCGTGGTCACCAAAAGTATTTTGCGGTCGAGAAGAAAAATGGTGAGCTCGCCCCGCACTTTCTTGCGGTTATTAATCTGGATCGTGATCGAAAGTCGTTGGTCGTAGCCGGGCACGAGCGCGTCTTGAAAGCGCGATTTGCCGACGCGCGATTTTTTTGGCAGGCCGATCAAAAATGTCGGCTCGCCGACCGTCTTCCGAAACTGGCGCACGTCACCTACGAGTCGCACCTCGGCAGCTACAAAGAAAAAGTGGAGCGCATGCGTGCCACCGCTCGATTCTTTGCTGATCACTGGTTCAACAGCGGCCTGCATCAGGCTCACGTTTCTGATGCCGACCGCGCCGCTGAGCTTTCCAAGGGCGATCTCGTCACGGAAATGGTTCGCGAGTTTACCGAGTTACAGGGAATCGTCGGTGGTCTTTACGCTCGGGCTCAGGGAGAATCCGAGGATGTTGCGTGGGCCGTTTATGATCACTATCGGCCGGTGGGCCTGGACGATCCTATTCCACGTAATCTGACAGGCTGCGCCGTGGCCCTCGCCGATAAACTCGATGCCATCTGCGGATGTTTTGCCGCAGGCTTGATCCCCACAGGTTCAAGTGATCCTTTCGCTTTGCGTCGGGCCGCTCTCGGCATCGTCAAAATTATTCTTGAGAGAAAGCTGCCGGTTTCACTTTCCTCGGCGGTGGACACGGCTGGCCGCAACTTACTTGCTTATCCTCCGAAGATTACGCTGATGCCCGACATCGAAGCGAAGATCCTCGAATTTATTCTGGAGCGCGCGCGTTATCTTCTTCGCGAGCGTTCAGGCTTCGCGTACGATGAGGTGAACGCGGTCTTCAAGGCTGGTGCCGATGACCTAGTTGATGCGGTCCGCCGCCTCGAGGCGCTTAAAGCGATCCGGCGCACGAAAAACTTTGAGCCGCTGGCGATTTCCTTCAAGCGCATCCGCAAGATCATCGAAAAGGCTAACGGAACCGGCTCACAGCGGCCCAAAGTAAATCCGGAACTATTTGAGGAAGGGGCCGAGAGGGAACTTTATAAGTCCGCGCGAGACGCCGCCTCTAAGATTGACGTCGAGAAGCGTGCCGGCCGGTATCGTGAGGCTCTAGAAGCTATCGCGTCACTGCGCAAGTCCGTCGACCGTTTTTTCGATGAAGTCATGGTGATGGCGGAAAATCCAGCGGTGCGCAGCAACCGTTTAAGCCTCCTCGGGGAATTGCTGCGCGAATTTTCTACGATTGCGGATTTTTCCGAGCTGGCGCCGGAAGAGAAGCGATGAAGTTGAGCTGAAGTGTTGCTTTAACTTGAGAGATGCGCGAAGAGCGCGGAAACTTTCGCAATAGAGATTTAAAAATTCTGCGGCGCGGTCGGCACGCCGACAATTCCTAAGTCTCGATTCAGAATTTCCGGTAACGGTTGCTTTTAAAATAGACGTCATGGATGTTTCCAAATTCCTCTGGAGGTATGTGCGTGGCCAAATTTGTTTATTTCTTCGGCGCAGGGAAGGCCGAGGGCAGTGGCGAGATGAAGGAACTTCTCGGGGGCAAAGGCGCAGGTCTCGCCGAAATGACCAGGATTGGTCTACCGGTTCCTGCAGGATTTACGATCACAACTGAAGCCTGCGACTATTTCTTCAAGCACAATCGTCGCTATCCATCGGAGCTCGCGCGGCAAGTCGCCGCAAACTTAAAAAAACTGGAACGAGTCACCGGCAAGAGACTCGGCGATGCCAGCGATCCGCTTCTCGTCAGCGTGCGTTCGGGCTCTGCTCGTTCTATGCCAGGGATGATGGAAACCATCCTCAATCTCGGTTTGAATGGAAAATCTGTCGAGGCTCTTGCCCGTAACACAAAGAATGAGCGGTTTGCCTATGACGCGTATCGCCGCTTCGTCCAGATGTATGCCTCTGTAGCCATGGGCTTGCCTAAAGAAGAACTTGAAGAAAAACTGCGCGCTCTGAAATCTCGCTTGCGAGTCAAACAAGACACCGAGGTCTCCGCCGAAGGGTGGCGGGAGCTCGTGAGCGAGTACAAGGCGCACTTCCACAAAACTACCGGCAAAGACTTTCCTGAGGATCCCAACGAGCAGCTTTGGGGAGCTATCGGCGCCGTCTTCAATTCCTGGATGGCGGAGAAGGCGGTCACCTATCGGCGGGTTGAAAAAATCACCGGGCTTCTGGGCACGGCTGTCAACGTTGTACAAATGGTCTTCGGTAATACCGGCGACAATTCAGGCACGGGGGTTTGTTTCACCCGCGACCCTTCGTCCGGAGAAAAAGAATTTTATGGCGACTTCCTCTTGAATGCCCAGGGGGAAGACGTCGTGGCCGGCATCCGCACGCCCATGCCGTTGAAACAGATGGCCAAGCTCATGCCTCGTGTTTACAAGCAGCTCGAGCGCGTGCGCGGAATTCTCGAGCGCCATTATCGCGACATGCAAGATATGGAGTTTACCGTCGAGGAAGGCCAGCTGTACATGCTGCAGACTCGCGTCGGCAAGCGCGCTCCCACCGCAACCTTCAAGATCGCTGTGGACATGGCCAACGAGAACCTCATTACCAAGAACGAAGCCATCCTGCGCATTAAGTCCGAAGATATCGAGCGTCTATTTTATCCCGTGATTGATGACAGTTTCCCACGTGCCGAGCTCGATAAACGCAAGCTCGCACAGGGCATCAACGCCGTTCCCGGCGCAGCATCGGGAGTCGCCGTTTTCACAGCTGCTGAAGCCGAAGAATGGGCTTCTCGCGGTGAAAAAGTAATTCTGGTGCGCCGCGAAACCAGTCCCGAAGATGTGGGGGGCATGTTCGTCGCCCAGGGAATTCTAACAGCCACCGGAGGAAAAACCAGTCACGCTGCCGTGGTTGCGCGCGGTTGGGGAAAATGCTGCATTGTCGGCTGCGAAAAACTCGACATCGACTACGATCGCAAGCACATGGCTGTGAACGGCCGTGTAATTCACCAAGGAGAGTGGATCACGATTGAGGGCGGCGACGGCTTGGTCTTCGAGGGCCAGATTCCATTGGTTGACCCGACGTTGCCCCCTGCCTATTTCACATTGATGAAGTGGGCCGACCAGGTTCGGCGCCTTCGGGTGCGTACCAACGCCGACACGCCGCAAGACTCGCGCAGGGCCCGCGAAATGGGTGCCGAGGGAATTGGCCTGTGCCGAACCGAACATATGTTTTTCAAGGATTTCGAACAACCGGAGCGCAGCCACGAACGGCAGCTTGCGATCCAGGAAATGATCATTGCGGATAACCCGGGGGCACGCGCCAAAGCACTTGCAAAGTTGCTACCGTTTCAGCGGCGTGATTTCATCGGAATTTTCAAAGCTATGGACGGCTGCCCAGTCACGATCCGTCTGGTCGACCCTCCGCTTCACGAATTTGTCCCTCACGACACCGTCAAGCAGGAAGAACTTGCAAAAGAAATTGGCGTCGATGTGGAAACAGTAGCGCGTCGCGTCGAACAATTGAAAGAAGCCAATCCCATGCTGGGTCATCGCGGCTGCCGACTTTCAATAACCTATCCTGAAATTCTTGAAATGCAGGTGCGCGCGATTATCGAGGCCGCCGTTGAATGTCAGAAAACAAAAGTTAAAGTATTGCCTGAGATTATGCACCCGCTCACTTTGGACCGCCGCGAACTTCATATCCTCGAGCAAGCCACCAGGCGTGTCGCCGACGAAATTATCAAAAAGAGCGGCATGAAGCTCGACTACCTGGTTGGCACGATGATCGAGCTTCCGCGGGCCGCGCTTCTCGCCGACCAGATCGCGGAAGTCGCAGAGTTTTTTTCCTTTGGCACAAACGACCTCACCCAGACCGTTATGGGACTTTCACGCGACGATGCCGGACGTTTTCTTTCCGACTATGTGGACGAAAACAAAGCCGGCATTTTCTCGGCGGACCCCTTTCAAACTCTCGACGTTGAGGGTGTCGGCATGCTGATGAAATGGGCTATTGAAAAAGGCCGCAGCACGCGCCCTAAATTGAAAATAGGAATCTGCGGTGAACATGGCGGCGACTCCGAGAGCGTAAAGTTCTGCCATCGAGCCGGTATGGACTACGTCAGCGCTTCGCCTTATCGTGTGCCCATTGCGCGCCTCGCTGCAGCGCAGGCCGTCCTGGAGGAAGGCCCCAGTAAAAAAGAACCGAAAAACAAACACCGCCGCCGGGCGAACCAGAGCAGTTAAGAATCGGCGACTGGGCTCTCAGTAATGCTTGAAGGTTTTAGGCCCCCAGCTTAAGCTTCATTCATTCGCAACGGTCATTCGGGACTGATGAATCGGACTCTACAATTTCCTTGGCCGAGGATTGCCATTCTCTCCGCGGCAGCATGCTTTGTGGTGTTCCTCGGTCCGTACGTTCCACACTCTATCGCCTCTTCCGACCCGCAAGCAGAGTTACGGGGCATCGTCCTAGATGAGAATGGCGTTCCGGTTGCCGGCGTCGAAGTTGTCATCCACGATACCAGTTCTCAACCCCATACCACGCACACAGATGAAGCCGGCCGATTCGCATTTTTCAGATTGACTCCGGGTGAAGTTCAGCTGACTCTAACCAAAGCAGGTTTCTTCGCGCTCTCCGCTTACACCGTAACGCTTCACGAAGGCTCGTCCGAAGTTTCGCTTACGCTCAACCACGAAACAGAAGTTCATGAAAAGGTTGAAGTCACTTCGTCCGCTGCTCGCGTGGATCCTCAAGACACCTCGCATCAAGCCACGCTGGTTGCCCGGGAAATCCGCGACATCCCCGTCCCCAGCTCCCACGTTCTTCAGAATAGCCTGGTCACGTTGCCGGGCTTGATTCGCGATCCCGTTGGCGAATTGCACGTTGCAGGTTCGCGCGTGGCAGACACGGTCTACTTTCTCGATGGTTTTGAAATAGGCGACCCAGCGACCGGCGCACTCAATGCGCGCTTTGACGTTGACAGCATTCGCGCTGTCGAAGTTCTGACCGGTCGTTTCAGCGCTGCATACGCCCATGCTGCGGCTGGTGTAGTGAACATCGATACCGCCGCAGGAGACGACCGCTGGCGCTTTGGCACCACCAATTTTATTCCCGGCCTGCACCTTCAAAACGGCGTACATCTCGGCAATTGGTATCCACGGTTCAATTTTTCCGGTCCCTTGCAAAAGGGGCGACTGTGGTTCAGCGAGACCCTCAGCGTTCAGCATACGTTTCACATTGTTCGCGAACAGCCGCGCGGCGCGAATTCCACAACGATATGGGGCGGCGACAGCCTTTCTCGCTTGCAATTCAATATCACTCCACGGCAAATTTTGCAGGGAAGTTTTCTCTTCAACCGTGAGGATGGCTCACACCTCGGCCTGAATGCTTTCAATCCAATTTCGACCACCACCGACTTGGCAGCCAAGCGTTTATTCGGCTCGGTGAAGGATCAGATTTATTGGGGCGGCGCGCTTCTCGAATTAGGCTTTGCGGCAGATCAGAGCACTCGCGAAGTTGTCCCTCGTGGCAACGACGTCTATGTGCAGACGCCATCTGGCACGTCGGGAAATTTTTTCCAGAGCAGCGACCGCAGTGTGCGACGTCTGCAGGGGCTCGGCACAGTGGCGATTCCGTCGAGGCATTGGCTGGGCACCCACGATTTCGTCGCCGGCGTGAATTTCGCGACCCTCATACTCGATCAATTTTCAACTCGCGGCGAGATTGAAGTTCGCCGCAAGGATGGCACGCGCCTGCGACGCACGATTTTCGCGGGCCCCTCTGATTTCGAGCTCTCGAATAAGCAAGCAGGCGCTTATGTGCAGGACACCTGGCGAATCACGAAACCATTGATTCTTCAGGTGGGGGTGCGCACGGACTGGGACGAAATCGTTCACGCAGCCATGATTGAGCCGCGCATTGCTCTGAACGTGCTCCCGTTTCCCTCGGAAAGTGCCAAACTCTCGCTTGCCTTGGGGATTTACAACCAACCCTTGAATCTCTCGCTTTTAGGGCAGGCGATGGATCAGCAGCAGATCGACACATTTTATTTTCCTGGCTTGGATGGACAAACCATCATCCGAGGTCCGTTCACGAGCCGCTTCGTTGTACCGCCATCGGGACTCGAGCAGCCTCGCGTGTACACCGCCAGCGCCGAGTGGCGACAGAAAATCGGTGGCCACACGGTAGCCGGGCTTCATACCATGGTGCGCGATGGCCGGGGCGGCTTTGCGTATGAAGATGAGGGACTGCCCGGCCGCCCTGGTGCAGTTTTCGTTTTGCACAATCATCGCCGTGACCGCTACCGCTCGGCAGAAATCTATCTCCGCCACTCCTTCAGCGAAAACGGGGAACTCTTTGGCAGTTACACACGTTCAACGGCGCGCACAAATGAAGCCCTTGATCCGGTTCTTGGCGGTTTGCTTTTTTCGCCGCAGAGATCCGGCCCGCTCTCTTGGGACGCACCCGATCGTTTGGTGATCTGGGGTTGGACTCCGCTGCCGGTCTGGAAGTTTCTTTTGAGTTACTTCTTCGAGTATCGCACCGGCTTCCCGTTCAACGTCATCAATCAGCAATTGCAGATCATCGGTTCCCCTGGCCGGCGCCGGTTTCCAGACTACGTGAATCTTAATCTCGGACTAGAGAAAACATTCCGTTTTCACGGCTACGTGTTTGCTGCCAGAGTCGCCGCCGTCAACATCCTGGGACGCCAGAACCCCGACTCCGTGGTCAACAATATTACCGCCCCGAACTTTCTTACTTATGGAGGCGGCCAGCGTCGCGCCTTCACTCTCCGCTTGAGATTTGTGGGACGAAAATAGATCCGTCGGGTACACAATACAAAGTATCCATTGAGTTGTCGGCAAGCCGACGAGGTCGCTTCCCTAGTCACTTGAAGCCCGTGCTTTAAACTTTAAAACTATTACTTTAAGGTTTGCACTGGGTCATAAGTCTCACCGGCACTAACGCTTGTGCGCCACCACCCTGTGGACCCAAGTAGCCCGCGCACCCGCGTGGCACATCCGATCACAAATACCGATCACGTAGGCATCTTCAGAAAAAAGTATGTCCCCAGAAAAGCATAAATAAAATCTGGCGACCATCCTGCCAGCATCGGCGGCAGCTGGCCCACACTGCCCATGGCTGCGAAAAGCTCCGACGTCGCCCAGTAAACAATTCCGATTCCCACGCCCAAAGCTACTCCGCCAATCGCGCCGCGGGTACCCACCAAAAACGCGAAGGGAATCGCCAATAGCATGATCACCGGTGCAATCAGCGGAAATGCGAGTTTCTTATGCCACTGGACCGTTAGGCTGGCAACATCGAACCCAGCCTGATGCAGATCGGAAATATAGCCACGCAGTTCACGCCAGTTCATCTTGTAGGCTTGGGGGAGCTCGCGAGTGAAATAACTTGGTGTCTCGGTCAGCTCGCTCAGAATAATCACCTTGAAGGGTTCATATCGCCTAATCTGGCGACCGTCGAAGTCGCGCACCCATCCAGATTCGAGAATCCAGGCTTTCTCGGTTTCCTCCCAATGGGCGCGCGTCGCAAAGACCCGCCGCTTCATCTGAAAAGTGCCCGGATCAAGCTCGAACACGTTGAGGTGGCCAAAAAGCTTGGAATCCGGGTCATACACGTCGTAATTAAACAATTTCGAATTTTCCCCAAAAATCCATTGGCGACGCGACTGGTAAGTGCGTGCTGGGCGGCCCTTGATCTGGTTACGCAAAGCATCCTGGCGCTGGAAAGCGTAGGGAAGGTAAACGTCGTCGAGGAACAACATCGTTCCTGCCAAGACCAGGCCGGCCGTCAGAAGTGGCAGCGACAGGCGATACAGGCTAACGCCGGTCGCTTTGAACGCAACAATTTCATTATTTTTGGTCATCACCCCGAGTGTTACTAACACAGCCACCAGCGCCGCCAGCGGTGCGATCTGATAGGCCAAATGCGGCGTCAGATACCAAAAGTATTTCGTTACGACGAGAAATGGCGACCTATGTTTTGCGATATCATCCAACAGCTCGAAGAATGTAAAAGCCTCGAAGAGAAACACGAATCCCACCAAGAATAGCAAAAGGTAATAAACGAAATTTCTCAGAACGTAGAGGTCCATCAATTGGGGAAATCCGCTGCTGTGCCGCCACCCAAATTGCGTTGTGGGGCCTCTGCGCCGCTCGCCATTCCCCTCTTCCAACGGAGAACCGTTTGCGTAACTTGCCGCGCGCTGCTGGGCTTGAGCTGTCTTTTTTCTACGACGCCTCTGCCAGATCCTCAGCTTGTCGATCAAGCGGGATATCCAGTTCTCTTCGTGCAGTTGCTCGATGCGCGGGAGCATTGCCAGCCCAAGCAAACCTACCAGCGCGTCAGCTCCCCATATTCCCACAGCAGGTGAGACTGTCCCTTCACGTGCCATCCCCGCGCCGATTATGAACAGTAGGTAGTAAGCCGAAATTAAAATCAGCGCCATTAGGAAGCCAATTGCTCGTCCTCCGCGCCGGGGGCGCGCTCCCAGTGGCACGCCGATCAAAGCAAACACCACACATGCCAGAGGAAATGCCAGTCGCCGGTGAAACTCGACGCGCGCCTCACGCCACGGAATGCCCTGCGCCGCTCGCAGTTCGTGCATGCTGCGTTCGGCAAGCGCGGGCTTCCGTGAATCCACTGGATTGAGGCCAGACACTTCGATGGGCCAATCGCTTTCCCCGAAAGTGGTTACCGAATAATGGCCCGGATCCTGCAACGAATATTCGTGCGTGCTGCCGCCTCGCAGGTGGAACTGGAGCTTGCCCTGTGTGGCATCGGGAATTACAATGGCTTCCTCCGCCAGCGTTAAACGGGAACCTGTCTTCAATCCCGATTCCGCTAGAAACACCCCGTGCCAGTGTGTTCCGGCGGCTTCGACATCGTGAACATACAGAACAAGTCTTGGGAAACGCTCATCAAATACTCGAGGCTGCAATTGGAAGGACGCCTGCGAAGCCAACAGCTGAACCTCGGTTTCGCGAAAGGTGTGTAGAGAGAGTGGTCCGAGCCACAGGGTGATGAGAAGACTAATGGCCGTGCCACCGACCGCGAGCACGCCGACCGGAACCAGAATGCGACGCATGCTGATGCCCACGGTGTTGAGCGCGATCAGTTCGCTATCAGCGGACATCCGTCCCAGGCCAATGAGTACACCGACCAGCACAGCCATCGGAATTGTGAACGCGAGTACGGCGGGCACTGTGGTAAGAAATAACAGGCCAACACTGCTGGCATTGCCAGTATGGCGAACAATTAGTTCCATCAGGCGGACAAGTTGAGGCACAAAAAAAACGAAGGTGAAAACGGCGAGACCCAGAAGTGCGTTGGAGAAAACTTGTCGGACGATATAGCGATCTATGATGCGCATGCGTGGGCGCCTTAGTCTAACATGATCGCAATCCTGCCATCGGAGACCTGCCGGGAATGAACCGCATCCATTTGGTTATGCTTTGGCATATGCACCAGCCGCTCTACCGTGAGCCGGAGGCGCGTCGCTATGTGCTCCCGTGGACGCGCCTGCATGCGCTCAAGGATTACTGGGGAATGGTTCGCGTGCTGGAGGAATTCCCGCGAGTGCATGCGACATTCAATGTGGTGCCTTCGCTTGGAACACAGCTCGAGGATTATGCCAGCGGCCAATTCGACGAGCCATGGTTTCAAGTGGCGTTTCGGCCTGTTGAGATGCTCACGTCGGAAGATAAGTTGGAAATACTGTCGCGATCCTTCCAGGTGAATCGCGAACATTTGGCGTCGCGTTGGAGGCGTTTTATCGAGCTATATGAACGCGTTGAGAGTTCCGGCAACCGTGCAGCCCTCACCACATTCGGGCTGCGCGACTGGCGCGACCTGCAGGTGCTCTCTCAATTGGCGTGGATGGATGAAGAATGGTTAGAGCACGATCCTGTGGTTAGCGAACTTGCCAGCAAAGGCCGCGATTTTTCCGAAAAGGACAAAGAGCGACTACGCAATAAGCAGCTCGAATTCCTCGGTATGGTTTTGCCTGTGTATCGCGAAGCTGCCGCGCGCGGGCAGATCGAGCTCTCCACAACACCGTTTTATCATCCGATTCTTCCGTTGGTTTGCGACACCAGCATCGCCCGAGTTGCGAATCATTTCTCACCGCTTCCGGCGCGGCCTTTCCGCCATCCCGAAGACGCCCGCGAGCAACTCATTCGTGCGCGCGCCTATCACCAGCGCGTATTTGGACAAGTCCCGTTAGGATTGTGGCCCTCGGAGGGCTCGGTTTCGAGTGAAGCCCTTGCACTCGCTGCGGAATTGGGCTTCCGTTGGTTCGGCACCGATGAAGGGGTTCTCGGGCGCACCCTGGAGATAGGTTTTGGGCGCGATTCCTCTGGCGTTCCCGCGAACGCCGATCGATTGTATTCGCCGCTGCGCGTGCAAGTGGGCTCGCGGGAAATCACCGGCTTGTTTCGCGATCATCACATCTCCGACCTTGTTGGGTTTGTGTACAGCCGAATGGATCAGCGTGCCGCTGCAGCGGATTTGCACGGGCGTTTGCGGCAACTGGGTGAACGCGTCGACAACGGCAAGCCTCTTACGGTGAGCATCTTTCTGGATGGCGAAAATGCCTGGGAATATTATCCCGGCAACGGCCGCGAGTTTTTGCGCGAGTTGTACCGCCGCGTACAATCCGATTCGGATATTCGCGCGCTTACCGTGTCGGAGGCTTTGGCCGAAGCCGGCGACATCCCTGTGAGCAAGGGGATCTTCCCGGGCTCGTGGATCAATGCAAATTTTGACGTGTGGATTGGCCACCAGGAAGACGTGGCTGCCTGGAACTTGTTAGCCGATGCGCGCGATGCGTACACTCATGCGGCAGAGAGCCGTGTTCGTGGCGATGCGGATGCCCCCAACGAAGAACGCTTAGCAGTGGCGTTTGAATCGATTCTGGCGGCCGAAGGCAGTGATTGGTGCTGGTGGTTCGGACCAGAACATAGCTCAGCGAATGACGCAGACTTTGATGAGCTTTTCCGGAAATACCTTACCAGTGTCTACCAGGCGCTCGGCCTGATTGCCCCGCTCGCGCTGGTCGAACCGATTAAACGGCAACCCGAAGAGGCTTTCTTGCTGCCACCCACGGCATTTCTTCAGGTTACCGTGGACGGACGCGACACATCGTACTTCGAATGGCTAGGCGCAGGACTTTATGCCGCAGAGCGCACCAGCGGCGCGATGCACGGGCGGCAATTTTATTTGCACGAATTGCGTTACGGTTTTGACGAAAATGTCTTCAACGTTCGCGTGGATCCGTTTCCGAGAGCGCTGGCCGAGCTCGATGAATTCGAGTTGCAACTCACGCTGGAAGCGGTAAACCAGGTCCGCGTGGTTGTACCGGTGAAGCACGGGAAGGTCGCCCGATTCCATCTGGAGAAAAACGAACTAGCTCCACTGACTCCGTTAAAACCGATCGCTGCGGCTTACGAGAAATTCTTCGAAATCTCCGTGAGCAGGGAACTGCTGCGTCTCGAAGGATGCAAGTCGCTGCGGGTGGGGATCGCGCTGTGGCGCGGGGGGTTGCCGATGGACGTTTTGCCGGCGGAAGGATCTCTCGAAGTGAAATTGGGAGAAGAACATTTCGGGTGGCCTGCGTTGTAGCGTTTCCCTAAAAAAGTTTTACGGCAATGTTGTTGGGATGATAGCCGACAGGAATCATGGTGATCAGGCTGCCGGTGCTGACGCGAATCACCGCTAGGTCGGAGGACCCTTCGTTCACAACGAGCAGGATTTTTTCATTGGGATCAAAACGCGCCATGCCTGGGTGTTGCCCCACAGAAATCGGAGTGCGTAGACGGCGAACGTTGATATCGACGGGCATCAGGCGCCCGGATGCTGCGTCGGATACGTAAAGTACGCTGGAATCGGCAGTTAAAATTCCGTGCGTCGGAGAGAACCCCAGCACCAAGGAATCCCCTACTTCATTTGATTGCGTATCAATCACTTCCATGCCGTGCGCTTCCGGAGACGTAACATACAACTCTCCACCATCAGGCTTCAAAATTAGATCTACGGGCTCGCCTTCCACCGGGAGGTTGGCAACGAGAACCCGGCGGCGCAGATTCACAACGGAAATCTGGTGGGTTCCCGTGGCAGATACAAATGCTGAGGAACTATCCGGCAGAATCGCAACTTGCTCGGGATTAGCCGCCACAGCAATGGTTGCCAGCGGCCTAAGCGCAGCCGCGTCAAAAACGCTGAGCGTAGAGGCATCGCGGTTGGGCACCAGCACATACTTTCCGTCCGGAGTGACGCGTGCAAGCCAAGGCCGCCAGCCAGTTCTCGCACTCGCGACGACGAGCCGCGACGCGCAGTCAATAGCGACGACAGTAGCCGAGCCGGATGATGCCACGTAAGCGCGTTTGCCA
>JGI12635J15846_10002715_pt1 | contig 15460 bp, 13 predicted proteins | sample BlaSpr_A8_OM2_M2_FD_15846 | JGI IMG/M metagenome (IMG submission 15846) | reverse complement strand
ATCGAAAAAGCAAATGCGCTCAAGCCTGACCTGATTATTTTAGATATAACCATGCCGGTATTAAGTGGATTTGAGGCCGCGCGAGAAATTCGGAAAACCATGCCGAAGGTGCCGATCCTTATTCTTTCGATGCATGAGAGCAATCACTTGATCGGCGAAGCCAAGAAGATAGGCGTCCAGGGATATGTGACCAAGACCCAGGTGGGGAGCACTCTCTTGGACGCCGTGGATAAGCTACTGCGTCACGAAACGTTTTTTCCTGAGCGGGTTTCTCCCTCGGAGCCCGCGGTTCAAGCGGTCTAGGCCAAACGACCGTTTTTCGGAGCGGTCGTTCGTGGCGCCCCGGTTGGTTCAAGCTCTCATAAGTGCTATAAAAGAACTGGGATTTGGGACTTAGTTTCGTACTTGAAAGGCTAGGTTTAGTCGTGGATAAACCACCTATTGGAAACGAACTGAAGTCGATCAGGCCGCGCGGCGACGCGATGCACATTCTGGTTGCTGACGATCACGATATTGTTCGCCGCGGTCTAAAGCAGTTGCTTAATTCGAGGCCGGGCTGGGAAGTGTGCGCGGAAGCGAGCACCGGCCGCGAAGCTGTGACGCTTGCAGAGCAACTGAAACCCAAAGTGGTGGTGATGGACATCAGCATGCCGGAGCTGAACGGCCTGGAAGCGGCGCGGAAGATATTGAAGATTTTGCCCAAGACCGAAATTGTAATTTTGACACTGCATTTTTCGGACCAGCTGGTGCGCGAAATCCTGGCTTCAGGCGCTCGTGGTTACATTATGAAGTCGGATGCCGACCGCGACCTGGTGGCCGCGGTGGAAGCGGTCTCCAATCACCGCTCCTATTTCACGGCTCGGGCCGCGGACATGGTTTTGAATGGATTCAACGCTGGGAGCCACGCGCCCGATCCAGGTACGGTCCTACGAAACCGGTTAACGCCCAGAGAGCGCGAAATAGTGCAGTTGCTGGCGGAAGGCAAAAGCAGCAAAGAAGTAGCTGTTGCGCTGAATATCAGCGTCAAGACGGCGGAAACGCATCGCGCCAATATCATGAGGAAATTGGAACTACATTCGGTCAGCGAATTGGTGCGTTACGCGGTAAAGAATCAAATTATCGAAGCCTGAAATCTGGTGGTTTCTTCTTTTCTTCCTTCACGTCTAACGGAGTCGGTTCCTACGCAGCAGCTTCGCTGGCGTGGTTTTCTCCTTGTGAAGTTGCGTTATCCTAGAAAAATGCATCTCATTCAGTGATTATCGATAAGGAGTGTGGGCGGATGCTTTGTAACCTTCAAGTGCGCCAGGCGAAGACTTACCCGGCGGCCGGTGTTGCTAGGATTGCGTTGCTGGCCATGTCATCGGTGTGTGGTACGTCGCTTGGAGCGCAGCAACAAGGTCCCCTGCCGACTCCGCCGAGTTCCAGCGCGCCTCAGANCAAGCCTGACGCGGCGGCTACGACTCCCGCACCGGCGACAACGTCCCAAGGTGCGACATCGACTATTTCCAATCAACCGCCCGCACTGCCCGTAGACCAGATCATTCAACGTTTCGCAGCGCGCGAGGCGGAGTTCAAGAAAGAACGGGATAACTACACCTACACGCAGACGTTCGTCATACAAACGATTGACGGCGACGGGATGGCCGACGGTGAGTACCAGATGAGGAGCGATATTCTCTTTACGCCAGACGGGAAACGCTACGAGAAAGTAACGTATGCGCCCGCTTCGACGCTGCAGAGAATTCAGATGTCCCAACAGGACCTGGATGACCTGGAGCACGTGCAGCCGTTCGTGCTGAACAGCGACGAATTGCCCAAATACGATATCAAGTATGTCGGGCGCGAGGCCGTCGATCAACTCAATACCTATGTTTTCGATGTCGGGCCGAAAAAGCTAGAAAAGAACCAGCGGTACTTTCAGGGGCGCATCTGGGTGGATGATACGGACCTTGAGATTGTAAAGACTGATGGGAAAGCGGTTCCGGACATTAAGAAGCACGGGCAGGAAAACGTGTTTCCGCGTTTTGAAACGTTTCGCGAAAACATCGAGGGGCACTACTGGTTTCCTACCTATACGCGGGCGGACGATATGCTGCAATTCAGCACTGGGGCTATACACATTCGCATGACCGTCCGTTACGCGAACTATAAACGTTTCGGGGTAACCATCAAGGTTGGAGCTCCAACACAGGTACAGCCGGAGCGCCCGTAAGTTTCCTGCAATTTGCATCTGGGGGATTACTTCAGGGCGATCAGTGGGTACCTAATGTTTGCTGAGCAGCACAATGGTCACACCGGCGCACACGATCAACACGCCGATCCATCGCTGAGCGCTGATGCGTTCCCGCAGGAACAGCACCGCGCCCACTGCGCCCGCCGCGTAGCTCAGGGCTGTAACGGGAACTACGAAGCTCACATTTTCGAAGGACAACGCCGCCAGTAGCGCGAAAAACGCTACGGTCATCATGGCTATTCCGATCCACATCCAGCCTACTACCAAGGCTTTTAAAATAAATCGTACCAACGCCAGGGGCCGGAAATCGGTGACTTCACCGATCTGCTTCATGGCGCGCGTCACGCAAAGCTCGCCGCCGGTCCCGGCCACCACGATGATGCAGAGTAAAAGGAATTCGCGCACGTCAGACTTTGACCGCAGTGGTGCGAGGAGGGGTATGCCCTACGATCAGTACACCCAGGCAAATCATGGCGATCCCGAGCCAACGTAGTGGTGTGATCACTTCACCAAGCAGGAGATAGCCGAGTAGCGCAACCATGGCGTAAGAAAACGACGAAGCGGGCTGCACGTAGCTATAATCCGCCCAGGTTAGCACCAGCATGTAGGCGACAAAAAACGTCATCAACGACGCTACACCCAGCCAGATGTACCCGGAGGAGCAGATGCGCACGAAAACGCTCCACAAATCGGTCGCCGCCCAATGCGTGGCTGGACCGACGGTCTTCATGCCTTTGCCGAGCAACACATTGCCCAGCGGGGCAAACACTACAATCATTAAAATCAGTAGAAAAGTTTTAAAATGTAAGCTAGGTGAATCGGTCATTGATCGGCGATGCCTTTGATGGGCTCCGGATGTAAGCATCTAAAGTTTACTTGATGTTCTTGAATCTCCCCAATGTAGAACGCGCCTCGACGTATTGTCTTTTTGGAGCGAATACGGTCTCCGCGCCATGGAACACCCCTTTTTTGATATTCTTTCTTCGGGTCTGATGGGAGCCACTGACGTCATGCTCCAGAAAAGCTCCGGTCGCGAAGGAATCGAAATGCGAGAGGTGCGATAATTTCTCCGGTTCTCCAGTATTTCGTTCTGGTCTTCGCGGCCATTCCATTTATTTATTATCTGATCGCAATTTATAGTTCTATAAAATTTTTCACCAGTGTTCCGCGCAATAAGACGCAAAAATCCGATTTCACCCCTCCCATTAGTAATTTGAAGCCGGTTCGCGGCCTGGACCCGGAAGCGTACGAAAACTTCGCAAGTTTTTGCCGGCAGGATTATCCGGACTACGAGCTTTTGTTCTGCGTGCACGACCAACTTGATCCGGCGGTGCCAGTGCTTGAAAAACTGGCTCGCGATTTTCCCGACTGCAAAATCAAGATTTTGTATGGTTCTGGCCGCAATGCCATCAATGACAAAGTGGCCAAACTGGTGCGGTTGGTGAATGAGGCCCAGCATGAAGTTTTAGTGATTAACGATAGCGACGTTCGGGTGAAGCCGGACTATTTCAGGACGGTGGTCGCGCCATTACAGGATCCGAAGGTGGGCGGAGTTACATGCCTGTATGTTTCCGTGGACGACATCACCATGGCGCAGAGTTTTCAATCCATGGGTATGATTTCTGATTTTTATCCTGGAGTCATGGTTGCGTGGTTGCTTGACGGTGTGAAGTTCGCGTTTGGGCAGACCATTGTGACTACCCGCAAATTGCTGGCGGGGTTCGGAGGCTTTCAGGCACTGGAGAGCCGGCCAGCTGACGATCTGCTGACCGGCCGCTTGATCGCGGCACAGGGCGTGACGGTGCAGATGCTTCCTTATGCGGTGCAGACCGTGGCGGATTATCAATCGCTAAGCGGGCTGCTGGTCAAGCGGCTGCGCTGGATGACCGTGATGCGTCATATGCGCCCATGGGGTCATGCTGGTTTGATTTTTACGCAGGGCCTGGCGTGGTCTTTGCTTGCGGTGGCAGTGCATCCCACGCTGGCGGTCGCGGCTTTTTATTTCGGAATGTATTTGGTGCTGCGTACGGTCATGACTTTGTGCGTCGGGACCTGGGGTCTGCGAGAGAAAAATTTGTGGAAGACGTTGCCGCTTTTTGTGACCTGGGATGCCACGGCATTTTTTATCTGGCTGGCCAGCTTTGTGAGGCGCAGCATTCGTTGGCGAGGCGTGGATTATATTGTCAAAGGCGGGATGCTAGTGCCGGGACGACAGCCAGCGCAAAAGCTGGATGAGGTTGGCGTTCGGATAAAATAAGACGCAAGCGTATTTGAAATTTTCCCCCTCATACGATGGGCGCAAAAATCGCTGTAGCTGGGGCCGGGATTTATGGGGCAACGGCGGCAATCCGGTTAGCTGAGCGCGGGCATCGGGTTACGCTATTCGATCCGCTGGGCGTGATGCGGGCGGCGTCGGCAATCAATCAGTATCGCGTTCACTCCGGCTATCATTACCCGCGCAGTCCAGAAACCATCACCGAGACGCTCGAGGCGCGGCAAGAATTTATCGAAGCGTTCGCGCCAGCTATCGTTCGCAGCAGTCGCCATTATTACGCCATTCCGCGTGAAGGCTCGCGCACGTGTCCCCAGGAATACGAGCAGATTATGCGCTCACACGGGCTTACACTGCATGCCTGTCGTCCGGATTGGATGAACTTCGAGTACATCGATCAGTGTTACGAAGTCGAGGAAAACATATACGACCCTGATTTGCTACGCTCGGTGATCCAATCGCGATTAGATCCGCTGGGTATTAAGTTTGAACAGAGTGCTTTTTTGCCGGAAATGCGCGCAGATTATGATTTCGTGGTTTGGGCAACCTACGGAATGGGAGCAAGCCGCGATGTTTTCAAGATCGCGAAATATCAAGTGGCCGAGAAAATTCTGGTCGCATTGCCGGCGGAGTTGCAGGCGATAGCGCTAGTGGTCGTCGATGGGCCCTTCACGGCGTTTGACCCGTACGGCAGTTCGCGGCATTCGCTATTTGGCTCTGCCAAGCATACCAATCATTGGACGACCTCCAATCCAGAAGACGCGATCCCTGAAAGGTATTTGAAATTGTTGAACCAAAGCGAATTTGTCCCGTTTGCGCACACGCGGTTTGAAGCGATGCGAGAAGATTGCTGCCTCGCAGTGCCGGCGGCGAAGCATGCGAAGTACCTTGGTTCGCGATTCACCTTGCGGGTGGTCGAAGACAATCCGGAACAGGACCGAAGGATTTTGTATGTGCGGGATGGTCTTCCTGGGGAGATTCATATTTTTTCCGGCAAGGTAGTAAGCGCAGTGAAGGCCGCCAGAATGGTTTGCGAGAAAATCGCTGGTTATGGATAACGCTAACGGCTCGGCATATCTCATCGTTGGCAGAGGGCGGTGGGGCGCCAGAATGCATGCGATGCTGGTGGGCGAAGGGCGACGCGCTGAATTCGCATCGGGTCTGCGCAGGCAAAGCAACGAGAGCAATGCTGCTCACGAATCGCGATTAGCGCAAGCTTTTTCGGACAGCTCGGCGCAGATCGCGTGGCTTTGCGTGCCTCCCGGAGGGCACGTGCCGACTTTGATTCGAGCCGCGTTTGCCGCGGGTTTGCACGTGATCGTCGAAAAGCCGTGGATATATACGCGGGCAGAAACCATGGAGTTACAAGACGCTGCGACCAGAGCAGGTTTAAAGAGCGGGGTTCATTTCGAGTATTGCCTGTTATCCGAAATTGAGAATTGGCGGCGGCAGTACGAGCAACAGGAGGGCTTGGAATTTGGCGGCACATTCAAGGTACATGCCGCCGATCATCTGGGGATTTCGGCCATGCAAAATCTCGGATCGCATCTCATGGCCATGCGCGAGTACGCCGTTCCGCATTCACATCTGTCGAAAATGCTTTGCGGCTACGAGTTACCAGATGAACGAATGGTGTGGTTAGACTCTGACAAGCAGCGAGTTGCCAGCATCGATTTTCTGGGCAGCAAGGAGCCTATTGTTCAACGCTTCCTGGCTCGCTTTGAAAATAGCCTGGGCGGGAAGCCATTCCCGTTTGATTTTGCCTTCGCTCAACGCGTGAACGAAAATCTGCGCTAATAGCGGCTAGCGTTTGGCTTTGCCGGTTTGGACGCCACTGTTCTCGGCGCCGCCGAGTGCGGCACGGGCGGTCATGCTCTTTTGCAGGCGCCGGTCATTTCGAGGTTCGCGCCAATTTACCTGCGGCATCATCAGAGAAGCGTCAACGCGGTCGCGGTACTTCATCGCGATGTTTACAAGAGAATCCAGCAAAGAGTCGGAGAGCAAGTGTGGTTGCAAGCCGAGGTCGATCAGTTTGGAGTGTTTCGCATTGTAGTAATGCTGCTCGGACTCCACGCGAGGGTCAGGCAGATGGTCAATCTCCACGTTCATGGAAAGTTTCTTGCCCGCAGCTTCCACCATACGCGCCAGTTCTAATACGGAAAATTGCTCCGTGAATTGGTTGTAGACGCGGCACTCACCCGCTTTCGCAGGATTCTCGCAGGCAATTTCAATGCAGCGCACCGTGTCGCGGATATCGAGGAAGCCGCGAGTTTGTCCACCGGATCCGTAAACGGTCAGCGGCTGGCCGATAGCGGCCTGCACGCAGAAGCGGTTCAATACCGTGCCGAATACATCATCGTAGTCGAAGCGATTGATCAAGGCCTCGTCCAATTCGACTTCCTCGGTCATGGTTCCATAAACCACACCCTGATTCAGATCTGTGGCGCGAATGCCCCAGATTTTGCAGCAAAACATGATGTTGTGGCTGTCGTGAACTTTGGAGAGGTGGTAGAAGGAGCCCGGTTGCTTTGGATACGGCAGCACATCCTTGCGGCCGTTGTGTTCAATGGTGATGTAGCCTTCCTCGATATCGATATTTGGGGTGCCGTACTCACCCATGGTGCCTAGCTTAATGAGGTGGCATTGAGGCCGCAGCTCACGAATGGCAAAGAGCACGTTCATGGTGCCCACCACGTTGTTTACCTGCGTGAAGATGGCGTGCTTGCGGTCGATCATCGAGTAGGGAGCGGAGCGTTGTTCCGCAAAATGTACGATGGCGTCGGGCTCAAAAGCTTTTATCGTGGATTCCAGAAAATCGTAATCGGCAACGTCGCCGACGAACAGTTCGATGGTCTTACCGGTTATTTTTTGCCAGATGCGCAGGCGGTCGGAAAGCGGCCTGATGGGAGTGAGAGTTTGCGCGCCGAGCTCATGATCCCACTGGCGGCGTAAAAAATTGTCGACAATGGCGACAGCATGGCCTTTTTGCGACAAATATAAAGCCGTGGCCCAACCGCAATATCCGTCACCACCGAGTACGGCAATTTTCATATGGCTCCTAATACTGTGTTTTCAACATAAACTACGCTGGCCGTGTACCGGATTTTTCTTAAGGCTAGGAAATTAAAGTATGGCATCCAGGGATATAGCTGCTTAAAGCTTGGCTCGATGCGAACACAACTATTATTGCGGGTATTCGTGCAGCGTGTAAACACTTGATATCGAAATCGTAAGGAATTGTTAAGGAGTAGAAAATGCCCCTTTGTCTGGCAAAGGATGGTTAGTCAATACGACTTTGCCGCCGCTGTGCGCGACGGGATTTAATTGCTGGCCGAGCACAGTGCTAATTCGTGGAAGCTGGCCGTCTTCCGCGACTAGATAATAACGGTCCGCATCTCGCCACAGTGATTGCATCCGCGCATCATCGATAAAAATGTCAGGGGCTCCCGGAGCGTAAGAACCATATTCCAAATTGTTATACCGGCCGTTCCAGATCAAAGGGTCCCGGTTGGTGTAGAACCACACGGATGAAAATTCATAGTATGGGTATGCGGAGATTAGTTTTCCCGGGGGAGAACGCAGAATCACGTTGGCGAGCGGCCTGGTGGACAAAAAGGGATCGAATGCCACCATTGCCAAACGCGCGGCATGAAAAAATACGACCATCATCACTGCCGAGGCTAGAAAAGCTCGTTGGCCCTTCCACCATAAATTTCCAACCGCGCCGATGAGGAAGGCCACAACAGCCAAGGCTAAAGGAACTCGGAGATAGGCGAAGGAACGGAGGGTCAAATCTTCCATGTGGCCCAACGAAAGAGTGTAAGCCTCCGGATTGTAGCTGAGCGCCACCGAGATGTCCGCTGGTGTAGGAACATGCCGCACAGCGATCAGAATGCCTATGCCTGCCACGGCGCAACAGGTGACCAGCACAAAGAGCACTCGGGTGGCCGTCCGGATCCATTTGTCCCGTGTGGCCATGGCGCAGCCCAGCAGCAAGGCGAAGGCTGGATAGCAGGGCATGGAATAATATTCTTGCGTGGTGGAGAAGGTAAAAAATATCAGCAGAAAGCCGATCCAACATAAGGCCAGCAGGCGGGTATGGCCGGCACGATCAACGGGCTTGAAAGACAATTTAAAGATCGCCGGAATGTAAACGCTCCAGGGGAAAAGCCATATCAGATGGAAGAGCCAGAAATAGAGACGCGGAACGGTGTTGTAGTCGCGCGGGTAACGTAGATTGAGGAAGCGCAAGAATTGTTCATTCATGAAGAAAAACCACAGGAAGCCGTGATACTCGCCAGGGCCACTGTGGAATGAAAAAGAAAAATACGGCGGATTACGAAGGGTGGCCAGCACGTGCCACGGTGCGGCGACGAGCAGCACGATAAGCGTGCCGCTGATGGGATGAAGACGCTTCCAGGTTTGGCGACTAAGTAATTGGTGCGTCACGGCCAAATAAATCAGCGCAGTGAATACCGGAAAAACAATGGCTACCAGGCTTTTGAGGAGCAATCCGAGGCCCAAGCTCACCGCCAATGTGATCGCCCACAACCGCGGATTGGTTTCCTGCGGATCGAGGGCTCGAAGGAACGCCCACATCGCCAAGGCAATCGTAAAGGTCAGCATTACGTCCGGAATTAAAATGCGGGTGAAGAGAAATAATCCGGTACAAGTGGCGATACATAGACCGGCGTAAAAGCCAGCCTTCTTTCCGAAGGCCCAAATGCCGAACGCGGTAGTAAGCAATGCGAGTGCAATGGAAGAAAGTGCGTAAGGGACACGCGCGGCCCAATCGGAAATTCCCAGCAGCTCGTAAAACGCGGCATTGATCCAATAATGGAGCGGAGACTTTTCCAGGTAGATGACGCCGTCGAGGCGCGCGGTCACCCAATCGCCGGAGGTCAACATATTCCTGGCAATTTGCGCTTGCACCGCGTCCACATCGTCCATCAGGGAGGGAGGTGAAACGGTACACCCCAGATAGATTGTGGCGGCGATCAAAAAAACGATTAGATAGACGAGCCAGTTTTTGCGTAAGCCAATACTTTCTGGGTCGCGCGCGGANTGGTTTGAATCTGCCATTTGTTCATCCACAGAAATAGAATCAGTAAACCCCACAAGTGGTAGCCGATATTGGCTTTTCTTTCCAGGTGAAGACGAACAAATTTCAGAAGGATCTCAGAGTTAAANAGTTCCGCNTGCTCCGTGGCACCGGCTTGCAGAGTATCTACCAGGAGGTCGCGGAGCGGGCCGCGCAGCCAATCGTGAGCGGGGATGTCGAAGCCGATTTTCTTGCGCGTGAGCACCGCGGGCGGCAGCTTATCGCGCATGAGTTGGCGCAAAATGAATTTCTGCTGCGAGCCTTGAATCTTGAGAGCGGCCGGCAAAGACGCGGCAAATTCGACGATGCGGTGATCGAGAAAAGGCGGGCGCACCTCCAGGGAATGGGCCATGCTCATGCGGTCGCTTTTGGTCAGGATATCGTCGGCCAGGAAGTATTTTTGATCGAGCCAAAGGAACGGGGCCAATTGGTCTTTGCCCGCGGGCAATCGCGACAATTCATCCAGAATTTGATCGAGCGAATGAGGAAGTTGCACACGCAGGAGAGCGGCTTTTTCAGCGTCTGAGAATGTTCCGTTCCAATAGGTGTGCGCGCGCCGGGGCTGCAGGAGACTGCCTTCCAAGAAACGCTGCAGTTTATATTCGAGGCCGATTTTTTCGTCTGAGACTGGCCATTGGCGAATCGCCGCTAATGCCAGGCGGCGTGCAATGGCAGGCACTGCGCGCGCGTGGCGTGCAAGATGATTGGCACGATAAGTCAGGTAACCACCGAAAAGTTCGTCGGCTCCTTCGCCGCTGAGGGCTACGGTTGTGCGGGTTTTGCTTAACTTGGACAAGAACCATACCGGCAATGCGCCGGCGTCCGCAGTCGGCTCATCCGCGTAGTAAGCAAATTCTTCTATCGCGCCGCGTAGGTTCGTCTCAGGCGGCAAATCCATTTCATGGTGATCGGTGCCGTACTGTTTCACGACTTGATGGATGTATTCCGTCTCATCAAAGCTGCGGCCGCGGAAGGAAATGGAAAAAGTCTTAAGCTGGGAACTCGACGCTTGCGCGGCGTAATGGAGAATTGCGGAAGAATCAATCCCTCCACTCAGCCACACGCCCAAGGGAACGTCGGAGAGCAAATGCTCGCGCAACGCGCTTTGCATCAAACCGTCCAGTTCTTCCTTGGCGGCATCGAGCGTCCAGCGTTCCGATGGGCCAAATGGCAAACGCCAGTACGAATCAGAAGTGACCTGTCCATCGCGCCATTCCAGCCAATTACCAGGCGGAAGTTTTTCGATGCCGTCGACGAGGGTCCACGGGCACGGCACATAATTTAGCGAAAGGTAACAATCCAGGCCCGCGAGGCTGATGCTGCGCTCGATTTCCGGATGAGCGAAAATGGCTTTAAGCTCCGAGCCGAAGAAAAGGTCTTCGCCCTGGCGGCTGATATACAGCGGCTTAATGCCCATGCGATCGCGTGCCAGCACGATCCGTTTCTCGGATTTACACCATAGAGCGATCGCGAACATGCCACGCAGGCGAGCAAAGCAGTCTTTATCCCATGCGAGAAAGGCGTGCAGAACGGTTTCGGTATCGGAGTGCGACGTGAAACGATGGCCGCGCTGCTCGAGTTCGCGTCGGAGCTCGAGATGGTTGTAGATTTCCCCGTTGAAGACAATTCCGGTGTCACCATCATCCGAAAGGATGGGCTGATCGCCTCCGTGAAGGTCAATTATTTTGAGGCGAGTGGCGCCCAGGGAAAATAATTGGGATTCGAAGACACCGGTCTGATCAGGTCCGCGATGAATCAGCGTACTCGTGGCGGCCCTGATGCGATCCGAGGGAGCTTCCCAATTTTTAGTAGTGAAGCCGGTTATTCCACACAAATTCTGAGGCCTCTCATGGATAACGGACAAATGTTTTGGCTGGCCGGCTGCATCCAAACCCGCGGCGTTCGGAGGCGGTAGGCGAACCGGCGATCGTTCCGCCTGTGACGGTAGTGCAGAAGATCAATAGTGATTCGATTCTATCTGTGGAGGTTGCCTGGGAGCAATCCCGTAATGCCTGTGAGCCCTTGGGCGATGACTGTTGTTTGCCGAACAGCTTGTTAAATAGTTTGGCCGCGATGCACTACTAGTATCTTTGCGGTGGTGATAGCTTGCCCTACATGTCTCTGGGTGTGATCGGCGATGTGCACAAGAAGTCCGGCCACGGTAGTCGTCAGATTCTTCCTGCCAACGGTGCGCGGCTGGTTAAGAGTGTCGGGATTTTCGCCCAGCCTCATGATTCTGGCTGAGCTCTCAGTTAAGGCTGCTGACAACGCGCTAAAGATTTCGGCCTTCGAACAACGAGGATCTGCCTCACTGGCTAATGCCTGTAGTTGTCGCTCGTTAAGTCGGCGTCCTTCTGCATATGTCAGTAATCGATCCAGGCTGCACGCTATATGGCGAAGATGAAACGCGATCGACGGCAGGTCCGAGGGGGTGGCAAACAATTCTTGTTCGGTCAGGTTGCCACACCAGAAGAGGAGGTCTTCATGGGCGAGTTCGATAGCGTGGAGCACAGCACGAGGTACGGCAGGAATTTCTGAATGAGTACCTCGCAACCAGGGCTCAGGCGTGGATTTTTGCATTCGTCGCGCTCTCGGCACTTTCCTTAACCTTATTCTACGGTCCTGGGAAAAATCACCCAACTGCGCCGCGGTCGGATTGAGCGCAAATGAAACAAAATGAGCTTAGGCGCGGCTTGCTCTGATAGCGAGGCGTGCGCTAGAGTCTCGATTCGGTTCGAATCCATTCCATGACTACCAAACTCAAGAGCAATGCCACACCCCGTCAAGCTGAGAATTTCCACGAAAGTGTCCGTGTGCTTATCCCGCGCGACCGCATCAAAAAGCGCATTAAGCAGCTGGCGAATCAAATTCGCAAAGATTTTGAGGATCAACCGCTGCACCTCGTGGGGGTATTGAAGGGGGCGGTGTTTTTTCTTGCCGACCTGGCCAGGCAAATCCCGGGGGAAGTTTCGTTTGATTTCATCGCGGTATCGAGTTATGGACACGAAATGCATTCGTCCGGTCAGGTGCGGCTGACCAGAGACCTGGACTCCAGTATTGAGGGGAAGATTGTTATCGTCGTTGAGGATATTCTGGATACCGGAATGACTATGCATTATTTGCTAAGTATTTTTCAGCAGCGCAAGCCTAAGCATTTGCGGGTGGCCGCGCTTTTGGATAAGCCGGAAAGGCGAATAACCGCGGTGCAAGCCGACTATGTGGGATTCAGGATTCCCAACGAATTTGTGGTGGGCTATGGGCTTGATTACGCCGAGCGTTACCGCAACCTGCTGGATGTTGGAATATTGACTATTGGGAAAGCGGAGAAGCGGAAGCGGAAAGGTTCCAAAAAGTGAACGGGCAGCCCGTAAATAGCGGCGGTGTGGCCGCTTTAATCGATCACACTTTGCTAAAAGCGGAAGCGACGCGAAACGACATTGAGCGTATTTGCAGGGAGGCACTGCAACATCGATTTGCATCGGTGTGCGTAAATTCTGTGTTTGTTAAACAAGTTTCGGAAGCGCTTCGCAATTCACCGGTTAAAACGTGCATTGTGGTGGGGTTTCCTCTGGGCGCAAATTTGCAGGTGGTAAAGCTTGACGAAGCGCGTGTGGCGCTTGAACAAGGAGCGCAAGAGATCGACATGGTGATCCACATAGGAGCGCTGAAGGCCGGCGACGATGCGGCGGTACGAGGCGAGATTGAAAGTTTGCGGCGGGTGGTTCACGAACACCGCGCCATACTAAAAGTCATCATAGAGACGGCGCTATTGAGTGAAGAGGAAAAAGTGCGTGCTTGCCGAGCGGCGCGTGATGCAAGCGCGGATTTCGTAAAAACGTCGACTGGCTTCAGCACTTCGGGAGCAACGGTCGGGGATGTCGAGTTGATGCGGCGCGAGGTTGGGCGCGAAATGGGCGTTAAAGCGTCTGGGGGCGTTCGCACACTGGATGACCTAATTGCAATGGTGGATGCGGGCGCTACGCGGATTGGCACGAGCAATGGCGTCAAGATCATGGAAGAAGCGCTGGCTAAGTTCGGATCCTAGTGTGGCGGAATCGTAACTTATTGTGAGTACCTGTTCTGCCGGGCGGTTCCTATCGCCTGCTATAATAATGACACGCAATGAATCCAGGACAGGCACGGGTTGAAGTGGCGCCCGAAACGACTGATACTCCGCTGCCCGCCGAAGTGTTGGCAACCCTGACCGAAATTGGGGAAGGCGTTAACTCGTCTTTAGACCTCGACGAGGTGCTGGCTCGCACCGCTGCATTGATCAAGCGCCACATCGATTACGAAATTTTTGGCGTGTTGATGGTCGAGGGAGCATATCTGAAGCATTGTTTCTCGATTGGCTACCCACGCGAACTAGTTGATAATTTGCGCGTTCCGATTGGACAGGGAATTACGGGAACGGCGGCGGCTACCGGGCATTCCGTGCGCGTGAGCGATACGTCCAAAGACGACCGCTACATCCCGGCGATAGAAAATGTGCGCTCTGAGTTAGCCGTGCCGCTGATGCTGCAAGGGAAACCCGTTGGTGTCCTGGATATTCAGAGCCGGCATCTCGATTACTTTACGCCGGAGCAGCAGAGTATTTTGACGCTGCTGGCCAGCCGGCTGGCGGTGGCGATTGAAAACGCGCGGTTGTATCAAAAGGAACGCACCCAAGCGGAAACGCTTTTATTGCTGAATGAAGTCGGCCGCGAAACGAGTTCGATTCTGGATGTGGAGGAATTACTTCGGCGCGCGGCGGAACAGATCAAGCGCGTGATTGACTACCAGATTCTCAGCTTGATGCTTTACGACGAGAAACAAAAAGTTTTCCGTCATCGTATCGATGTGAAGCATGGCCAGCATGTGCAAGGCAAGTTGCGAGCGGCCGTCAGCGAGGGAATTGTGGGCGCTGCCGCGACTTTGAAAGCGCCGGTGCGTGTGCCAGACGTTTCGGCCGATCCGCGCTATCTAATGGTCAATCCTGAAACGCGTTCGGAACTGGCGATTCCGATGATTCACAAAGGGCAAGTCATCGGCGTGCTGGATCTGGAGAGTCCGCAGCTGAATTATTTTACCGAGGACCACGTTCAAACGCTTTCAATTTTGGCGGCGAATCTTGCAGTGTCGCTGGAAAATGCGCGGCTCTACGAAAAACTGGCACGTGACGAAGCGCGATTGGAACGGGATCTGCAAGCTGCGAAGCGCATTCAGGGCGCGCTGTTGCAACCGGTGCCCAGCGAGGATTATGGACTTGATATGGCGGCGCGGTATTTGTCCGCGCGGGAAGTTTGCGGCGACCTGTATGAATTTTTGCGCTATGGACCGCAGCAACTTGGCATAGCGCTTGGCGACGTGAGCGGCAAAGGCACGGCTGCCGCGCTCTATGGCGCCGTGGCCATCGGGATCATGCGTAGTTTATCGCCGCAGAAACTGCAGCCCGCGGATATCCTGAAGCAGATGAATCAAATCGTCGGCGAGCGGCGCATTGAAGGGCGCTTCATGACCGCGTGTTTTGCTACCTGGCAAAAGGGCAAACGAAAATTGCGCGTGGCCAACGCCGGACAATCACAGCCACTGCTCTACAAAGACGGACACTGCGAAAAAATAGAGTTGACCGGATTTCCGCTGGGAATTTTTGAGGAAGTGAATTACGACGAATGGAACGGCGTTCTGGAGCCGGGAGAAATACTGGTTTTTCATTCTGACGGCATCGCCGAGAGCACCAATCCCGAAGGGCAATTTTTTGGGACTGAGAAATTGCGTAAGCTGATTGAACAGCACCATGAGTTACAAGCCACCGAGCTGGCCGACCTGATCCTGCGCGAAGTGGATTGGTTTACGCAGAATGCTCCGCTGGCGG
>JGI12635J15846_10002711_pt1 | contig 15463 bp, 13 predicted proteins | sample BlaSpr_A8_OM2_M2_FD_15846 | JGI IMG/M metagenome (IMG submission 15846) | reverse complement strand
CAACCCCAATCGCAGGACAGGACACTCATGGTGCAGAACAAAGCTCCTATTAGGTCACAGACGCTGGGCCCGGCAACGCTCGGGGAACGCCGGAAGCCGGTCGACAGGTCAACGCAAAGGCAGCTTGGCCAATCCCAGCACGGGTCAGATCGGACCGACGTTCAGAAGCGATCTTAGACTGAGTACCTCAGCTATTCGTCCGACCCACCGCTCGCTGAACGGATCATTTCGCGCGAACAGATCGTCATCAGTCACCTCGTGGACGCTGAGCTCGGTAACATGTCGATCGCCTGGATCGAACCATCCGGAAATGTTGATCGCCGTCGGGTCGGCGCGAAGATATGGATGGACGATACTGATTTTGAGGCGGCGATGCTCTGCTACGTTAGCGCATGTTTTGGCGACGAGCTGCCCATTTATACCGAGAACCCGGCACCCGGCTCAAGCTCGCAACTCAACTGAAGTTTTCGTCGCTCGCTACCCACACCACTGCATCGCCCGACGCGCTGCACCGGTTTCACGTTTCAAATTATCCGTCGACTAATCTTTTTTAGACCATCGCGGTGCTTGCCCGTTGACAGCCTTGTTCATGGTGACGCAAAGCTGACCTCGATTGGCGGACGCATTCGGACTACATATTAATCTACGTTAATGTTAAATATATCACACTAACTGCTGCCTTTAAAGTTGCACCTTTGCAAACCAGCGCGACCAATCGCACAAACGTCGCGAATGTCGGGAGTTCGGCCATTGCGCTCATTGGTTCATCAACGCGTCAAAGGCCGGTCTAGGAGACCCTGACCCGACACGTCTCAGGAATCTTGGTGAACGGCAGCCTGCAAAAAGCTGCCGCTCGCGCTGCTCGAAGGCCATCGGTCACGCGTAGAATGCCTCCTTCGGCCTAAGCTTCGCCTGCGCCGATGCATTTGAGGTGCGACGACGTGAGTTCACTGACGCGGGTCAGCATTTAAAGACGCTGCTCCCAGTATGAAAGGTATGAAAGAGGGAGCACATCGAAATTGCCGACGTGCGAGAGGACGCGCTGGAGATGATCCAGCTCTAGATCTAATTGGAGGCTGCTCATCGGGTACACCTTGGGTAATTGCGCCCTGAAGCCAGGACACCCGAGCAGTAGCGGTAAGCGATGGGTGGCATGGAACTGGTGCTCATGGTGAAGAAACGCAATTGAAGACCGCCCGGGATAAGCCTGTATCCACTGCGCAGCAATGCGACTTACCTGCGGTGTCCTCTCCATTCCGACTCCCGGGTTCGCCTCAGCGCCCTTACCGCAATAGAACAGCGGCTGAACGGTGCAGACGGTGAGTGCCGTGGGTGCGCCATTGGATCAAAACGGCCGCCGATTGACGCGTCGAGTGCTAATGTAGTGCCACTTCGCAACTTAGGGATATCCGCCGTGGTCNATGCGATATGGTGCCTCATTGTGGGCGGCCTGCTGATGTCGATGGGCCTCGTCGGGTCGGCGCTCAAGCGGCTGCCGCTCAGTGCGGCCATGGTCTATCTGGCAATCGGCTTCGCGCTCGGGCCGACAGGCGCCGGCCTGTTGTCGTTGCGTTTGCCGGATGACGTAACGCACCTGCGCATGATTGCGGAAGTTGGCATCCTCGTGTCGCTCTTTGCAATCGGCTTGCGGCTGCGGGTGCCGCCGTCGGATCGGAGATGGGCGCTGCCGCTCCGGTTGGGCGTCCTCGCGATGATGCTCACAGTGGCGTCGCTCGCCCTGCTTGGCGTCCTGGCGTTGCATCTGAGCGTCGGCGTAGCAGTCCTGCTGGGAGCGATGATGGCGCCCACCGACCCGGTGCTGGCGCATGACGTCGGCGTGCGCGATGCCGGAGATGTCGAGCTCGTGCGCTTTACGTTGTCCGGCGAGGGTGGACTGAACGATGGGACGGCTTATCCGTTTGCGTTGCTCGGTCTTCTGCTATGTGAGGCCTCAGGGCACGACGGTACATCCGGCATTTCCTGGGCCTTCGTCGGGAGCGTCGCGTGGGGCGTAATCGGAGGAATCGGTGGCGGCTGGCTGCTCGGCGTCGCTACAGCGCGGTTCGTTGCTTTCATGCGCAGCCGTTACGGCCAGGCGCTCGGCCTCGAAGGTTTCTTCACGCTTGGCTTGATCGCGCTGTCCTACGGCGTCGCACTTATCACGCACGGGTACGGCTTCTTGGCCGTCTTCGCGGCCGGCGTTGCGATGCGACGAGTTGAACATCAGTCGAGTGGTGACAAGTCGTCGAAAGAAGTCGTAGGGACTGTCAACACGCAAGACGTCGAAGCGACGGCCACTGATCCCGAACGGGCGCATGCGTTTATTGCGGAATCGGTAATGGGGTTTACCATAGAACTGGAGCACATCGCAGAGGTTGCCTTGATGCTGCTGATTGGCTGTCTAGTCTCACAGTACTGGGTTGCAATGCTAACCTGGCACAGCGCGGGCGTGGTCGCCGCATTGTTGATTGTCATTCGACCGCTTGCCACCCAGATTTCGTTGGTCGGTTCTTCTGCATCACGCACGCAGCGGTGGCTCATCGGTTGGCTCGGTATCCGCGGCGTGGGGTCCCTGTACTACTTGATGCTTGCACTGGAGCGCGGGCCGCGCGCGGAGCTGGCCCCCGTGATTCCATGGGTACTTGCGGCAATATCCACATCCGTGGTGTCGCATGGCATATCGGCTACGCCGCTCATGCGGCGCTATGGTCGGGATACCGCTCGCCGCCGTTGACTGAAGCGCATTGAGACGCTCAGGTCTTCGAACTGAAGTTTGCCGCGTTCGTGCGGCAGTCGTGAACGTCTGCGGTGGGGGAAGTTGAAGGTTCGTCGTGTCGTGGAGTGGTCCTCCGGAGCTAGCAGATCGCACACGGTGCTAGGTTGTTGAGCGGTTAGTCCGGGTGGTTAATTCCTTTAATGCATTGAAATTAAAAGAAAGTGAGCGGCCTGCAAAGTCGTTTCGCAGAGTGGTTGGATGCGGTCGCGGATGGACGAGCTGCCGCCGTTCGCCAGTTCAGCAAACTAACTTTGAATGACGCGGGTCGGCCGACCCTTTGCCGTCAGTCGCGTTTCCTCCGTTGCGGCCATTCAAGACCGAGGGTGTCCCGGATTTTGTGTAAGCGGGTTTTTCGATCGCGTCGTCAGTCATGGTGATCTCGTGTTGGGCTTTCCGACCGGCGTCGCGCGTGACCTCGGGCCCGTTTTCCGGCCGCGCAGGTCAGATGAATCCGTTAAGAGGTAGTCCTTGATGACGGCGATCTGCGCGTCATCCATCAGTGCCGGCGCGTGGCCGCAGTCGGGAAATTCGAAGGTGGTGACCTTGCCGGCTCTAGACGCCAGGCCGCGTTTCAGCATGGCGTCCAGACTGCTCCGTGTCAGCAAGTCGGAGTTTTCGCCGCGCAAAATGAGCACCGGGCAGTCTATTTTCTCCCAGATGTGCCACAGAACCACGTCCAGCCAGATCGGTATCGCGAACCTCAGGGCGATGCCTGGATCGAAGTGGAAACGGAAGCCGCCCGCGTCGTCCGGCACTGCGCTGTGCTGAGCAAGATGACGCCATTGCGCGTCGCTGAGCTTGCCAAACTGCGCGTGAACATCGCGCAGATGCGCTTCGACCTCGTCGATCGAGGCGAACCGCCAGGAGCGAGCCAGATAACCGCCGATCCGGCGCAATGCCGCGGCCGAGACGCGCGCACCGAAGTCATTGAGCACAAGCCGGCGTACCGGCGTCGCGTACTCTGACGCTATCAGCATGCCGATATGGCCGCCAAGTGAAGTGCCCACCCAATCCACTTGATCGACATCGAGCCGGGCAATCAACGTCGACATCGCGCTGGTATAGGCACGGTCGGTGTAGTGTGCAGGTGATTCGAGCCATTCGCTACGCCCACGGCCGGGAAGGTCAGGCACGACGACGCGCGCCCCTGCTGCCGCCAGCGCAGCTGCCAGCATGTCGAAGTCGTGCCCCGTGCGAGAAACCCCGTGCACACAGACTACCGTTCGGGCCGCCCTCGGCGGTCCCCATTCGGCATAGGCAAGCCTGCGAAAGCCACCGTGGCCGAGCACGGACAGTTGCTTCAGTTGTGGTTGCATCGCGTCGCGTCCTGGTCAAGAAGGCACATCAGTGGCGCTCGCGCAGCCAGTCGGCGATACCCTCGCGGAGCACATCCTGAGACTTGGCAGTGACGAAACCTCCGACATGGCCGCCGTCCAGGCCGATCTCCTGGTAGTCGGTGCTGCCGACCAACGGCGTGCGGCTGGCGGCGAGGGCCAGGCGTGTGGCAGGCATCGCACCAGGCTTCCGCGAGTTCGCGTTCCGGCAATCGATAGTCCGAGGCCGAGCGCAACATCCGGCTTTGCGCCTCTATCAGCGTCTCGTTGGCGACCGCCAGCCAGTGGTCGGTCAAGCCACGCCACGTGGTCGGTGCTTGCGCCCCGGCGGACGAAAAGGATTTCATGAGGCGCTTGAACACCGTGTTCCAGGTCCGTGGCACCACCGCTTGATAGGCGGCCGCTGGCTTGTCGCGTTTCATGGTCCATCGATGTAATCCGGCCACCTCGCGGTCCAGCTCACACAGGTCGCGTACCTCGGGCCTTCGATCACCTGCTGCAAATCTGCGTCGAATGCTCCGGTGCCCCGTCTACTCCATCGCGCGGGTGAGAACATCTCACGGGCCTTTGGCGACAATGAGTCAGGGCTGGAGCCGTCTTTGACGAATTCGGTCCATTGCTCGATCGACTGTATCCATGTTTCCTGCAGATCGGCGAACTGCCTCATGCGAATACCACCACTTGGCGAATCGCCTTGCCTTCGTGCAGCATGTCAAAGCCATGATTGATCTCATCGAGCTTCAGCCGGCCGGTGAGCAGCTTGTTCACCGGTAAGCGGCCCTGCAAGTACAAGTCAATGTAGCGCGGGATGTCGCGCGACGGAACGCATGTACCGATATAGCTGCCCTTGAGGGTGCGTTCTTCGGCGACGAGGCTGACCGCTGGAAGCGGCCAAAGCGCGGTTGACGGAGGCAGTCCGGCTGTGACGGTCGAACCTCCCCGACGCGTAANGCGGTAAGCCAGGTCCAACGCGTGGATCGAGCCGGCAAACTCGAAGGCAAATTCGACGCCACCTGAACTCAGCGCGCGGACATGCTCGAGCGCATCGGCCCGACCGGCGTTGACCGTGTGCGTGGCGCCGAGGGCGCGCGCCTGCTCCAGCTTGGCATCGGACAGGTCGATTGCGATGATCTGCCGGGCGCCAGCCGCCTGCGCGCCAATGAGTGCCGCCAGGCCGACACCGCCGAGGCCGACCACCGCAACGGATGCGCCGACTCTGACCTGCGCCGTGTTGACCACCGCGCCGACACCCGTGAGCACGGCACACCCGAACAGCGCAGCTTCGTCCAGCGGAACGCTGGGATCTATCTTGACGACAGAGCGGCGCGACACGGTCGCGTACTCGGCAAACACCGAACATCCCAGATGATGGTTCAAGGCCTCACCACCGCGTGTGAGACGACGCGCACCGGAAAGCAACGTGCCGGCGCCGTTTGCCGCGGCGCCCGGCTCGCACAAGGCCGGGCGGCCTTCGGCACATGGCGCACAGTGGCCACAGCTCGGCACGAACACCACGACGACGTGGTCGCCGACCTGGAGGTCGGTCACGCCTGCCCCCAGTTCCTCGACGACACCGGCGGCTTCATGGCCGAGCGCCATCGGCATCGGCCGCGGCCGGTCGCCGTTGATCACGGATAGATCCGAGTGACACAGGCCGGCGGCGGCGATCTTGATCAGCACTTCATCGGCGCCTGGCGGCGACAGATTGATCTCTTCGATGTGCAAAGGGCGGGAGACGGCGTAGGGCGGCGTTGCGCCCATCGCCTGTAGGACTGCTGCTTTGATCTTCATTGTGCGACCTCCATAACCCGGTTTTTGAGTTCCTCGACGAGTACGCGGCAATTCTCCGAGTAGTCGACCGGAACGATGACCAACTGCACACCGCCTTCGCGGAACGCCGCTTCCAATGTCGGGGCCAACCCTTCGGCCGATTCGACGCGTTGTCCTTTCGCGCCATAGGCATCGGCGTACTTGACGAAATCGGGGTTGCCGAACGTGAGACCCCAGTCCGTGAAGTTGTCGACGGCCTGTTTCCATCGGATCATTCCGTAGGCGTCGTCCTGGATGATCAAGACGACGAGGTTGAGCCTCAGCCGGACGGCGGTCTCGAGTTCCTGCGAATTCATCATGAAGCCGCCGTCGCCGCACACCGCCATCACGCGCCGGGCAGGGTAGAGCAGCGCGGCCATCATGGCAGACGGCAAGCCTGCCCCCATCGTCGCCAATGCGTTGTCGAGCAGCAGCGAGTTGGCACTGCGTGTCCGATAACAGCGCGCGAACCAGATCTTGTACATGCCGTTATCGAGCGCGACGATGCCGTCGGCCGGCATGACTGCGCGCACGTCGTGCACGATGCGTTGCGGCGTCAGCGGAAAGCGTGATTCATTTGCCCGGTCCATCGTGCGCCTCAAGATACCTTCGCGCAGCGACGCCAGCGCAGCCGCGTTCGGAAGCTTGCCTTGAACCAGATCGGCAAGCCGTGCAAGACTTAGGCCGAGGTCGCCCACCACTTCGGCATGCGGGAAGAACACCTGTTCGACATTGGCCGGCGTGTAACCCACGTGAATGACCTGAGGGCCCTTCGGTCCCATAATGAACGGCGGCTTTTCGACCGTGTCATGCCCGATCGCGAGGATCAGGTCGGCGCGGTCGATCGCCTCGTGCAGATAGTCGCGCGCGCTGAGCGCGGCCGTTCCCATCCACAGTTCGGTGGCCTCGTCATGGCCGACGGCGGCAACGGTACCCTTGCCCATCTGGGTGTTAAAGAACGGGATACCGGTGCGCCGAATGAACTCGGTCAATTGACCCGCGAGCCGCGGCCGGTTGCTGGCGGCACCGAACATGACCAACGGGCGCTCGGCCTTCATCAGCAAAGCCGCAGCCCGTTCGATGGCAGCCTCTTGGGCAACCGGGATCTCGACGGGATGCAACGGAACGAGGGCCACGTCATCACTTACCTCAACGGCGGCCACGTCTTCGGGCAACTCGAGATGGACCGGACCGGGCCGCTCGTCCGCGGCCAGCCGGAACGCTTCGCGCACCACGGTCGGAATGCTGGTCGCGCTGACTATCTGCCGGGACGCCTTGGTCAGCGGCTTCATCGTGGCGACAATGTCGACTATCTGGAAGCGCGCCTGGTGCGCCGTCATGATTGCTTTCTGCCCGGTAATGAGCACCATCGGCATGGCGCCAAGATGCGCGTAAGCCGCACCGGTGACCAAATTTAGCGCGCCGGGACCGAGCGTCGCCATGCAGACGCCCGGCCTTCCTGTCAGGCGGCCGTGGGTGGCCGCCATGAAGGCCGCCGACTGTTCATGGCGGGTCACAATCAGCTGAATGCTGGAGCGCCGCAGCGACTCGACAACGTCGAGATTTTCTTCGCCCGGCACGGCGAAGATGCGATCGACGCCTTCATTTTCCAGTGCCTTGACGAACAGGTCTGACGCTTTCATAAATAGTGTCCTTGTTTCTTCAATTCACACTCAATGGTGATTGGAATAGCGTCAATGAATGTGCCGGGCTCTTGCCATCGCGATCTGAATCATCACGTTGTCACCTGCCCGGACTTCGTCTGTGATTGCCGTTCCGGCGAAGCAGGTCCAGGGAGGCAGCGGCGATGTGACCATGGAAAGCATTACGGCGGCCGGCACGTCGGTCGGAATGGACGGTAAAAGGCGTCGGATTGGTTGACGATGCCCGTCGTCGTGGCTCGATGTAGCGGACAACGTCGAGCGCAGCAGCGGCTTGACTCATGGAAGTCTCGTGAGTGGCTGTCGGCGGCGCAAAAGGAACTCGAAAGTCGGGCCATAAGCGACGTCCTAGCGTTGGCTATTCACGAAAGTGATTGCCTCGGAATGTGTTTCGCAAACCTGTGACGCAGAATTGAGTTCGCAAAACGCGGCGCCCAGCTTCATGCGCATGAACGCGCTGGCGGTGAAGCGAGTCGCCGAGCTGTAGTACTTGAACTGCAACTGCCTGGCCATCTCGAAGTACGCATCGGCCACCGGTTCGTCCAGCCGAAATCCGTCATAATTGGCGATCAGCGAAACCTTATGACCGATGCGATCGCAAAATAACTCGAACACACGACGGACGCTTTCGATGTCGCCGCTCGAGCGGATCGCCATCCCTTCGAAATTCGCGAACAAGGTGTTTCGCTCGGCGTCGTAGCTGAGCCGGCCGCTCAACTGCAAATCGAGCAGGATCGTCGCCAGGTCCATGAGCTGTGGCAAGAAAATTCGTGGGTCCATCACTCGCACGTTTCGCACAATAGGAGTGAAGTCCATGTGGGCAAGAACGTCGCGGTCTATATCGATGCCAGGGGCGATTTCCGTCAGTTCGAGTCCTTCGGCCACGCGCCGAAAGACGCACCGCTCAGTCACGTAAAGCACAGACTGACCGCGTTCGGCCGCCAGCGATCCATTGAATGTGATCTGCTCGACCGACTCGACGAGCTTCTTTTTCGAACCTTCCGAGACGATACGCAGACGCCCATCCTCGACCACCACGTCGAGGCCGCCAGCCGTGAACGTTCCCGCGAACACCACGCGACGGGCGTTCTGACTGATGTTGATGAATCCGCCGGCGCCGGCTAGCCGCGGCCCGAAGCGGCTAACGTTGACGTTTCCGCATCGATCAATCTCCGCCATGCCGAGACACGCCAGGTCCAGGCCTCCACCATCGTAGAAGTCAAACTGCTGGTTCTGGTGCAGCAGGGCATCAATGTTGATCGCTGCGCCGAAATTCAAGCCGCCCTGAGGCGTGCCGCCGATTACCCCGGGCTCTGCAGTCAACGTCAGATGGCTGAGCAAGCGTTCTTCCGCCGCTACAGCGCCGACGACTTCCGGAACTCCGATGCCAAGGTTGATTACACCACCCAGCGGTAGTTCGAAGGCACAGCGACGAGCGATCACTTTTCGCTCGTCGAGCACCGGGCTTTCCGTGGTTCCCAACGGGACCTTCATTTCGCCGGAGAACGCGGGGTTATAGGCCGTGCCGTATGTTTGGGCGTGAGTGTCGGGGCGGGCGACGACAACACGATCGACAAAAATTCCCGGTACTACGACTGCCCGGGGATCGAGCGTTCCGCTCGCAGCGATCCGTTCCACTTGGACAATCACTAGCCCGTTCGAGTTGTGGGCGGCCATTGCCGCCTCCATAGCATCGAGCACGAGCGCCTCGCGTTCCATCGTGACGTTGCCTTCGGGGTCGGCCGTTGTACCGCGAATCAGGGCCACGTTGAGCGGAAAGGCTTTGTAGAAGAGCCATGTCTTGCCGTCGATGTCGATGGTGCTGACCAGGTCTTCGGTCGTGCTCGCGTTGATCTTTCCGCCTCCCTGACGGGGATCGACGAAGGTGCCTAATCCGACCTGAGTGAGCGTGCCGGCCCGATGCGCCGCGATGTCCCGGTACAGATGCGACATGGTTCCCAGCGGAAGGTTGTACGCCTCGATCAAATTGTCAGTCGCCATCCTGGCGAGCTTCGGTACCAGCGACCAATGTCCGCCGATTGCGCGTTTGATCAAACCCGGCAGTGCTACACGGTTGAGTCCCCGGTCCCGGCCGTCACCCGGCGCGGCCGCGAACACTAGCGTCAGGTCGCGCGGGTTGCCCGCGCGGGTGAAGCGCCGCTCCAACGCCATGATCAATTCGTCTGGAGTACCAATGCCGACAAAGCCCGAGCAGCAGACAGCGTCGCAATCGCGGATCAGCCCGATAGCTTCGTCAGCGGTGACAATCTTGTCTTTCATAGTGCGAAGCTCGAAGAAGAGGTGAATTTATGTCCGGCGCCCCCATTGCTTGCGAACCAAAGAACTCGCGTAGGGACAATGCGAGCAAAGCCGAGATGCGAAGGTCGTCGTCGCAAAGACAGACGGTTCCAATTTCCTCAGGCAGCTCGAATACGCTGTGAGTGTATGGAGCGTCCCACGAACGTTTAAGACGTGAGAGATTCCGAACCGTGTTGACCGCTAGCTGACCGAGGAGTATTTCGATACGCAGGCCTCTTGGATGACGAACGTCAAATTGCGGAAGACGGAACTGCGGGGTCAATGCACAACGCACTCGACGCTATCGTTCACGCATGGCGGCCCATGCAGCTGTCAGTCACGAAATCAAACCGCATGGGTCTCGCGGTCCCGCAAATGCGGCGGTTCGAAATTTCTGGGGATCAATGGCCGCGACAGGCAGTCAATGTTTCCCCACTTTGAGATGCACCAGGCAAGGTAAATGGCTTTTTGTCAGCGGATTCATACGAAAAAGGTCCTCCGCTACCTTCGGCCAACCACGAGGCACCCGGTACTCAAGCACGCTCAATGCTGCGATGCCTGAGGACCAACTGTGTAGACGAGTAGTTATCTCGTCGCCGTCGATGCCCCATGGCATAGGCGGCAAGCGATAGTACGGCGTTTGAATGACGCCCCACATGGTCAACTGGGAGAACCAACGCGGGATCACGTCGAATGCAATTTCGGCGCCTGGAAAACGCTCGACGATCTGGACAAACAGGCGTCTCACCACTTCAGGCTCAAGATACATAAAGAGGCCTTGAACGACGATGAATACATCGGGGGTCGGTTCAATCGCGTCCATCCAGTCTGGCTCGAACACACTCGCAGCCACGTGACGAAAGCGCTTGGACGAAGGAAGGAAGTGCTTGCGCAGTTCGATCGCGGCCGGCAGATCGACCGTGAGCCAACGCATCCGACCATTGTCTACGCGGAGGCCCTGCGTTTCGAGGCCTTCACCCAGGGACACAATCAAGCCGTTCGGATGGCGCTTGAGCCAGCGCCTCAAAAGCTGGTCGATCTCTGCAGCCCGTGCGGCGAACGAACCGACGGGATCGCCGAAATGGCGCGTGAAGTCATAGTCGATTGCAGCGCAGATGCGCACGCTGTCGGGGTCGACTAGAATGCCGTCGGGACGACGTGCTTCGCATGCCCGATCGTAGAGCGTCCACAGCATCGTTTCCGATACGCCGTCCAATTTGGACGTGACCTTGGCCAATCCGTCACCGTTGTGATTGCGCAGCGGCAGTTTCTCTCGGCGAAGCGGCGGCGCCAGCACGGCGGCTGTCAAATCGCACCCAGACGTTCGGCATTTGCGGTCGCACGGCCGTGGATGGGTGCGAGGCTTTCCCGCACCACGCGCGCCGTCGAACTGGCCAATTGCAAAGGGTTTGCGGGAGAGTCTGCTGCAATCTTCAAAAGTGCTGCCTGGCGTTCAAGCCATTGCGTGGCCGAGAGACTTGACGCCAACGCCGCGGCCGCGGCGGACGTAGCACAGATATGTTTGCTGATGTTCATCGCGAGTGCCCACCCTAAGTTTATAAAGCCCGAGCCCATCGCGAGGATCGATTCGGAGGCAGCCTCGCTTTTTTCGCGACTCATCAGACTGAATTCGACGCGGTCCCGCTCGTTCGGCAGCGGCCCGGCCATCGCCATGCGGGCCGTGCGAACTTTAACGACGTGAGTGGTCGCGTTGAGCATTTCGCAAATTTCGGTAAAGACGCGCAACCAGTTCGTTGAAAGCTCGTGGAGGGGTGGGTAGAAAGCGAAGGAAGTCATGAACCACTCCATGGTTAGCTACGTGGTATGGATATCTACTAGAGATACCAGTCACAATGAAAGGAATGTGCCGAATCCAATGCTGTACGTTGGAAATGTGTCTGATATAAGGACTGCCACTCAGCCATGGACGTGTTGCAATCGCAAAGAGGAAGAAGGGAGCCGAATCTGGCTCGGCTTTCCTCATGCCGATTCGTCAGTGCGCAATTTCGGGACCCGCTGCAGCGTGTCGTGCTGCTCATCTTCGTTTTCTGGTCCCGGTTCCCGACACTGTCGACTTCAAAGCACAGATCGGTTGCCGAGCCAGTCCACAGGTAATACGTAACGGCTTCTTCAGGTAGAGCGCTCTTAGACGCCCTCAACATCGGAGCGCGCAGCGTCGTACGCACGCATCCATCCATACGCGCTTGGTCTTCTGACTCGAACGGTGCATCGCTATACGCAACGACCTTTTCTCCGGTTCCTCGCAATCGTTCGATTGTGAGTCCCCCAGTTCCAGCCACCGTCCTGTTCAAAAACGTGAAGGGTCAAGCCGCAAAGTTCATATGGTGCGTTCATGTTCGCCCCAGTGGTAAGGCGCCCGACCGAATGCTATCTCGCCGACCTCGTGTTGCTTCAAGCATAGGCCGATAAATGCTGCGACGCAACACGTCGTTCAGACGGTTGGGATGACTTAAAAAGTTCACCATTTTGAAACGATAATTTGCTCGCCATGTAGAAACGAAGAGGCGCGAACATGCTATGTCGCGTCGACAACTTTCTTCGACCGGTAGATTGGGGGTCGGTGCTCCATCACCTCGCTCGACAGTGTTCAGAGAGAACGGCAGGAACATATGAGGGTCGGTAAAAATGACTATTATTCACCTCGATGGAGGAAAACTTTGACCGCTAACAACCATCCGTACTCTGCGTAGCCGTGGGTGTGTCTGGACCTGAGGGTCTTGCAGACATCATCGAACTCCTCAACGCGTTGCCAGAGCGTGCCCACGCAGTGTTGTGGTGGTGCTTCATCGGTCGAGCGAAGAGCCGAGCAGTTTGCGGGAGGTTCTATTAACCCGCTGTCCTAGAATGCGCGTTGCAATAGCCCGCCAAGGACAGGTGCTCGTTCCTGGCTGCTGTTATATCGGGCGTCCTGACTGGCCTTTGACGCTGCTCGGTGATCGATCGGCGTTTTTGGTGGACGGGACAAAGGAGCGGTTGAGAAACTGGACCGTCGATGCGCTTTTAGGGTCGGTTGAGAAACCGGACCGTCGATGCGCTTTTCGTGTCGATGGCTCGGAACATCGGAAAGAGAACAGCAGGCATCGTTTTATCGGGATCTCTCGATGATGGCTCCCGTGGCCTCGGAGCGATACATGCTGCTGGTGGTTTGACGATGGTTTCAGATCCGCATCAGAAGCCAGTAGGAATGCAACAGAACGCGATCGACTCCGGCGGGCCGATCACGTTCGTGGGCAGTGCAGCTGAGATCGCGCAAATGTTGGATGGTTTGTTGCCCCAACGCGATAGCGAGCAACCGGTTCGGCGCACGTCTTCGAACTAGATTGCCTATAAGGACCTCCCCGTTTTTGCAAGCTGGGCATGTGTTTGATTTCTGTATCGGTCAGTTAGGACTACAACGACAACGGTCGGCGGCGAGCCAGACTGCATGCCTATAAACGGCCTTGCTGGGCGCCGTCACAACCGCGCCCGGGCCCGGATAGTAACCGCGCAGCAGGACTCCATCCAGTAGCGCCTGACAATCCTTCGAGTTCGCCCGCTGCCGGTCTGACCTGTCGCTATCCTTGTCGATTGCGTCCTCGACTACGAAGTCAATTTATGGTGATGTCGTTTGCGGTTTCACGCGCCCGCCGCCCCACCAGTGCGAGCGGGCGCGTAGAACGGATCGAACCGTTCCCCCTTGGCAAGCACCGCCCACAGGATACGCGCGTGCTTGTTGGCCAGTGGTTGCGAACCGATCATGTGCCTCAACGTTTTTTGCACTGTTTTCCTGGCGCGCGCGGTACTCACAGACAATCATAGGCGGGGTTGTTGCAGTTGATGACGCGCTCGACACGGAGGTGCAGACCGACGACTAACTCAGGTCGGTTCGGGCCGGCTGCGAGACGCCAGTCGCCCAAGGGCGGGTCATGGCCGTCGGCCATCTCAGTCGGCTTCGCAAAAACAACCGCTCGGGAACGCGACATGGTCGGCGCGGTGTCTCTGTGGGGGACTTGTCGCCGTCCGATGCTAGCAGTTGGTACTCGAAAAGTGGTTTTTCTGCGCCCCGACATTCCGGGTCACCCAGTCGGTATCCAATACCGTTTCGTCACTCCCTCCGCTCGCCGACGGCGGCAGGCGTAAAAATTGCGCAGGTCCTCTTTTATGGCTACCCCTTGCGGCGCAGATGAGGAGACGACTGAATGCCAGCATCGAAGGGGCAGCGCGTGGCGCTCCTAGCCGGGGGGATAGTCGCGGTAGTCGTGCTGGCGAATTTGGGCGGCTGGCGGCTCGTCGTCGCTGAAATGAAGCAGCGTGTGCTCGAAATGCTCGGGCCGCTCGGCATGGTGGGGCAAATCGATATCGGCTTTTCCGACGTCACGCTTACGCATGTGCGGATGCGGGCTCCCCCGGACTGGCCAGCAGGCGACACCTTCCGGGCCGAACGAGTCGCCCTCGAGCTCGACCTGCGCGCGCTGTTGGCGAAGCACGTCCATTTTCGCAACGTCACCGTGGATAGCTACTACCTTTCCGTTGTGCGCTCGGTCGATGGTCGGATGCATCTGCTGCCCAATCTCAACCAAGCAACGCGCGAAGCCGAAGGGCAGGCCCCAGCCGCCGCCAAACGCGCCAATGACAAAAAGCTCATTGATCGCGTCACGCTGACGCGCGGCACAATCGAGTTCTTCGATCAATCGGTGCAGAAGCCGGCCTACCGACTCCTGATTACGGATGTGGGCGCGACGGTTGACCACCTTAACCTGCCTGAGCTTACCGACGCTACGACGCTTAATATGACCGGCTCGATCAAAGGCCCGTCGTACACAGGTACAGTTTCATTCGGTGGCTGGATCAAAGTCGCAAGTAGCGATTCGCAGACACATACCACGCTGCGCAATGTCGATATCTCTAAACTCGATCCGTATCTGCTGAAGCAAGCAGGTAAGAAAGCGGCGGTAGAAAGTGGCACGATCGATCTCTCGCTGGACGCCACGGTGCGCAACTACCGCATCCGTGCGCCCGGCACATTCACGTTACACCATCTGCAGCTCAAAGACAGCGAAGACGGGTAATCCCCTCGACACATTCCTTTCGATACCGACCAACGCTGCGGTCGCGGCGTTAAAAGACCACCACGGTGAAATCAAATTGAAGCTTCAACTGGACGGCGACCTGCGCGATCCGAAGTTTTCATTGAACGAAAGTCTGAGCGAAAAACTCGGCGCGGGCTTCTCGAAAGCACTTGGCGTCGGCGCGCAGGGGGGCGTGAAAGGTGCCGGTGAAACCATAAAGGGATTCGGGGGCGCGCTGCTCACTCTACTCCCGAAATAGTGCACCACACCCTCTTCGTCCGATTCGGTTCGCCAAAAAGAAGAAGCTTCGGGATTTTAGTGATCTGTCATTTTTAGGAGCGGAGACATGCGCACTTTGGTAATTCGTTGTTGCCTCGTCATCGGTTCAATCGCGAGTCTCGCCGCCTGCTCGTCCGCCTCCACGTCTTCTTCCGATGCAGGCTTCGGCCCGCGGCCTGAATTGCCGGCTCCTCAATCAACCCTGATCTCGACGGTCAACATCGCTCCCATCAAAAC
>JGI12635J15846_10002708_pt1 | contig 15474 bp, 11 predicted proteins | sample BlaSpr_A8_OM2_M2_FD_15846 | JGI IMG/M metagenome (IMG submission 15846) | reverse complement strand
TGCGCCTGAAGAGCGGCGTAGAGGCGGGCGAGCGCCTGCCGCTGCGCCTCGTGCAGACTCAATCCAGCGTGGGTCAGTTGTTGAACAAGGCCGTTTAAGGCATCTTGAAACCTCATGTTCAGCATGCCTCTGCTCGTGATTAGCCTCGCCTGGTGAAATTGTGACCGCCGCACAATCATCGTCGTCACAATCGATGTTCCGACACTGCTCCCCATATTCCTCGCGAAGTTCACCAACCCCGCGACAGCGTTGCTCTTATCCTCTCCAATCCCGATGTATGCAGCCGTAGTAGCGGGTACAAAAATAAAACCCAGCGGTAAATACTGGCCGATACGCAGCCACGTGGCGGAGCGGAAGCTGATCAACAGATCCAGCTGTTGTGTGGAGAGGTACATGCCGACCGCCAGAGCGATCCAGCCGAATGCGATGAGATAACGGGACTGGAATTGCCCGAGTAGGCGGCCGACGAGCGGCAACTCAATCAAAAGCAGTAACGCCGATGTAGAGAGAACCATCCCTGCCGCCTGAGCCGTATATCCCATCAGTGTCTGAAGAAACTGCGGCATTAGGACGGTCGTCGCGAAGGAGACGGCCCCGACCATGAACATCATGACATTCGCTGTGGCGAAGTTCCGGTTCTTGAAAAGACGCACATAGACGATCGGATCCTTGTGAAACCACTCATAGACGATTAGACCAGTTAGGCATACGCCCGTGGTAATGGCCAATGTTGTGATGAAATGCGAGCCAAACCAGTCGTCCTCTTGTCCTTTGTCCAGCATAATTTGCAAAGCGCCGACTCCCAGCGCGAGCAATGAAAATCCCACGTAGTCAACTTTGATCTCGGCCCTCTTACGGCGAATTAGGTAGGGCGGGTCCTGGACTAGTCGATAGACGAGCGCCATGGCCAGAAGACCGACGGGCAGATTGATCAAGAAGATCCACCTCCACGACGCATTGTCAGTAAGCCAACCGCCCAGGGTCGGCCCAATCGCGGGGGCACAGACTGCGGTAATTCCGTAGATGGAAAATGCCAAGCCGCGCTTCTCCGGCGGAAAGGTATCCGCCAGAATCGCTTGCGCCATCGGCTGCAGACCTCCGCCTCCGGCACCCTGAAGCACCCGGAACAATAACAGAAAGCCGAGGCTGGGAGCGATTCCGCAGAACAGGGAACTGGCGGTGAAAATAACCATGCAGGTCATGAAGAAGCGCTTGCGTCCGAACAAACTCACAAGCCATCCGGTAATCGGGAGAACGATTGCATTGGCAACCAGATACGACGTGAGGACCCAAGTGCTCTGATCATTGCTCGCGCCAAGATTACCGGCGATATGTGGCAAAGCGACATTCGCAATGGCGGTATCCAGCACCTCCATGAACGCTGCAAGCGAGACAGTCGCGGCAATGAGCCAAGGATTGACTTTGGGCTGCTGGATAACCAGCCCCCCGGCGAAGGAATCGGCCGTACTCATCGCACCCTCACGTCCGGTTCTACGGACAGGCCCGGTTTCAGCAGTCCTTCTGCATTGAACTCCTGTCCCGGGGGGCGATCAAAATCAATGCCCACGGGGATTCTTTGCGCTACTTTAACGCAATTTCCTGTGGCGTTCTCCGGAGGCAAGAGGCTGAGCACCACGCTCACTCGACTCCGTGGGACACTTCCCAAAACGCCGATATCTTGAGCCGCCACGGGACCTACGACGCAGAAGACGGCCAGCAGCCCCAACTTGACAACGTGTCGGTGGTGAAAGCTCCATAGGCCGCTTCTCCAAGTATCTCTGGCGGTCGGCAAGATAGCGTTTGGCCGAACCGTTTTCCAATTGCGCAATTTCATTCTCTCTGTTTTGTTACCTTTGTGGTTTGCGTAACAAGCGCGTCTCTCCCGAGATCCGCTTCGGCCTGGAGCCAATCATCAAGCTCATTGCCACGGAGGCCGTCACGCTCAAGATAGATTTCATATGCGCGCCGCCTGATTTCTTCGTGACTTGGTGCGTGGTTTGTAGAAGTATCTTCCTTGCGAGGCTTGATGGGGTTTGCGTGAAGCCCCAAAGTCTCATTCCTCTTGTCTTTCGATGGCATACGCGAGTCCCTTCCTTTCGCCGTTGAATTGCTCCCTATTTCAGCATGTGTACCCCTAAGACCTCCGCGCCACGAGTCCCGATGGGGTAGCCGGGACTCGCGGCTATACTGACGGTATCGCCGACTCAGAAGGGAACCACGATACCGGCGGAGATCTGGGCGATTCGCGTTACAAGCATGCTTGGCGCGACGAGCTTTTCTTCCGAGGGAATGCTGTCGTCGGGCACCCGATTCAGTGACGATGCCGAGGGCCGTTGAGACCGCCGGGGCCGGTGAAGCACAGAAATCCCAGAATCGCCAACACGGCAGCAAGCAGGAACGTCATCATGAGAGCCCCCTCTCGTCCCCGGTTTAGCCGCAGGCATCGCTAGCGGCCTGATTTTGCGAGATTCGTCTTGTGTTGCCGATCGCTCGTGAAGTGTCCCCTCCAAACGTCCAAGCAGATCCGACAAAGCGCTCCAATCTTTTTCGCAATTTCTTTCGCCCCTGGAATATTCGAGCCTTTACCGCCCCAACGGAAATTCCCATGATTCGAGCGGTCTCTTCCGTCGATCGCTCGTCAAGCTCACGCAGCTGGATTGCCCTGCGTGTTCTGTGCGACAACTCATTCATGGCCGAGGACAGCATTCGCCCCCATTCTCGTTGTGAGTAGCCAGCTTCGGGATTCGGACTTGAATCAGGGATCTCCAGCGAAGTTGCGGTTTCCGCATTCTCGTTTATGTCGTCGATCGACACTTCGTGCCTCCCGCCACCTTTCCGCTGCAACATTCGCGCTTCGTTGATTGCGACCTGTGTTAGCCATGTTGAAAAGGAGGATCTCCCTTCAAATTGGTGAAGGTGGAGGAATGCTTTTTGAAAGCTCTGCTGCATGATGTCCTCGGCGTCCTGTCGAACGCCGGTGCAGCGCAGCGCAACCGCAAAAATTCTTCGCTGGTGACGTGCGACCAGGATTTCAAACGCCTGGGTTTCTCCGTTTTTAGCGGCTGCGACCAGAGCAAGCTCATCTTCTCCTGCGAGAAGTTGGACTGGAGGGACCGCTGGTGCTCGTTTGTCGAACTTTCTTACGAGTGTGGGCATAGTGTCCCTCCGGGTCCGTCCGTAAAATCAGAAGTGCTTGTTTTCGATCCATCGTCGGGGTTCAAGTGCGCTCTGAACTCTTGTTTCGCGTTCCTCTTGCCGGTTTCCGGGTTCACATGCATGCAGGGCGAGTAAGCGAGGACACTTGCCAGGAAGCCCGCAAACAAACCAAGCATCCAATCGAACCGACCGCGTCCTGTTTCGGTTTTCAGGTGTTCAAGCACGTGCTTGGTGTAAATACCCGTGGCGATGAAGCGCGTACCTTCTTTTGACATGGTTCGCAAGAGCCGTAGCCCACTATTGTCGATGAACGTGACCCCACTAAGATCGACGGTGCACGTTCGCCCGTTCTGCGCTCGGTGCCTGTTTTTCCAGCATGTCCTCAGTTCGCCGACCCACGGCTGCACCAAACGACCTTCGAGAGTCCATCTTTGTTCAGTGGCGGTCTCGGTGATCGTGATTCGCAGCATTCGCGTGGCTCGCTTTCTTCGCCCAGTCGCGGTGGTCCTTCGTCCAACGACCGGTTTGACCACACAATTTCAAGTGCTTCCCTAACACTGAACCTTCACGAACGGGACGTGGTTCGCGAACGCTTGCGCATATGGACTTCCGACCCGCCTCGTTCAAAGTGCACATCGTCCATATACGCTCTCATCAGCTGGATACCGCGCCCATGTTCGGGAAGGGGGTCCGATAGGAGTCCGTTACCCTCTGTCTTCCCGAAGTCGAATCCTTTTCCTTGATCCGTCACGACGATGGATATTTCCTTGCCGGGCATGCAGTGGCACCGGATGCGTACTTTTGCTCTTGGATGTTCGTGATTGCCGTGCACCACAGCATTTCCCAGAGCTTCGCGGAGCGCCAACTCGACATCGAACTCGTATCCCGGGACACACTGCGATCCTTCAATCAGCAGCATCAGGCGTTCCACCGTCGGTGAGATGGCTTGAAGCTTGCTGGGCATCCAGGAGTCAATTTCCAGGACGGAAGAGGGGGAGCGTTTTCCTGGGAACTGCGATTGAGAACCCGCTGCTCCGTTCAGGCTGCGCATTTCGCTCATGACAACCTCCTGTTGGTCAGGAGAAATGCATAAGTGGTGCCAGTCCGCGGAAGGTTCCCAAACTGCAGAACTTATTGATTTGTAGTGGGATGGCGAGCCGATAGAGTATTCTTCAAATCACACTGCCAGCGTGGCACTGCCGGATTTGTGGTAGCGTGCCCGTTTTGCGGCACTTAAGAAAAGTGTGGGGCAAGCGAGGACGTTTCGGAATTGAGAAGGGCAAAAGTAAGATGCGGCTCGGTTAGGCAGAGCGGCGTGCGATTCCGAGTTTGCGAATTCTCTGCTGGAGCGTGGATCGCTTCATTCCAAGACAGGCTGCCGCCCCGTTCGCGCCGGCCACAACCCAGTTGCACTGCTCCAGGGCTTTCAGGATCTGCTGACGTTCTGATTGCTCCAAAACGTCGTGGAGTGCGCCATTTGCAGGGGATTTCGGAGATTCGAGCTTTTCTAAGGGATGGCCGAACTTGGGAAATTTCAGATCAGCCACATCGACACTCAGGGCTGGACCCGTTGAGATAATTACGGCGCGCTCGATTACATTCTGGAGTTCTCGTATGTTCCCCGGCCAATGATATCGGCACAGGGCATCCATCGTCGCCGATGGAATCGTCTCAATCTCCTTGCTCATACGCCTGGAGAACTGCTGTGCGAACTGCCGCACCAGGAGTGGAATATCCCCTTCGCGCTCCCGCAAGGGTGGAACATGAACTGGAAAGACATTCAAACGAAAAAAGAGATCGGATCGGAAGCTCCCTTCGCTCACCATAGCTTCCAAGTTGCGGTTCGTCGCGGCAATCAAACGCGCGTCAGTCCGGAGCGTCCTCGAGCTTCCCAGTCGCTCGAATTCCCTCTCTTGCAGCACGCGGAGAAGCTTGGTCTGCAGTTCGAGAGGAACCTCTCCTATTTCATCCAGAAAAATGGTGCCACCGTTGGCCACTTCGAAGCGTCCAATCCGTTGCGCAATCGCCCCCGTGAATGCGCCTTTCTCGTGTCCAAACAGCTCGCTTTCCAGCAAGCCCGTCGGAATGGCCGCGCAGTTGAGCTTGACGAAGGGCTTCGAGCGCCGTGGGCTCAGATCATGAATAGCTCGCGCAATCAGTTCCTTTCCGGTGCCCGTCTCTCCAGAAATCAGCACCGTAGAATCCGTCGGCGCCACAGTTTCCACGCACTTGAGGACTTTGCGTAAAGGAGCGCTGTTTCCCACGATCTGGGCAAAATTCATTTCGCTACGGATTTCATCTTCGAGATATAGCTTTTCCTGCGCCAGCTTGTCTTTCAGTTCTCGAATCTCCCCGAAGGCAAGCGCATTCTCCACGGCAATGGCAACCTGATTTGCGATTTGGGCCAAGAACTTGATATCGTCGCCAGCGAACGCATTGTCCTGATATTTGATCACGCCGAATACCCCCAGCACCCGACTTCGGCTAACAAGAGGAAGGATGCAGACCGTTCCATAATCGGCTTGCGTGCTGTCCTTCATCCCCAGCCGCCTCGCCTCCTGGACGCTGCCGCACCAAAGTTTGCCGGTGCGAAAGACCATTCCCGAGATATCTTCGTCAATACGGACAAGGCTCTCCTCCTGGACGGATTCGTCTATGAGCGGAAAATCCAGGGCATAGATCCGCAAGTGTATGTTGTCGGTATCAGGAAGAGTAATGCCGACGCCATCGCAACCCATAACCCGGCGCGTGCTGGCCGCCGCGGCTCGGAGAAGATCCCGGAACTCGAGATTGGAAACCACGTGATTGGTCAATTCAAGAAGAAGTCCAACACGCTCGCTCTTCTTCAGCAACTGCTGCTGTGAAGCCTGCGCTGCATCAAAGTGCAGCGCATTGTCGAACGCGAGAGCGATCTGCTCAGCCACCACCGAAAGAAAGTGAACTTCTTCCGCGGTATAGGTATCTGGAGCTTTACTTGCAAATGTGAGCGCTCCGACTTTGCTGTGGGCTGTGGTTAAGGGGAGAGTGCACACACTGCGGATTCCATACTTCTTCAAAATCTCCCGGAATTTGCAAACCTCAGCATCGTGGGCTGTGAGCGAAGTGACCAAGGGCTCCTGGTTCTGGTAGACCCACCAGGCATCGGATTCCTCCATGGTCAGTTCCGGGTCCGGAGGGATAGCTGCCTCTGTCTCAGCGTCGACGAATTGCCGGTGAAACGTATTCGATTTCTCGTCATAAATAGACACACCGACACTATCAAACTGGACGACCCGATGGAGTTCCCTCACTAGCGCCCGGAACAGATCCTGTGGATCTCGATACGTTCCGATAGCATTCGATACGCGGATGAGGGTTTCGTACCTCATCTCAGGTGACCTAGCTGCGAGGATTTCCGAATGGCTGCTCATGGTCTCTGCCCCGCCGGAGTAAGGATGGATTTCGTCCCATGAGATGCCCGGCCTGGCAGAATTGGTGCCACAAATCGGGCACGCTACCGCAAATCCGGCAGTGCCACCCTGGCAGTTTGACCGAGCACGTCATCTCTCCGCGCCTCATCTCACGACAAATCAATAAGTTCCGCTCTCTCAGGAACACCTGGCAGTTTGGCAGGCGCGCTGCATTATTCCCTATGCGGAACGAAGCCAGCCGCCTGAAAAACCCAGAAAAATGACCTGTTGAAGAGGGACCGATGCGAGAGATACGCGATGAATAGTCGTCTTAGACACAGTTTCGTAATAGGAGGAGTAGTTGGTTTGATCGTCATCGCTCTGATCGTTGGAGCCCTGCGCCCGAAACACGCGTCCGGCGCAGGAACGGCAGCGCCTCCGGAAGTCATGGTAGCGCAGGTCGAGCAGAGGGATGTTGACCTTTACAGCGAGTGGATCGGCACGCTGGCTGGAGAGGTGAATGCCAATGTTCAGGCGCAGGTCTCAGGGTATTTGCTAAGGCGGGATTACCAGGAAGGGTCTTCCGTAAGGAAGGGACAACTGCTTTTTGAGATCGATCCACGGCCCTTTCAGGCGGCCCTCGACCTGGCCGAAGGACAGTTAGCGCAGGCCACCGCGCAGCTTGCTAACGCTGAAGCCGTTCAAGTCCGCAACCAGCTCGATGTGGAGCGGTACACTCCCTTGGCAAAGGAGCAGGCGGCCAGCCAACAGGACCTCGACAATGCCAACCAGAATTACCTGGCGGCGAAAGCTACCGTGGCTACGGATAAGGCGCAAATCAAGTCAGCCGAAGCCGCCGTCGAGACGGCAAAGCTTAACCTCGGTTTTACGCAAATCAGTTCGCCCGTCAACGGCATCGCCGATGTTTCAAAGGCTCAGGTCGGAGATTTGGTCAGTTCAAGCAGCGGAACGCTGACTACGGTTTCGACACTCGACCCCATCAGGGACTACTTCACCGTTAGCGAACAAGATTACCTGCAATTGAAGAAGCAGTTTTCAGGCTCGGACAGGCAGCGCTGGAAACTACAGCTCATCCTCGCTGACGGGTCAATCTATCCCCACGAGGGCGTCTTCTACTTCGCAGGCCGCGCCGTCGATCAAAACACCGGCTCCATCCAACTGGCGGCGCTCTTTCCCAATCCTGGCAATGTTCTTCGTCCCGGACAATATGGCAAAGTCCGCGCCGTGGTCCGAACACAGAAAAACGCCTTGCTTGTCCCCCAGGCCGCTGTCACCGATCTGCAAGGAAGCTATCAAGTTGATCTTGTCGGGGGAGACGACAAGATCGCCATCCGATCTGTCAAAGTTGGAGAACGCATCGGCACCATGTGGATTATTCAAGACGGACTGAAACCCGGTGAACGTGTGGTCGCGCAGGGCCAGCAGACTCTCCGCCCGGGCACAATCGTGCAACCCAAGCCATTTGTGGCCCAATGAAGGCGACCAGGGGTGGCGGAACAGAGGCGACGCGTGTGTGTTGCTTGCGGAGACCAGTGTAGCCCTGACTCCTCACGCCTCCACCTCTCCCCGAAGAAGCGAGCACAGATCTCTCCGAGTTTGATCGAAAGGAATCAATATCCATGTCCAATTTTTTCATAAGGCGGCCCATCGTGGCGATGGTGATCGCCATCCTGATGGTAATTGTAGGCGTGGTCAGCATCGCAAGCCTGCCCGTGGCGCAGTTTCCCAACATCGTTCCACCGGAAATTCAGCTGCAGGCCTCTTATGTGGGCGCGGACGCGCAGGCCCTGGAGCAATCCGTCGCCACGCCCATCGAACAGCAAATCAATGGCGTGGACAACATGAACTATATGTACTCGCTGAACGCCACCGGCAACTCGCAAACCACAATGGTCGTGGACTTCGACCTGAAGACCGACCCGAACTTCGATCTCATCCTCACGCAATCGCGCGAACAACTGGCTGCCGGTCAGCTTCCGCCGGACGTTAACACCTACGGGGTCACCATCAGAAAGTCGGTGACCGCTCCGCTGATGCTGGTCGGCATATTTTCCCCGAAGGGCACATTCGACACGACGTTTCTTGGCAACTACGCCTATATCAACCTCAACGACCCTATCGCCCGCCTGTATGGTGTGGGCCAGACGCAGGTTTTCGGCGCGGGGCAGTATGCGATGAGGCTTTGGGTGCAGCCTGACAAGCTGGCGAAGCTGGGCATCACGGTCACGGACATCGTCAACGCAGTGCAGCAGCAGAACACGGTCAATCCTGCTGGCCAGGTGGGTGGTGAGCCAGCTCCCGCGAACCAGCAATTCACCTATTCCGTGCTTGCGCAAGGCCGCCTGACGTCCCCGGAACAATTCGAAAACGTGATCGTTCGTGAGGCGCCAGATGGCGGCATTGTCCGCGTCAAAGACGTCGCCCGCGTTGAGCTGGGCGCGCAGGACTACAGCATTGTCAGCCGCTTGAATGGCAAGTCCGCCATCGTTATCCCCGTCTACCAGTTGCCCGGTACGAATGCGGTGCAAACGGCCGCGGGCGTTCGAAAGCTGATGGCCGAGATGAAGCAGAGCTTCCCGGAAGACATGGATTACGCCATTTCGCTGGACCAGACACTAGCAGTGACAGAAGGCATGAGGGAAATCATTCAAACCCTGTTGATCGCGATTGTGCTTGTCATTCTTGTCGTGTACCTCTTCCTGCAAGACTGGCGCGCCACGCTGATCCCGCTGCTGGCCGTGCCCGTCTCGCTGGTGGGCACCTTTGTTTTCTTCCCGCTCTTCGGCTTCTCCATTAATACACTTTCGATGTTTGGATTGGTGTTGGCCGTCGGCCTGGTGGTGGACGATGCCATTGTCGTCGTCGAAGGCGTCCAGCGCCACATCGAGGAGGGTCTTGCTCCCAAGGACGCCGCGCGAAAAGCCATGGCGGAACTCTCGGGCCCGGTCATTGGTATCGCCCTGGTTCTGTCTGCCGTATTCGTACCCACCGCCTTTATCCCCGGCATCACTGGGAGGCTATACCAGCAATTCGCCGTGACCATCGCCATTTCCGTTCTGCTCTCCGCGTTCAACGCACTGACTCTCAGCCCGGCGCTCGCGGCTATGCTGCTGCGGCCCAAGAAACAGAGCACGGGGTTGCTCAACCGCTTTTTCGATTGGTTCAACCGCTTGTTTGGCCGTGCCACCGACGGCTATGTCCGTTTGTGTGGCGGGCTTATCCGCAAGACCGCCGTTGCCATGGTGCTGCTGGCGGTCCTCAGCGTTGCGGCTGGTTTTTTTGGCAGCCGCTTGCCTTCGAGCTTCCTGCCCGATGAAGACCAGGGCTATGTGTACATCAACATGGACCTTCCGAATGCCGCTTCGCTGGAGCGCACCAGTGCAGCGGCGAGGCAGGCTGAGGAAATCCTCGCTAACACGCCGGGCGTTGAATACACCACGAGTGTTGTTGGCTTCAGCTTGCTCAGCTTTGTGCGGACTACTTACAACGGCTTCTTTTTCGTCACTCTGAAGCCCTGGAGTAGCCGCGAAACACGAGCGGAACAGTTTCAGGAAATCAAGCAGCGCTTGAACCAGCAGCTCGGCAAACTTCCGCAGGGAACTGCTTTCAGCTTCTCGCCGCCGGCGATCCCTGGCGTCGGCACTTCCGGCGGATTCCAGTTCGTGCTGGAAGACCGTGCCGGGCGAGATGTCGCGTTTCTGGCGGGCAACCTTGATAAGTTCATGGCCGCCGCGCGCAAACGCCCCGAAATTGGCTACATCAGCACCACGTTTCTGCCCAGCGTTCCGCAAGAATTCCTGGAGGTCAATCGGGAACGGGTGCTGAAGCAGGGTGTGGCCATCAGCGACGTCTACAGGACCATTCAATCTTTCATGGGTGGCCTGTTCATTAACTACTTCAACGATTTCGGCCGTACCTGGCAGGTGTACGTGGAGGCCGAAGCGCCTTACCGGGCGAATATGGAAAACCTCGGGCAGTTCTATGTGCGCAACAGCGTCGGCCAAGCGGTTCCGCTTTCCGCGCTTACGAAATTTGAGTCGCGTTCCGGCCCTGAATTCACCATGCGTTACAACGAGTATCGCTCCGCGCAAATCAACGGCAGCGCTGCGCCTGGTTATAGCTCGGACCAGGCCACCGCGGCTCTGGAAGATGTCTTCAAGCAGACCATGCCCCGCGAAATGGGCTTCGATTACATGGGCATGTCCTATCAAGAGCAGCGGGCACGCCAGGGAGTTCCGGCCTGGGCGATCTTTGGATTGTCGTTGCTGTTTGTCTTTCTGATTCTGGCGGCGTTGTACGAAAGCTGGTCGCTGCCATTCAGCGTGTTGCTGAGCACGCCGGTTGCGGTATTCGGCGCCTTCGCGGTCCTGTGGCTTCGTCGCGCAGTGCTCAGCGCTTTCTATCCGGCCTACATGGTTCAGATCGAGAGCGACGTGTATTCACAAATCGGGTTGGTAATGTTGATCGGTCTGGCCGCCAAGAACGCGATTTTGATCGTTGAGTTTGCCAAGGAAGAGTACGAAAAAGGAAAGCCTTTGGTGGATGCGGCGCTCGAAGGCGCCAGGCTCCGCCTGCGGCCAATCTTGATGACTTCCTTCGCGTTCATTCTGGGTTGCGTGCCCTTGTGGATCGCCACCGGCGCCGGTTCGGTGGCTCGTCAAATTATGGGGACGGCCGTGATCGGCGGCATGCTGGCCGCGAGCGTGATCGGGATCTTTCTTATCCCCGTGATTTTTTATCTGGTTGAGAAATGGTCAGGTGCTGGCAAGGAGCACGCCCCTGCTGCAGCGCCGGCAACGCCTGCGCCGGCGCCAGGAGACTGAGATGAGCCACCAACTTATGGACGAGCGAGACGCACAGTGGAGCAATTCATGAAGAAGTTTCGGCCGTTGATTTCCGTTATTGTGGCATCCAGTCTCTTCTGCGGGTGCATAGTGGGCCCAAAGTACCAGAAGCCAGCCGTGCAAACTCCTGCGGCGTATCGCGCGCTGAAAGAAAGTCCGCAGGCTCAAGCTCAAGCAGCTTCCTTCGCGGACCTTCCCTGGTGGCAAGTCTTCCAGGACCCGCAACTCCAGGAGCTGATCCGCACCGCCTTGAAACAGAATTACGACATGCAGCTAGCCACGGAGCGCATCAAAGCCGAGCGCGCGCAACTGGCGATCACGCGCTCTTATCTTTTCCCGCAAGTACAAGGCAACGGCAATTTCACGGGTGGCAAAGAACAGAGTTTTCAGTCGAAATCAAATTTCTTCGCGCTCACCGCTGATGCTGCCTTCCAGCTCGACCTTTTCGGCAAGCTGCGCAGAGAGACCGAAGCGGCTCGCGCCCAACTCCTGGCTACCGAGGATGCGCAGCGTACCGTCATGCTCACGCTCGTCAGCGATGTAGCGAGTGACTACTTCACGCTCCTGCAGCTTGATCTCCAACTCCAAATCACCCGCGACACCGTGAAGACCCAGCAAGATTCCGTCAAACTCACTTCGCTCCGAGTGGACCACGGCGTCGCCACAAAGCTGGATGTGCTTCAAGCTCAGCAAGTGCTCGACACCGCAAATGCGCAGATCCCTGATCTCGAGAGACTGATTGGACAGGAGGAAGATGCCATCAGCATTCTCATTGGCGAGTACCCCCAAGGCGTGCCGCGCGGACGCCCGCTCACAGAGCAGGCACTTCCTCCTGATGTACCTCCAGGCCTGCCTTCCTCGCTGCTCGAGCGACGACCCGATATTCGCCAAGCCGAGCAACTGCTCATTGCCGCGAATGCCGAAATTGGTGTCGCCAAAGCCTCCTTCTTCCCGCAAATATCGCTGACCGGCTCGGGAGGCGGCGCGTTCGGGCGAAGTAGTGTTTTCACCAGCGTGATGAGTTCGCAAACGAGCATCTGGTCCTACGGCGCTCAGGTAACTCAGCCCATTTTCACGGGGGGTGCACTTCGCGGGAACCTCCATTTGGCCGAATCGCAGCACGAGCAGGCTTTGATCGCTTACAAGCAGGCCATTCAGCACGCCTTCGGCGATGTGTCCGACGCCCTGATCGGATATCAGAAATTCCATGAGGTTCGAGTTCGCCAGGAGCAGGCCGTAAGCGACTTGGCGGAGTCAGTCCGCCTCTCTATCATGCGCTACCAAGGCGGCACCGCCACTTATCTCGAAGTGCTGGACGGCCAAAGGTCGCTCTTCGCCGCGGAACTCACGTTAGCGAATGCGCGAGGCAACGAATATCAGAGTCTCGTGCAACTCTACCGGGCACTTGGCGGCGGCTGGCAGCAGACCTAGCACCGCTCCGCGTTTGGCCCCTGTCGAGACATCCGATAAGGCTTGCACACCCTGGCAGCCCTTCGCTGAGGTGCCGCGCGCATCCAGCGTCCCGGCCCACGGGTTGGACTAATCGTCTGAACGAAAAGGAGATTGAGCGTGCGCATCAACTACAGAACCCCGACAGTCGCTTCCATTGGCGGTCGCGATGGCAGGGTTCGCAGCGCCGACGGTTTCATCGATCTGCAAGTGGCGCTCCCTAAAGTGGATGTCCTACGCCGCAGCTATTTTGCTCTTCCTGGCGCTCGCGATTTCAGCGTGCCGTGTGGGCATGCCAAGAGGCGTAGAAGTCGCGACGAATGCGCCAGCGACCAAGTCACAGAATTGGTTTACACACATGTGATCGGCGAGGACGGGGACCGGGTCGCTGCTCAACTGGGCCATGCGGTATGGGGAGTTTTGGACGCATTTGGGCGCCAGTTGGACGTAAATGGACGCAAAAAGGAAAACGGCTCAGGAGTGGAGTCTCCTAAGCCATTGTGTCTGAGCTAAATAATTGGTTGCGAGGGTCAGATTTGAACTGACGACCTTCGGCCCCGAGTTCCGCCGTCTTTGCGGGACTCGCTTGGAAAATTCAGCCCGACTCTTTCGGGCTCGTAACCACATAAAAAAAGGGCTGGATCCCGGCTCCAGCCCCTCAAATCAATAATTGGTTGCGGGGGCCCGCAACGCCCCGAAAACGCCACTCCCTCATCCTTCCTTATCGATTTGAGTTGAACCGCGACGTGGCGGCATGAGGGCAAGCAAACCGACGAGCTGTCCCACTGACGAAATCCAGCCTGAAGGCAATCCAAATCGCGGCGTTCGGCAATCCGAAGGTGCCAAATGTCACTTGCAATGATCCTAGGAATAGATTCCAGCCACTTCTCTTACGAGGAGTCCCTCGCAATGCAACACGCAGAAAGGCGATGGGTCGAGGTAGGAAAACCGACAAACCGTCGCCGTCTGGCTGGATTGCTATGTTCCGTGATTGATGATTGCGATAGTAGCGGCCTCCAGTTTCCGCCTATCTTTTTGGAGCGTCTCCGAGCACTGAGACGCAGCAGGCTGGGAAGGACCAGGTTTTTGGGAACCTTGGATCAACTGATCGGGCTTTAGCGCCAATTTCGAATCGCGTTGATGTCTGCTCCTGTCAGGCCAGTTCAATTCCCGGGCCTGAAACGCCCCGAGAACGCCACTCCCTAATCCTGCCTTATCGATTCGAACTGATCCGCGATGCGGCGGCATAAAGCCGACCAAACCGACGGGTGCGCTCCTGTTGGCTTCGTGCGAACTTCTTCACTCTCCGCGCAAATCCTGAGCGCGCCCGCGCCATCTCGTTTTGGACAACGGAGTGTTCTCTCCCATGTTTCGTGAAACAAATTGCAGGTCAGAAGTCACTCAGCGAATGCGTGGGTAAGGCAACGCGCACAGCGTTCAGGACCGCGGCGAGGTCGATGATCTCCTGCGTAATAGCTCCTCCGATTGGCGGGAGGTATCCGAACGCGGCAGCAAACATTCCTAAAATGCTCAAGGCCATCCCGCCGACGGCGGACTGAAGAGCGATGCGGCGCATGCGCCGCGCGATATGAATCAATTCGTCCACTCGACCCAGGGAAGTCTCCAGGATGACTGCATCGGCGGCCTCGGAAGTAATGTCGCTTTGCACTCCAAAGGCAACGCCGACCGTTGCCGCTTGCATCGCCGGGGCGTCGTTAATGCCATCTCCAAGGAACAGCGTCGAGGCCTTCGCCGCCTCCTTGCGCACGATAGCAACCTTGTCCTCGGGACCCTTGGCAGAGTAAAGTTCCGTGATTCCTACTTGATTGGCCAGATGGCGCACTTCCTGGTCGCGATCACCAGAAACAATTAAGACACGGTTGACCGCATGGCGCGGTCCTAAATGCTTAATGAACGTACGGCTCTCCGTGCGAGGCATGTCATGGAAACGAAAAGTGGCAGCGTATACGTCATCGACAAACAGTAAGCATTCTAACCCCGGAGCGACTGGTGGTAAGGCAAGCAATCTTTCAACAACCTTCTTGCGGTTCGTAATCCAAATACTACGCTGGCCTACCGTACCTTTTAGTCCCTCACCGGGTCGCTCGCTGATTTCTGAAACGAGTTCCACGGGAAGATTTGCGGTTTGAGCTGCCTCAAGAATCGCCCGGGAAAGGGGATGTTTTGAATAGTGCTCTAGGCTTGCAGTCACCTGGAGAACCTCGTCCTTAGCAAATCCGGGAGCACAAAGGATTTCGGACAGCGAAGGCTTGCCGTATGTCAGCGTTCCGGTCTTATCGAAGATAAGGGTACGGCAGCGGTCGATCTGCTCGAGTGCGGCTGGATTCTTTATGATAATGCCGCGTCTCGCGGCCAGAGAAATTGCGCCTATCACTGCTACGGGAATTGAAATTAAGAGTGGGCAGGGGGTTGCTACGACCAGGACGGCTAAGAAGCGGTGGGATTCGCCGGTCGCTGCCCAAGCGATTCCCGCGAGCGACAGTGCCAGTGGTGTATACCAGGCGCCAAGCTTGTCTCCTAAGCGACGGATGCGGGGTCGACGTTGTTCTGCGTCTTGCATCACTTGCATAATTCTCGCGTAACGCGAATCTACT
>JGI12635J15846_10002707_pt1 | contig 15477 bp, 9 predicted proteins | sample BlaSpr_A8_OM2_M2_FD_15846 | JGI IMG/M metagenome (IMG submission 15846) | reverse complement strand
AGCCGATGTCCTTGCCGCGATACTTGCCATTGAGCATTGGACCGCCGGAAACGACTAAAGTGGGTACATTGCAACTTGCGGCTCCCATGACCAGAGATGGCGTCGTCTTGTCGCAGCCACATAACAGCACGACGCCGTCAATCGGGTTGCCGCGGATCGACTCCTCCACGTCCATGCTGACCAGATTTCGAAACAACATCGCGGTGGGACGCATGTTGGTCTCGCCCATCGACATCACCGGAAATTCGAGAGGGAAACCACCGGCTTCCCAGACGCCGCGTTTCACGTGTTCGGCAATCTGGCGAAAATGCGCATTGCATGGCGTGAGTTCCGACCAGGTGTTGCAGATGCCGATGACGGGGCGGCCGTCGAAAACGTGGTCGGGGAATCCCTGGTTGCGCATCCAGCTACGATGGACAAAACCGTCTTTATCTGTTTTGGCAAACCATGCGGCTGAGCGATAAGTGCGCTTTGGGTCGGGCATGAAATGGAAATCCCTTCTGATTGACTCTACGCCGTCCTCGAACGTTATCGCGGGTGTGCCGATCGCAATCAGCGATAGTAGCGCACGACAAACGACGACTGACGATCAAAATGTTAACAATAGTGTTGACATTCAGCAAACCGCCGTGAATAATTCGCGGCACAGGTAAACTACCCATGCGTTGCAAATGTGAAGGCCCTCTCGGAGTAAATCACATAAAACATTTCTCGCAATTGCTGGTTTGGGCGGTCTGCCTGCTAGTTTTGCTGGCGAATTGCGCCACGGCGGCGGGTTTCAATGCGGTGCGGGAGCAGTCCAGTGACGTCCACCAAAACAACCAGTGGCTCCAGGAACATCTCTTTAGTGATCATGCAAAACTGCCTTTCTCGTTCGTCTACGACAGGTCGGGATCGAGCGCGCTGCTGCAAGATTGGCCGAAGAAAATGGAGACTCGGCAACTCGGCAGCGATCGTACAGAACATATAGTGATTTGGACCGATCCGAAAAGCGGCTTGCAGTTCCGTGTCGCGGCGATGGAGTTCGCGAACTCTGCTGTGGTCGAATGGACCGCGTATTTCAGGAATGATGGCAAACTCGATACGCCGATACTTGAATATGTCGAAGCGCTAGATATGTCATTTGCTGTCGAGGGAAGTGGCATTCCGACAATTCTTTATTCCAAGGGAAGCGGCGGTATGGATACCTATGCGTTGGCAAAGAAGCCGCTGAATCAGCTCGAGTCGTTTCAGATTTCCAGTGAAAGCGGTGGCAAGACGAGTGAGGCGATACCGTTCTTCGATATTCTCACGGACGGTGGTGGGCTGATCGGCGCGGTGGGATGGCCGGGCAAATGGGCCATCAACTTTTCGCGAGCGACCGAGGCTGCGATCGCGATCACTGCCGGAATGGAAACGACGCATCTGTCGCTGCATCCCGGCGAGGAGATTCGAACGCCGGAAATACTTTTGCTGCCGTGGCAAGGGGACGATATCGACGCGCACAATATTTTGCGTCGTCACATCCTGAAATATCACACGCCGCAATATGATGGAAAGCCAGTCGTGCTGCCGGTTTCTTTCACCGGCTGGGGCGGAATGAAAACCTCTACCAGCCTGCGGTTGATCGATCAGATCACGAAAGAAAGCATTGGATTTGAGAACTTCTGGATGGACGCCGGTTGGTATGGAACGGACCGTCCAGTCGATGAATTTCAGATATTCGGAAAAGAAGATTGGTTCTTGCACGCCGGAAATTGGCGGGTTAATCAAGTGCCTCATCCAGATGGAGGTCTTCGACCAATCAGCGATGCTGCCCACGCCAAGGGAATGAAGTTCTTGCTGTGGTTTGAACCGGAACGCGCAGTCGTTGGAGCACCGCTGACCATCGAGCATCCGGATTGGTTTATCGGAGAAGTTACAACTCATTTTGAAGGCAACACCGCGCGCCCGCTGGTGAAGTTCCGGTTATTTGACTTCGGCAATCCCGCCGCCCGCCAATACATGATCGATTCCATGTCGGAACTCATCGACAAACAGGGCATCGATATCTTCCGCCAGGATTGCAACTTTGGTCCCGCTCCCTTCTGGTCCCAGAATGACGCAAGCGATCGCCAGGGGATCACGCAAATACGCTACGTGGAAGGCTTGCTGGAGTTCTGGGATGGGCTGCGGCGCAAGCATCCGCAACTCATTCTCGACGTTGTGCAGCGCGGAGACCTGGAGACGATTTCGCGCGCCGTCGACCTCAGTCGCGCAGATTATCCCGTGTCGCCGGATGCGGATCCCATCGGAGCGCAGGTCAGTACCGAAGGCCTCGCCTATTGGCGGCCACATTTTGGCACAATATTTCAGATTCGAACGCGCGATACCTATCACTTCCGGAGTGGCTTCGCTCCGGGTTTGGGTTTCGCTCTTTTCAACGGCGCGGGCTATCCGAACCAGGTCGGCAAATTTATTCCGGCTGATTTTCCCTTTGACTGGATGCGCAACATGGTCGCGCAGCTGAAACTGGTGCGGCCCTATTACTATGGCGACTACTATCCTCTATTGCCCTGTAGCGCAAACTCCGATTGCAGCACGGATCCGCGCCAGGAGCGCAGTGCCGCCTTCGAGTGGGCGGCGTGGCAGTTCAATCGCCCCGAAGATGGAGACGGAATGGTGCAGATTTTTCGGCGGGATGATGCGCAGGATGCGGCGAGAGATCTTCGGTTGCGCGGGCTTGATCCCGCAGCGACTTATGAGGTCACGAATCTTGATTTGAAAACGCCGACGACGGTTTCTGGAAGCGACTTGATGCAACGCGGGTTGCGGGTGGAACTGACAGAGAAGCTGAAAGCCGCCATCATTATTTATCAGAAAGTTCGCTAGATTATTGGAAACACCGGCCTATGCAGTGACGACTTTTTGGTTTTGCTGCCCGAGGCCGCGAATGCTCAACTTCATGCGATTCCCCGCGCGCAGGTAAACGGGAGGCTTTCGTCCGAGGCCGACGCCTGGAGGCGTACCCGTCGAGATAATGTCGCCGCTTTGCAAACTCATAAATCGGCTCACGTAGCTGATCAGAGATGCCACTGCAAAAATCATTGTCTTCGTAGATCCGTTTTGATAACGATGATCGTCAACTTCAAGCCACATATCGAGATCTTGCGGATCGGGAATTTCATCGGGAGTCACGAGCCAGGGGCCAATCGGACCGAACGTGTCAGCGCTCTTGCCTTTGACCCACTGGCCAGTGCCATCGATTTGAAAAGCCCGTTCGGAAACATCATTGACCACGCAGTAGCCAGCAACGTGCGAAAGCGCGGCCGCCTCTTCGATGTACTTGCCTGGCTTGCCAATCACCACGCCCAGTTCGACCTCCCAATCCATCTTCGTCGATCCGCGCGGGATGACGACATCATCGTCGGGGCCACAGATCGCCGAGGTTGCCTTCATGAAGATGACGGGCTCGACCGGGATGGGCATTCCAGCTTCTTTTGCGTGATCGGAATAGTTCAAGCCAATGCAGACGAACTTGCCGACGCTGCCCACGCAAGGCCCGATTCGTGGCTGTCCGGAAACTACGGGCAACGCCGAGACGTTGGTGCGGCGCAGCTTCTCAATCGACTCGGGCAGCAATGATTCACCCGCAAGATCGGGAATGACTTCCGACAGATCGTGAATTTGTCCATGATCCGCCAAGAGGCCTGGCTTCTCCAGACCGGGTAGACCGTAGCGCAGCAATTTCATTTTTTCTCCGAGAAGCTTAGTCGTTAAAGGGTAAAGCCGCCGTCAATGATGTGGGCCTGACCAGTAGTGTAGCTGGATTCGTCCGAGGCTAGGTAGACAGCGAGGGCCGCAATTTCCTCGGGCCGCCCAATTCGCCCCATCGGCTGGCGCGCCACAAATTCGGAGCGAGCCTTTTCCACGTTGCCCTGCGCGGCAATTCGTTCTTCGAGCGAAGGGGACTGCACCGTGCCCGGGCAGATGGCATTGCAACGAACGCCGCTGCGAATGAAATCGACAGCGATTGCCTTGGTCAATCCAATGACGGCAGCCTTCGTGCTCCCATAAACAAATCGATTCGGTGCCGCTCTGAGGCTGGATGCGGCCGACGACATATTAATGATGCTGCCTTTGCCGGCCTTCAGCATGGCGGGCAAAAAGGCGCGGCAAGTGCGATACATGGATTTGACATTGAGATCGAAAGAGAAATCCCAGTCTTCTTCCGAGCAATCGAGAATATTTCCATGATGAACATAGCCGGCGCAATTGAACAACACGTCAAGCGCGCCAACCTCGGCGGCGCAATTGGCAACGTCACGCCTATCGCGAACATCCAGCCGGCGGGTGCGAATGTTGGGACGCTCACGACTGAGGGCCTCGAGCAATTGCTCATTGATGTCGGTGGCCCAGACGATAGCGCCTTCGTCGGCAAACGCGATCGCCGTGGCGCGTCCAATACCCTGTCCCGCAGCCGTGGCCAACGCAATTTTCCCCGCAAGTCTTCCGCTCATTTTAGAGCCTCAATAGTACGGGAGTAAGATCAACAACTTCATCAGGATATCGCGAGGCAATCGTGAATTTTTGTTGTGGTGATTCGCGTCCTCGGCTGTGGTAGGCTAGTTGACGCACGGGCTTATGTCAACACTATTGTTAACATAAAAACGCTCCTGCGGGAATCCTGACGAACCCAGTCGGGCAGAACGCATCTCGGGTTCAGGATCAGGACGAGGCATTGGAATTGGAATTGGAATTTGACATCGAGGACTTTGAGGCGCTGCGTCATTACCTTGCCGGGCGCGGATTCGCGAAGCCGGGCGAGATGATCTCATTGGAAAAGCTTGCGGGTGGTGTTTCGAACCGGACGGTGAGATTGGCATGGGCGGACGGACACGGATGGGTTTTGAAGCAGGCGTTGTCGAAATTGCGCGTCAACGTAGACTGGTTCAGCAGCCCGGAAAGGATTGGAGTCGAAGCGAAAGCGCTGCGCTGGCTTAATCGTTCGGCGCCACCGGGAACGACTCCCGCTTTCGTCTTCGAAGACTTGGGAAATCATTTGCTGGGCATGGAAGCGATTCCGGCAGGACACGAAAATTGGAAATCGGTTTTGCTTTCGGGAAAGATCGTTTCCGACCACTTTGAGCAATTCGGATTGCTTCTCGGCACAATTCATCGGAAGTCATCAGAGTGCAGAGCGGAAGTTGCCAGTGCGTTTGCGGACGCGACTTACTTCGAGAGCCTTCGCTTAGAACCGTACTACCTATATACCGCGCAGAATATTAGCGCGGCTGCCGAATTTCTGAACGCACTGGCGCAAGAAACGCTGCAGCACAAAGACAGTTTGGTGCATGGTGATTTCAGTCCCAAGAACACTCTGATTTATCGGAGCAAACTAATTCTGCTCGATTATGAAGTCGTTCACTTCGGAGACCCGGCATTTGATGTGGGATTTGCTTTGACGCATTTTCTTAGCAAGGCTCATCACCTGCCGCGAGTCCGCGCGCGCTTGGCGAGTGCGGCCGAATTGTTCTGGCAGGCGTATCACGACGAGGTCATGCACATCGACTGGGCAAGAGCCGTCGAACCGCGAGTTGTGCGTCACACGCTGGGCTGCCTCCTGGCGCGAGTGGTGGGGAAGTCTCCGCTCGAATATTTGACGCCCCGGGAACGAGCGCGGCAGCACGACGTCGTCCTCACACTGATGAAGGAACCGCCAGATGACATTCCCGATTTGATTGCTGAATTTGTGAGCAAGATCGAAACTTATGCCGAAAATTGAGCGACTCTCTGGCCGAGAAATTCTCGATAGCCGCGGCCGGCCGACTGTGCTGGCAACCTGCGCATTAGAGGGCGGTATCTCCGCTTCCGCGTCCGTGCCTTCGGGAGCATCGACTGGAAGCGCTGAAGCGCATGAGTTGCGCGATGGTGATCCAAAGCGGTATCGAGGTTTGGGATGCCTTCGTGCGGCGGCAAATGTCGGCGGCGCGCTTCACGATGCGCTGGCTGGCGGCGTCTTCAATGATCAAGCAGCATTAGACCGAGCCATGATCGCGCTCGACGGAACCGCGACCAAGTCGAACATCGGCGCGAATGCGATCCTCGCTGTGTCTGTGGCGTTTGCGCGCGCAAGCGCGATCGAACGCGGCGTCTCTCTGTATCAGCACTTCGCCGGCATGATGGGCGTTCCCGCGAACACGCTGCCTCGCCTGACCATCAATCTTTTCAGCGGCGGGAAGCATGCGGGGCAGCAGGTGTCTGTGCAGGATGTGCTGATCATACCCATGTCGGCGTGCACAATCGATGAAGTTCTGGTTTCGGCGTTCGATGTTTATCAGGCGGCAGTTGACCTTATCCTACGAAAATATGGGATGCGCCTGCTCACCGCCGACGAAGGCGGCCTGGCGCCTCCTTGTCATTCCGCGGAAGAGATGCTCGGGTTAGCGGTAGAAGCGATTGAGTTGGCGGGCTATCGTCCCGGCAAAGATATTTTTCTCGGCATCGATGTTGCCGCGTCGCATTTTTACGACGACGAACGCTACCACAAAGATGGCGAGATTTTAAACAGCGCTGCAATGATCCAAACGATTGCGTGGTGGCTCGAGCACTATCCGATCTTGAGCGTCGAAGATGGACTCGCGGAAAATGACTGGAAGCACTGGCCGCAGCTGCATCGAGCGATCGCCGGCCGGGCCCTCACCCTGGGAGACGATCTCTTATGTACGAATCCCGCCCGCATACGGCGCGCGATCGAAACGAATGCCTGCGACGCGCTGCTGCTGAAGGTGAATCAGATCGGAACCTTGACCGAAGCACTTGAGGCCTATCAACTAGCCCGCTCCGCGGGGTGGTCGGTCACGCTGAGCGTTCGCAGCGGAGAAACAGAAGACAACTGGGCGGCGGACTTGGCGGTCGGATGGCGAGCGGATCAATTCAAAAATGGGTCGATTCGGCAGTCCGAGCGGCTGGCGAAGTACAACCGCCTCCTCGAAATCGAAGAGGCGACGAAATGGCCGCTCGCCGCCTGGCCCCGCCGCGGTTGAATTTCTCAGAGCTAATTACTTGGTGGATGGAGCCAGTAAGAATGGAGCCGTTACTTTGATCGAGCGCTCGAAGACGAAGACGAACCATGCCTTACTGCGCCGCGCCATCCTTATCCAATTCTTAATTCTATGTGCGACAGCTACGCTGCTGAGCGCACAGACCAACATTCAGAGCAAAGACGCCTACGTGCGTCGCACAGGCAATGCATGGATCATGGGCACGGCGTTGGCAGAAAAGCGGATTGGTTTCGAAGGCGGAAGATTTTTGTCTCTGTCGCTGCGCAATAAGCTATCCGGACGAGAACATCAGGACAGCAAAAATCCTTCGTCCGAGATCCGATTCTCTGTAAACGGCCGCGACGTTGGTGCGCCGGGCTGGCAGTGGGGACTGGGCGCCGACCACGTTGCTGTAGGCGCCCAGGGCGAACTGCAACTCGACATCGAGCTGGAGTCCGCCAGCGTCCGGCTCACCACGCACTATGTGATTTACCCTGGCGCTCCAATAATTCGCGAATGGATGACGCTCGAGAACTCCTCCGAGAGCTCGGTGCGCTTAGAACACGTTGAATTCCTGCACTCGCAAATCCGCAGTTCCAACGCCCAGAATTTTCAATTCAATTATTTCACTGGCGGAGGCAATTACAACGGCAGCCAGCTTCTTAAAAGTGAGCCGATGAGCGAGAGTTATCAGCGCACTCTCGATTCCAACGGCGGCATTCAGCCGGGCAACTACAGCAGTTATCTGCCGCTTGTGTTTCTGCTCGATAAGAATGGCGAGACTAACGACAACGAAGGACTGGCCGCAGGTTGGGATTATCTTGGCCACTGGCGTTTCGCGATCGGCGATCAAGCGGGTTCGCCGCTGGAAATGAGCCTTGAGCTTGCTGGATTCGAAAAAGATCTGGCTCCCGGCGCGCGCATCGAAACTCCAAAAATTTTCATCGCGCCATTTTCTGGCGGAGTCGATGAACTCGGAAATCAATTACTCGATTGGCAATATACATACTTATGGGAATTCACCAATCCAGAATACTTCGCGAAAACGCGCTGGGCGGTCGATTGGCCCGACCCATGGGTTGGAGAAGGGGGCACTCCGAGCGCCGATAACTGGGGAAGACGATTGGCGCTTGATCTCCGATACATCGATCTTCTGCGGGAAACGGGCACCGACATCCTGTGGGATGATGCTGGATGGTATGACAAGTGGGGAACGTGGACCGGTCCCGACTGGCGGAGAACCAACGATTACTTGGGCAANTACGGCATGAAATGGGCGCTGTGGTATCCGACATTCCTAGCGACGGCGGAGTCTAAAGTCGCGCAGCAGCATCCGGATTGGATGATTCCAGGCCAGCAAGTGCTGGAACAGTCGATTGCGGCGACCGCCGATTGGCAGCGTCAACTGGTGAGTGACGGAGTCAAGGACTGGGGGGATTTTCAGTGGCGTTATGACATCGCGCCTGCGGCCAGCGCGAACGACACGGACGCTCTCGCAGCCGATCAAAATTTTCGCAACCTGCTCGAACACTTCAAGCGCGATCATCCGCAAAGTGGAATCGACGCTTGCGATGGAGGAGGACGCTGGATCAGTTACGACATCGCACGCCTGGCCGATTCCGGCGAATACACCGATGGCGGCGTAGGCCCTTATAGCTCGTACTATACCTCGCTGCTCGTTCCACCTGACAAACTTCACAACGTGGTTGATTTCGATCACACCTATTATGACGCTGCGACCGATCGCACACACTTGGCGATGGATCCGACGTGGTATCGAGATCCGGGCGACGGGCCGGATGTGGAATCGATCCGCAAGGACTGGGAGATCTATCACTATCTCGTGGCACAAGGCGTGGCTGGCCGCTGGAGTCATGTATTTCGCCCGCAGGTAGAGAACGACGATGCCGTCTGGTATTTCCAGAGGATGGATCGAGATGGTTCGAAGGGTGTGATCATAACCAAGCACGCGAAGCGCGGGTCGAGTTATTTCGTAGTTAGTCGCCCTGCGAAATATTCGGCGGATTCAGTCGAGCAATATCGGGGGGGAGCGGGCGCGATGAACGTGGTGGCGACGACATCTGCTGCCACTCTCGAGACTGGGATTTACGAGGATCCCGTGGACGGAGCGTTTCGTTTCTATGGCGTGCCGGGGCAGGGATTCGGGCCGCTCAATATCAAGTATGAGGTTAAGCATCAGTCAGATGTAAGCGACGAGTCGCTGGTCACAAAGATTGTGCTGCTGGGCGCTGAGCGGAAAGTGGCCGATCATTTCCTCGGGATGGAATTTGAATTGGACAAGCCGATGACCGTTACCCAGTTGGGGCAATTCGATCCGGGAAATAATCACGGGATTTATACGTTGTCGCTGGTGCGGACTGACGATGGCAAGGTGTTAGCCACGGTCGACCTCGACATGAGCCGCTCCTATCCGGATGCCTCGGGATTCAAGTATGCGAGGTTGAGCGAGTCGATTGCACTCGAAGCTTCCGCCAAGCCCGTGGTTATTCATCCGCGTGGACTTTTGCCGGAGAAGACTTATGACGTGCGGGCGAGCGCCTCAGGGCTAAATTTTCAGGAGACCGGTTCTCAGCTTATGGCGAAGGGAATCACACTCGAGAAAATTGTTGCTGGAGAATTGATATTTTTAAACTTGCCACGCTATCCCGGTTCGGGAACGGATCGTATTCCTCCCACTGCGCCTGCCGACCTAACCAAAAGACTGGCAACTAACCTTGGTGTCGAAGGTATCGAACTTTCATGGTCGCCCAGCCACGATGACAATTGGATTTCGTACTACGAAATTCGTAAGAACGGAAAAGCCATTGGCCGGGCCGCAAAGGGAACTTTTTTCTTCGATCACTCTGATTCTGCTCGCGAGGATATCGATGCCAGATTTGAGGTTGCCGCGGTGGATGGAGACGGAAATCGGAGTCCGGCTGCGGCCGCCCAGAAAATGCCAGGCGAGCCGCAAACCTATGAAGCCCTCGGAGGTTTTTCTCTGACGCAATCGATGCATCAATGGATGTATGAAGAAGCGGCGGAAGACGGTTCTTATCGGCAGTTAGCGTGGGACAAAGGAGGCTATGAAGGCCGCTGGCAAGGATCGGGGTTGGGCCGGATTGGAAGAATCTGGATGCAACCCTCGGCGAACTACGATTTGTCGCGGACATTCGTTGCGCCGACGGCTGGCGCGGTGAGTATGTCTGGGATCATTCGTAAGGATCCCAGCGCTGAAAATCAGGCTTCGTGCTTTGTCAGAATTCTGAAAAATTCGCGGCAGGTATGGCCTTTAACGGGATGGGCTGAGGTGGTTCCCCATTACAATTCGCCGACCACCTATGAAATTACGGGCTTGCCGGTGGCGGCGAGCGACAAGATTCGATTCGTCGTCAAACACAACGGCGAGAATCGCGTCGATCCAATTGTGTGGGATCCGATCGTCGTTATTCGATGATTGCCATCCGAGATACGGACTCCGTTTCGCGAGCAAAGGGCTTTTCCCTAGCTGGATTGCCTATCGACAGCGTCGAGTGCCGCGCCCAGTCTTTCCAGTCCGCCGCGAACCGTCTCAGTCTTTCCGCAGAATCCTATGCGAAAGTGTTGCGGCTGCTCGAAAAACTCTCCCGGCACTACGCTGGTATCGAACTTCTCGCATAGCATGGCGACAAATTGATCGGCGCGGCCTGCGCGCAGCCTCGGAAAGACGGTGGTGCCAAAGCGGCTGGGCTCGCAATCGAGCGTTTGGTGCGCCGCCAGGAATTCATTGACCAGCGCGCGATTCGTGTTTAGCAAGCCGCGCGCTCGATCGCGGACCCGAGCAAGATTATCAAGCGCAATCACTCCGAGAAGTTCCGCCGGATGCACCGGACTTCCATAGGTGAAATCAACGATCTGCCACATTCGCTTGGCGAGTTCCGGCTGCGCCAGTATCCATCCACAGCGGATGCCGCTCAGGCCGTAAGCTTTGGTCAGACTGCTGGTGACGACAAAGTTNGATCCGAGGCGAAACGCCGAGCGCCACGGCTCATCGAAGAGCGTTTCGAGATAAACCTCGTCGACCAAGACGCGCGCGCCGACTTTCGCCGCCATCTCACCCACCTGCAGCATAGTGCTTTCGTCGGTCAAGGCGCTGCTCGGGTTGTGGAGATTGCAGAGAATCACGAGACGGGTTTGCGGAGTGAGGTTGCGCTCGAGTTCTCCCAAGCCCAGTCGAAATCCCTTCTCCGCGCGCCGTTCGAAGCGGCGCACGTTTGCCCCGATGTGTTCGAGGATAGTCAGCAGCGGATCGTAGGTGGGCTTCTCCACCAGCACCTCGTCGCCGCGGTGTACGATCGCCATCAGCGCGATGAAGTTTGCCATCGACGTGCCGAACGTATAGACAACACAGTTCTCAGGCACTTCCGCCTTCGCGGCTAAGCGTTCCATCAGCGGCTTATAGCCATACGGCCCTGTCCCGCCGATTTCTAGGTCTTCAATGCGCACCGGCAACTCAGACAGTGGATAGTCCAGCACTCCGCTAGACGCCAGGTTGAAGCGCGCATTTGAGTGCAGCTTGGCCCATGCCAGATAGTGTGAAACTGCTTCCGTTTGCAAAGTATTCATGCCTCGATCTTTCGATATAGCGACCCTCGAAATTGAAAGCCCCGATGTAGCAAAACCGGCCTACACGTCGCGGGTCACGCTGGCGAGTCGTGATGATGCTCGTCGGCTCCAGAACCAGTACACCGGAATACCCGCCAGCAGAAGCGCGTAGCCGACCAGGCTGTGGCGCGGATAGCGGTAGATCGTATTCCCCACTACCCACCAGCATATCGCGACGAAAACTGTTGTGGTGACTGGGTGGCCCGGCATTCGATAGCCGGCGCCGGCTTTCATTTCAATCTCTCCCCGCGCGGCACGACGACGAAAGACGAAGATGGTGGTTGCCGTCAGACCGAAAAACAGAAAATCCATCGCTATGACGTAATTGAGAATTTGTTCATAGTGGCCGGAGAGAGCGATCACAATCGTCCACACGCTCTGTAAGACGATGGCGACCACGGGGACGCGTGTGCGCGGATCAAGCCACGCCACGGCTCGGAAGAACAGACCGTCATCGGCCATGGCGAAGTAGACGCGAGGTGCGGTCAAAATCGACTGGCTTAAAAAGCCGAGGGTTGAGATAGCGATGGCTGCCGCGATGAACGTTGCTCCGCGCTGGCCTAGGGCCAGCCGCATTACGGCGGTCGCGGGCGTGCTGGTCACAGCGAGCGTCCGCGGACCGAGAGCGCGTAGGCACACCCAGTTCACCGAGATGTAGAGCACAATGACGCCCATTACTCCGAGCAACAGTCCGCGCGGCAGATTCTTTCTCGGCTCTTTCACTTCGGCGGCCAGGAAGTTCGCGGTTTGCCATCCGCCGTAGGAGAAGAGCACCGGCACCATCGCTGCGCCAAAGGAAGTTAGAGACGACTGCCGCTCGATCGCAGTGGTGACGGTCATGTGCTTGCCGGCGAATGCCGCTCCGGCAATTACGAGCGCGGCAATGGCTAGAATTTTCATCACCATGAGCGCGCTCTGCGTGCGTCCGCCGGTTTTCACGCCCAGGCAATTAATGAGCGTGAGGACGGCGAGAGCTGTGGTGGCGACGATCCAGTCGGGTGTGTGCAGGCCGGTCAGTTCGAGGAAATAGCGCGCGAAGGTGATGGAGACGGCGGCCATGCCTCCCGTCTGGATGACGAGTAGCAACACCCAACCGTATAAAAACGCGACCCCCGGATGATAAGCCTCGCGGAGATAAGCATACTGGCCGCCCACTTCAGGTAGCGTAGCCGCCAATTCAGCCCAAACGAAGGCGCCGCCTAGCCCGATGACGCCACCGAAAATCCAAGCTCCCAAAATCAAAGTGGGAGTGTGCACCTGCTGCGCGACAACGTAGGGATTCATGAAGATGCCCGAACCGACGATGCCGCCCATGACCAGCATGGTGGCGTCGAACAGGCCGAGCTGGCGCGCCAGGCCTGGTTTTCGGGAGGAAAGCCGATTCGCGATCGGGAGGCTAATCACGCCCTCGGCTTGCCGGCGGAATCCGGGATTTTCGTTTTGATTTTCATCTCGGTGGGACGCGCCAAAAGCTGGTGATTTGTCCAAAGCATTCTACCGCGCCGAACGAACGTGACACTACGTTTCATTTGCCAAGCTTCATCGCAATCTAAGGCAAACGACGAAGCAGCAGAATATCCGAGCCATAACTTTGCTGGTCGGCAAACTCTTTAATGGCTCCGTCACCGTTGGTTAGCCATTGGTTGGGCAAATGTTCGGAGATGCCGTTCATCAACGTTTCTCCGGTTATGACTCGGTCGCGCCCGGGGCGATCGTTGAGGCTGGTCACGCGATATTTGGCATTGGCATCCAAGCCGCGCAAGCGGATCGTGGTGTCCGCAGTCTCGGACTTGTCGCGAAAAATATACACTACCGAGTCAGTTGAATCTTCTTTAACGTACTGGACGGAACTCCATCCAGCCGCCGCAATTTTTGGGTGATAGATATCTTCGAGCAGGAGATGACGGTACTGCTTGAAGAACAAAAGATTGCGCTTAAAGGCTTCGACGAAACCCGGCGGAGCGGCCGAAAGAAACTGCGACGACATTCCGTTGATGTTGCCAAAGGTCACGCCGTGCGTGAAGTGCTTGCGGAAATAGTAATCAAGAGCCGAAGCACTGTACCAGCGAGCCGTGAGGTATTCTCCGCCGGCATCGCCGTGACCGGCGGCTGCCAGCGATCCCCACACGTTCGGGCTGAGCATGGGGCCGGTGANGAATTCGTTGATATATCCGCCGGGAAGCAGGCTTTGGGGGCCGGGGTTGGTTCGCGCGAATTGCAGGGAGGGATCGCATTCGAATCCGGAGAGATTTGGAAAGCGCTCGAGGAGATAGCGCATGATCTCCATTCGTCCTCGGTAGGCCGCATAGGCGCCATCGGTTTTTCCATGGCCGTGATCGGTGCGGTTACATTCGTAGCTCACGGTGGACGACGGATCCCATTTGATCCAGTCCAGGTGCCATTTTTCGATAATGTCACCGAGTTGCTGCTCGATCCAGGCCACGACTTTGGGATCTCCGAGGCAGAGCTGTTTCGTGGGAGTGAGTGAGGGATGCGTGGTGCCGATGGTTTTGCCATCGATCATTGCCAGCCATTGCGATGGAATCTCGCCTGATTCGACTCGGGCTGCGTCGACATTGCCGGGATCAACCCAGAGGCCAAATTTCAAACCCATGGCGTGGACGGCGCCGGACAGATTCTTGAGGCCGTGGGGGAATTTCTCTTTGTCTTCGTGATAGCTGCCGAGGCCAAGGGTCCAATCGTTCATGCCGGGAATCACAGACGCTCCTTCATACCAGGTCGCGTCGTGGTAGAAGACATCGAAACCAACCTGCTTTGCCAGGCTGAGCTCTTTGAGGAGTTGCTCTTCGCTATTTTTTTCGGTGAGCCATATGCAATAGGTGACCAGGGGAGAATCCGGCAATGGCGCCTGAAAAACATATTGCTTCAGATAGCGGAAGGTCTCGTTGCCGACGTTGTCGCTGTCTCCCTGAGAGAGCGCAAAAAAGCTCAGCGGCGTTTCGACGGTTGCTCCGGGCGCTAGTTCAAAGACGGGAGGAGCGGAGTTCTTATCTTTTTTAACTTTTACGAGAATCGTGCCCGCGCGAACTACGGTGCTGGTGGCGGAGGATGCGACTTCCGCGTTCCATCCGAGGACGCCGAGGCCGGGTTCACCGCCTACCAGCATTGATTCTCCGGCCGATCCGTTTTCGAGAACTAACCAGTCGGGGAATTCTTGTTTTTGCGAACGATTCTCAGTTACATGGAATCCGTGTTGCCCCTTCATCGACGAATAGGACTTGAGGCCGCTCGGAGGAGTCTTCAGCGTCAGAAATAATGGGTCGATGTGAGCATCGAGGATCAAGTCTTGCTTGCCACGGTTTTCGATTTGCATCGCCGTCTGAATTACGGCTCCGGTGGGATAAAGTCTCAGATCAAGAGAAAGATGTCCGCCGGAATCAGACTGGAAAGTTAGCGTGAGCTGCTTGCCGCCTTTGTTTAAGTCGGAAATGGCGTCTTCCATAAATCGGTATGGCTTGCCGGATTTGTCGGGAGAAGCGACCAGCGACGTGTCTGCCATGGCCCATTCAGGGCCCGCTTCGCGCCGCAGCGACTTCAGTCGTACGCCATCGGCGGCGCGAGCCAATTCAACACGGATGTGTCCGTTGCTTAGTTCCCAGCCGGCGGGGGACTTGGTGATGGAGACTTCAGCTCCGGCCCACGAAGTAAGCGTGGAGATCAGGCAGGTTGCAAATAGGAAGAGTCTCATGCGATGAGCCTGGATAGTGCTAGTGAGTTCGGGTGAGGTGCTAAGCAAATCCTTTTGCCGCACAAGGAACCAAGACGGAACTTATGTTACGGAACTTGTGTTAATGAGGCTTGCCTCGGCACG
>JGI12635J15846_10002705_pt1 | contig 15480 bp, 11 predicted proteins | sample BlaSpr_A8_OM2_M2_FD_15846 | JGI IMG/M metagenome (IMG submission 15846) | reverse complement strand
GAGGGAGCGGGGGGTTAGCCGCCTAGGAGGGGCTCGTCGGCGGAGCGGAGGTCGGCGGTGGGGAGGCCGCCTGGATATCGGGCCCGTACCTTCTCGGCGGTGGCCACCGCTATCGCTACGTGCTGCTCGCGGGAGTCGGCGTAGAAGGCCTGCGCCTCGACGTTGAGCTTGGGCTGGCCGTGCAGCGGCTTGTCGCTGACCGCCAGCAGGGTGCCCGTCGGGATCCGGTAGCGGAAGCCATTCGCGGCCACCGTCGCCGACTCCATGTCGACCGCTACCGCGCGCGAGGACCGCAATCTCTCGGCGACCGAGGCCAGCTGGAGCTCCCAGTTCCTATTGCCGGTGCTATACACGATCCCGACCCGGGTCCGGTCACCGCCCAGCCCCCTGGCGCTGAGCTCCTCAAGGAGAAGCGTGTTGAGGGTGTGGTTGGAGACAACCGGGATGTTCAGCGGTAGCACGTCGTCGAGGACCCGGTCGTCGCGCAGGTATGCCGTCGCCAGGACAAGATCTCCAACCTCCTGGTGGTTACGCAGGCCGGCGCAGTGGCCGATCATCAGCACCAGGTCCGGGCGAAGCACGGCGAGGTGGTCGGTGATTGTCTTCGCGTTTGCTGGCCCGACACCGATGTTGATCATCGTCAGGCCCGCACGGTCCGGCTGCATGTGGTGCCAGGCGGGCATTTGATGTTGACGACCATCAGACCCGTCCGGCCCGGTGCAGTCCGGGAACATGGCACGGAACTCTTCGGTATGCCAGGCGTAGTTGGTGAGCAGCACGTATCGCTGGAACGACTCGGCGGCGGTGCCGGTGTAGTGCTGCAGCCGGTCGATGGACAGCGCCATCCTCTCCGGCCCGAACAGGAAGAGCTTCTTGCGCCGGATGTCCCATTCGGTCTCGTCCACCGCCGCGATCAGGGCCGGGTCGTGCAGGTCCAAGGCCGGCCGGCCGGCGCAGACGGCGATCCGCGCACCCGCCGCGGCGAGCCGCGCAAGCTCGCGGCGCAGATACCAGCCGATGGCCCTCGGAGAGGCGAACTCCCCGATCAGCACCGGGTTATGCGCGGACCAAGGACGTTCCACGGTCAGCTGCGGGTAGCACCCGGCCTTGTCCGCAGCGTCCATGGCGGCGCACAGTTCCTCGATGGCGGCCGCGTGCTCGCTAGTGGGCAAGACGGCGAAGTCGACCTCGACAGGCTCGGCCGCGTCAGGCATTGGCCGGGAGATCCGTGCCGGCGCCGCGGCGGCGTACCTGGACCAGGTCGTAACGAGCCTCAACCCCAGTGTCCGCGCCCTCGACCCCAGCGCCCTCAACGTCCAGTCCCTCGGACCCAGTGTCCGCGCCCTCGACCACGAACCCGGCGTCCGCGATCATTTCCAGGTCCTTGCTGCCCGCCTGGCCCTCGCTGGTCAGGTAGTCGCCGAGGAAGATCGAGTTGACGATGTGCAGCGCAAGCGGCTGCAGCGACCGGAGGTGAATCTCCCGTCCCCCGGCCAGCCGCACCTCCGCGCTTGGGCACATGAAGCGCACCATGGCCAGGATCCGCAGGCATTTCTGGGGAGTAAGACTCCACTGCCCCGCCAGCGGCGTCCCCTCGAACGGGATCAGGAAGTTCACCGGCACCGAGTCGGGTCGCAGCGAGCGGAGCGCGAACGCGACGGACACCAGGTCCTCATCGGTCTCCCCCATGCCCGCGATCAGCCCCGAGCACGGCGACAGTCCTGCTTCCTTCGCCGCGGACACCGTTGACGCACGGTCAGCGAACGAGTGCGTGCTGCAGATGTCCTCGTAACGCTCGGGAGCAGTGTTGAGGTTGTGGTTGTACGCGGTGGTTCCCGCCTCCGCCAGCGCCTCCGCCTGGCCGGACGACAGCAGCCCCAGGCAGGCGCACACCTCCACGTCAGGATGCCGCTCCTTGAACGCCGAGATCATCCCGGACACGCGGGAGATGTCCCGGTTCGTCGGCCCGCGCCCGCTGGCCACCATGCAGACCCGCCTGGCCCCGGCCGCCACACCCGCCTCGGCGTTCTCCAGTACCTCCGCGGGCTTCAGCCACGTGTACTTGAGCACGTCGGCCGCGGAGCCGGCCCGCTGCGAGCAGTAGAAGCAGTCCTCGGGGCAGAGCCCGGACTTGATGTTGACCAGGTAGTTCAGCTTGACCCGCCGTCCGAAGTACTTCAGCCGGACCCGGAAGGCCGCCGCCACCACGTCCATCAGCTCGTCGTCGCCGCTGCCGAGCACCGCCAGTGCTTCGTCCCTGGTCAGCGCCTCGTCCGCCAGCGATTTCTCCGCCACTACATCAAGCCAGGTCATGGCCAAGAACGCTATCAGCCGTCCCGCCAGCTAGACGATCGGGGCGTTATCCCTACGATTGCGAGGTACTGTCAGCACATGCGGGTCGCGATTCTCGATGATTACCAGCAGGTCGCTCTGTCCAGCGCGAACTGGCCGGACGCCGAGATCACCGTGTTCACCCAGCACATAGCGCGTACCGAGGCCCTGGTCCATGCCCTGGAATCGTTTGACGTCATTGTCGCTATGCGCGAGAGAACCCCGTTCANCGCAGAACGACTTGGGCTGCTCCCTGTGCTCAAGCTTCTCGTGACCACGGGGATGGCGAACGCGTCGATAGACCTGGCTGCTGCACGTGATCGCGGCATCACGGTATGCGGTACCGGTGGCAGCGCGGCCGCGACCTCCGAGCTCACCTGGGGCCTGATCCTCGCGGTGGCGCGGCACATTCCCGAAGAGGACAGGTACCTGAAGCTGGCGGGCTCAGCCGGCGGCGCCGCGATCAGCAGCGCCTGGCAGCGGACTGTCGGCACCGGCCTGCACGGCAAGACCCTCGGCCTGGTCGGCCTGGGGCATCAGGGCCGGCAGGTGGCGAAGATCGGCCGGGCGTTCGGCATGGAACTGCTCGCCTGGAGCCAGAACCTGGACCCGGCGAGGGCAGAGAAGGCGCATTGCACCCCGGTCAGCAAGGCGGAACTGCTTGCCCGGGCCGACGTGGTGACCGTGCACTACAAGCTAAGCGAGCGCAGCACCGGCCTGATCGGGGCGGCCGACCTGGCCCAGATGAAGCCGACCGCTTTCCTGATCAACACTTCCCGCGGCCCGATCGTCGACGAGGGTGCCCTGGTGGCCGCACTGCGCTCCGGCACGATCGCGGGCGCAGGGCTCGACGTCTACGATGTCGAGCCCCTGCCCCTGTCGCATCCGCTGCGCCGGCTGCCCAACGTGGTGCTTACGCCGCACCTTGGCTACGTCACCGACGACACGTACGAGGTCTTCTACCGCGAGGCCGCCGAGAACATCGAGGCGTTCCTCAAGGGTGCCCCGATCCGTTTGCTCACCTGATTCGCGTGCTCAACTGACTCGTTTGCTCAGCTGATCCCGGTGCCCGGGTCGCGGCCGGACAGTGCCAGCGCCTGGTAGAAGCCCGGCGCGTCCGCGGGTACGGTGACCGGCTCGGCGAACCCCTGGTACTGCCGGAACAGCTCCCCTTGCTCCTGAACCGTCCGCAGCACGACGGCTGCCACGGCGTCGTCGCAGTGATACTCCTGGCCGGTCGCTGCGGCCAGGTCCCAGCCGTGCAGCACCAGCTCGGCTATGAGCAGCGCGGCGATGTCCCCGGCCGGCGTGGCACTGCCCATGACGTCGATCTCTCGGTCCCAGGCCGCCGGGTCTGCCCAGGCGTCCACCGCCCGGCCCGCCTGCTTCGCGTAGTCCGCCGCGAAGTCCGGGTCCGCGGCGAAGTCCTTCGTCATAAGTTCCTCGGCGACGGAGCCGCCGCGGGCCCGCTGCTCCGCGGAGTACGCCGTCCATACGATGATGTGGTTGAGCAGCGCCCGGACATCCCACTCGCCGCACGGCGTCTGATCGCTGAGCTGCTCCGCGGTTACCCCGCCCACGATCCGTGTCGTCTCGGCCGCCGCTGCGGCCATCTCTGCATGCGTGTTCATCCTGGTAAACCTACCCAGCCCCATGGACCAGGTCTTGAACAAACGCGACGGCCGGCTGATCCTCGCCGACCGCAAGGGGACCCGTGGTCCACGAACCCCTTCTGGTGGCTGTTCGTGCGCCACGGGTCGCCATGCGCTACGTGCAGGCGGCGCTGCCTGCTGGCACGCGTAGCCTGGGCTGGTGCCTGAGTCCCCGCAGCCGCCGGCCGAAGGCGCCGCTGCGGCTGCCCAGGCGATGGGCCGCGGCGTGCTCCGGCCCGCGCTGGCAGCCGAGCGCTTCACGCTTGCCAGGCTCGAGCCGTCACCGGCGCTCGCGCCGTGGGTGGACTTCGCCTGGATCCTCCGCTGGGACCTGCGCGGCCAGCCCGCCCACGAGCAGTCGATCCTGCCGCACCCGAACGTGAACCTTGGCTTCGAGGCGTCCGGCGCCGGAATCTATGGCGTCGACCGCAGGCTGTTCACCCGCAGCCTGGACGGCCAGGGCAAGGCCCTGGGCATCAGGTTCCGGCCCGGTGGGTTCCGGCCCTTCTGGAGGGCGCCCGTGTCCCAGCTCACCGACCGGGTGATCCCCGCCGCCCAGGTCTTCGGCGGCGCAGCGGAAGACACCCGCGAGCTCATCATGGATGTGGCTGCCGGGGATGCCGAGATGGCCGCGCACGCCGAGGCCCTGCTGCTCTCCGTGCTGCCCGGCCCCGACCCGGCCGCCGAGGAGGCCGCCGCGCTGGTCGCCCTGATCATCGCAGACTCTGCCCTGCGCCGGGTAGACCAGCTAGCGCGGGCCTGCGGCCTCGCACCCCGGAGCTTGCAGCGCCTGTTCTCGGACTACGTCGGGGTCAGCCCCAAGTGGGTGATGCGCCGGGCGCGGCTGCACGAGGCGGCTCAGCGGACCGACAGCGGTGAACTCGTCGACTGGGCACAGCTGGCCGCCGACCTCGGCTACGCCGATCAGGCCCACCTGACCCGCGACTTCACCTCGACCCTGGGCATGTCGCCGACCCGCTACAGCGCACCTCAGCGGCGGTTACCCCTCATCGCATCGACCGCAGCCTTCGCTTCCTTGAGCCCGACGCCGGTGGCCGTGCGATAGATCTTGATCGCCTCGATCACCTGGCCGCGGTTCAGCGCGTCGTGGAACGACGACGGAAGCCCGTCCCCCGGCGATGACGAGAATCCACCCTGCGGGGAAGCCGAGAATCCACCCTGGGGCGATGCGGAGAATCCGTCCTGCGGGGAATACCCGAACTCGTCTTGAGGCGAGAAATCGCCCGCCCGCGGCAGCGCCGCTTCGGGATCGAGGCCTAGGTGCCGGTACAGGTGGTCGATCTTAGCTTCCAGCCGGTACAGCCGGTCGTCATGCGTCATGACCGCGATCCTAGGCCCCGCCCGACCGCCAGCACCACCCCGCTCAGCGTGCCAATGGCGCACGCGGAGCGTGGCGGGGTGCCGGGGGCTAGACCTCTACTACTACGGGGATGATCATGGGACGGCGGCGGTAGTTGTCGCTCACCCATTTGCCGATGATGCGCCGGGCCAGCTGGCTCATCTGGCGGCCGTCGGTAATGCCGTCGGCGGCGGCTCGGACGAGGGCCTCCTCGATCTTGGGCAGGACGTCGGCGAACGCGGCATCGTCGATGCCGGCACCCCGGGCGTGTATCTCCGGGCCCGCGACCACCTTGCCGGTGGAGGAGTCGACCACGATCACGACGGACACGAAGCCTTCCTCGCCGAGGATGCGCCGGTCCTTCAGCTGGGACTCGGTGACCTCGCCGACGGTCAGGCCGTCCACGTACACATACCCGCACGGCACCGTGCCGACGATGGAGGCGACCCCGTCCGACAGGTCGACGACGACCCCGTCCTCGGCGATCACGATGTTCTTGTCCGGCACCCCGGTCAGCGACGCGAGCCGGGCGTGCGCGCGCAGGTGCCGCCACTCCCCGTGCACCGGCATGAAGTTGCGCGGCCTCACCAGGTTCAGCACGTACAGCAGCTCGCCGGCCGGCGCGTGCCCCGAGGTATGCACCAGCGCCGAGCCCTTGTGCACCACCCGGGCGCCCAGCCGGGTCAGGCCGTTGATCACCCGGTACACCGCGGTCTCGTTGCCCGGGATCAGCGACGACGCCAGGATCACCGTGTCGCCCGCCGCGATCCTGATCGCGTGGTCCCGTCCGGCCATCCGGGACAGCGCCGACATCGGCTCGCCCTGCGACCCGGTGGAGATCAGCACGACCTCGGACGGCGCCATCTCCTCGGCGTCGCGCAGGTCGACCAGCAGTCCGCCCGGCACCTGCAGGTACCCGAGATCGCGGGCCACGCCCATGTTCCGCACCATGGACCGGCCGACGAAGGCAACCTTGCGGCGGTGCTTCACCGCGGCATCCAGCACCTGCTGCACCCGGTGCACATGCGAGGCGAAGCAGGCGACGATGATCCGCTGAGCCGCCTCGTTGAACACCGCGTCGAGCACCGGCGCGATGGCCCGCTCGGAGGTGACGATACCGGGCACTTCGGCGTTGGTCGAGTCCGACATCAGCAGGTCGATACCCTCGCCGCCGAGGCGGGCGAACCCGGCCAGGTCGGTGAGCCGCCCGTCAAGCGGCAGCTGGTCCATCTTGAAATCACCGGTGTGCAGCACCCGCCCGGCCGGCGTGGTGATGGCCACCGCGAGCGCGTCGGGGATGGAGTGATTCACCGCGAGGAACTCGCAGTCGAACGGGCCGAACACGTGGTGCTCGCCCTCCACCACCTCGACCGTCTCCGGGGTCAGCCGGTGCTCGGCCAGCTTGCTCTTCATCATGGCCAGGGTCAGCCTGGAGCCCACCAGCGGGATGTCGTCCCGCTCCCGCAGCAGGTAAGGGACCGCGCCGATGTGGTCCTCGTGACCGTGAGTCAGGACGCACGCCACGACCTTGTCCAGCCGTCCCTCCAGGTACCCGAAGTCCGGCAGGATCAGGTCCACGCCCGGCTGGTCCGGGTCGGGGAACAGCACACCGCAGTCCACGATGAGCAGCCGGTCACGGTACTCGAAGACGGTCATGTTCCGGCCGATCTCACCGAGGCCGCCGAGCGCGACGATGCGCAGGTCGTCCGGCTTCAGCGCGGGCGGCGGCGTCAGGTCGGGATGCGGATGGCTCACGCGGCCGGCACCTTCACGCCGCCATCGGCAAGGTCCTTGCGCAACTGCGCGCGTTCAGTATCGGTCGCGGCCAGCAACGGCAGGCGCACAGCGCCGCCGGGCAGGCCGAGCAGGTCAAGTGCTGCCTTCGTCATAACCGCCCCCTGGTTACGGAATAGCCCGATATACACGGGCAGAAGCTGGTAATGGATCTGCCGGGCGCGCGTCGCGTCCCCTGATCCGTATGCGTCAATCATCTCATGAAGCCGGTCGCCCGCGACATGGCCCACCACGCTGACGATGCCGACCGCGCCGAGGGACAGCCAGGGAAGGTTGAACATGTCGCTGCCGCAGTAGTACGCCAGGTCAGTCCGGGCCAGCACGTGCGAGGTCGCGGCCACGTCGTCCTTGGCATCCTTGACGCCGATGATCCTGGGGTGCTCGGCCAGCCTGACCAGGGTCTCCGCGACCACGGGCACGCCGGTCCTGTGCGGGATGTCGTAGATCAGGATCGGCAGGCTCGCGGCATCCGCGACCGCGGTAAAATGAGCGAACAGAGCCGCCTGCGGCGGCTTGTTGTAGTACGGGGTAACGACCAGCAGACCGTGACACCCAGCCCGTTCTGCCTGGTGGGCAAGTTCGATGGTGTGGGCCGTCGCGTTGGTCCCTACCCCAGCCACCACCTTGGCCCGGCTGCCTACGGTCTCCACCACGACGCGGAGCAGTTGCTCCTGCTCGGCATCGGTGGTGGTCGGGGCCTCGCCGGTGGTGCCGTTGACCACCAGGCCGTCGTTGCGCATCTCGGTGACCAGGTAGTCGGCGAGGCGGGCCGCGCCGTCGTAGTCGACGGCGCCATCGGGCGTCATCGGGGTGACCATCGCCGTGATCATCTGGCCGAATGGAGCTGAACTCGTCATGTCAGGAACGCTACCCGCAAAGGGGTGCGGAGCGTGAGCGACCGGCCGTCATGCTGGCGCGACATTCTGCCAGCATGACGGCCGGTCGCCATCAATTAGTTACCGACTGTGTATTCGTAGGGAATAGCGGCCAGCTCATCGCCGCTGACCTGCCCGGACATGGCGAGCGGCCCGACCAGGTCATCGACGTACAGATCGCCGCTGACCACCGAGCCGCTGTTAGCCGACGGCGTGATCGTCACGTTGATCGTTGCCGTCTGCCCCGCGTTGATGACCACCGGCGAGACCGACGCCGATGGGTTCACCGCCAGCTGCCACACGTCGCCAGGAGCGGACGAGACCGCCGGGTCGAACGCCTTGGTCACCACGGACATGCTGACCGTCGCGGTACCCGGGGCGGCCGGCGTGGCGTACGGACCGCACTCGTCCGGTCCGGCGAGCCACAGGCCCTGCGTCACCGTTCCGCCCGACGGGGCGTAAGGCACCGACGCGGTGGTGCTGCACAGCGCCGCCGACCCGCTGCTGGAGCTGGCCAGGTCCGGGTCACCGGGAACCGGAGAGACGTCAAACATGGCCGGCGTGCTTGACGTCTGGCTCACCTGGAAGCTGCTGGTTTCCGTCGGAACCAGCCAGGCAGGTTCCGCTCCGGTCATCGGCAGTGCGACGGTGTTCGAGGACTGCGAGGCGAGGGAAATCGTCGCATTCGTGCTGAGCCGCGGATCGATGAAGAACGCCTCGGGCGCGACCCCGTTGTTGGTGATGCTCACCGGAACGGTAACCGGCGTGCCGCTGGCGAGGGTCGTGCTGGCGCTGTCCGGAAGCCCGACGGCGCTGGCATGTACCTGGTTGAGGACGATGCTGCCGCTGTAAGGCTGCGACAGCTCGTCGCCAACCACCGGCTCAGCGAACTCAACGATCAGCGTCCAGGTGCCAGCCACCGGATTGTGCGTGAAGGCGCTGAGCGCCGGCGTGCTCGTCCCGCCGAGGTTGTTGCTGCCGTACCCGAGGGTGTCGCCGTCCGGGCTGACCAGGTACTCGACCACCGGGTCGGTCGCGTCGCTGCCGAACGTGACGTTCGCGGTGATGTTGCTCACCCCAGAGCCGACGTTGAACTGGTAGTACTCCGACTGGCCTTCACCGGGGTCCCGGCCGTTACCGCCGGTCAGCGTGCCGCTGAACGTGCCGCTGCTGGCCACGTTGACCAGACTGCGCAGCACCACCGCGATGGAGGAGTTCGTGCCGCCGTCACTGCTGACCACGATCGATCCGGCCTCGTCGCCCGGCGTGGATGACGCGTCCGCGCTGACCGTAACCGTCTGGGAATGGCCAGGGCTGAGGATCAGCCGGTTCGGGGACACCGAGCCGAACGGTACGAACTGCTGGGTGGCCGCTCGCCATGGCACCGTGCCGACGGTCCCGCCGTTCGCTTCGGTGTCACCGAAGATCACGCCGGTCCAGGTGCCGGACGCCGGGTAGCGTACCTGCACGCTGCCGTAGTTGCCTGGCCCCTGCGGGAGCGAGTGCGCGGCGAGCCGGCCTTCCGGGTCGACCAGGATCATCCGCACCCGCGAGTTCTCGCCGGCCTCGCAGGCTTCTGTGAGGCAGTACGCGGGATTGCCTGGCCAGGCCAGCGCTGCGGTGAGCTGGTCCTGACCTGGCGAGACGTGGAAGTGGAAGACGCTGTAGTTGTTCGCCAGGCCCTGGTAGTTCGCGAACTCCGGGCTGGTGGAGTCGCTCAGCGTGGCACTGCCAGTCTGGACGTCCTGGTCCGGGCCGATGGTGCGGCCGCTGAGGTTGACGAACTGAGTGCTCGAGCCGGTGTTGGTGATCGTGACCGGCCAGCTGTGCGAGCTGCCCGCCGCGCCGGATGCGGTCAGCTGGCTGCTGGACAGGAGCAGGGTGTTGCCTACGGCGCGGCCGCTGTTGAGGGACTCGGCAAGCTGGACGGCCTTGAGGCTGTTCAGCAGGCCCGCGCCCTGCTCGGCGGCGGGGGCGCCGAGGTCGGTGGCGCTGCTCAGCAGGATCTGCTTGACCTGCGCGGGCGACGGGGTCGCGCCGCCATGCGTCTGCCGGTAGGCCTGGATGACGAGCGCCGCGGCGCCCGCGACGAACGGCGAGGACTCGCTGGTGCCGCCGCTCTCCTCGATGTCGGAGGCGTTGCCCGGGAAGTTCGTGCACTCGGTGTAGAGCGAGGTGTTGGCGTCGCAGGAGGCGAACGACAGGTCACCGGGTGCGAGGAGGTCGACGGTCCCGCCGTTCTCGTCGAAGCCGCCAGAGCTCAGCGAGCTGACGTTGTCGCTAAGCCAGCCGGTCGTCGCGAAGTAGCGCGCACCCGCGTAGTTGGTCTGCGCGTACATCTGGAACTGCGTGGAGGCACCCGCCGAGATGACATTCGGGTTGGTGGCCGGGGAGCCGATCGTGTTGGCCGAGCCCGCGTCACCGGTGGAGGACACAACCGTCACGCCCGCCGCGATGGCCGCGTTGTCGAACTGGTTCAGCGCGTCCAGCGAGGTGACGTCGGGGAACTCGTTGTCACCGAACGACTCGTTGATCACGTTGACGTGGTCGGTCTCGACCGCGTAGTTGATCGCCTGGAGGAAGTTCGACAGCGTGGTGTCGAGCGTGTTGGTGGAGGACTCGTCGAACACGTCGAGACCGACCAGGTTGACGCCGGGCGCCGCGCCCTCGATCTTTATGTTGCAGGCCGACGGGTCGGACTGCGCGGAGAAGCCGTTCACGTTGTACGTGTGGAGGCCCTGACCCGCGATCTGGTTGGCATCGAGGAACGCCTCGTCACCGCCGGTCTGCGCGCCCGGACCGCCACCGCTGAAGTCCTGGTAGTCGACGAACACCGACTTGCCGTCGGGCCGGATGAAGTTCACGTTGTTCGGGTCCAGGCCGTCGGCGATCCAGGCGACCGTCACGCCGGCACCGGTGATGCCCAGGCTCCGCGCGGTCTGCTGGGTGGGGTTGCCCGAGGCGGTGTTCGTCAGCGAGAGGCCTTCCGGGGCCAGCTGGGGGTTCGCGCTGCAGGCACCGGGGATGACGTTGGCCGTCAGCGAGTCACGGCTCTTGGCCGCCTTGCTGCTGGCTGGCGTGACCGCCGGGGTCACGTCGTACTGCAGGGTCACATCGGGGATGACCTCCTGGACCAGCGGGTTCGCGCTCAGCCGCGACTCCTCGCCAGCGGAGACCGTGGCGGCGAAGGAGTTCACCAGCTGGTACTGCTTGATGTGGGTAGCGTGCACCTGGGCCAGTTCGCTCATCAGGGAATCCTGATCGAGGGTGACCGCGCTCATGCGCTCTGTCTGCGCCCCGCTGCCCGCCTGCGCCTGGCCAGGCTGGTCCTTCAGGATCACGAGCACCGGCCGGTTGACGTTCTGGGACAGCTGTGCTGCCTCCGCTTGCGAAAGCGGAGCCTGCCGGGCCGCCGTCCCCGAGGGGGAAGCGACAGCGTTCTGGCCTGCCCACACGGCCGTGCCAGCCACCAGGGCCACCGCGACAGGCACGGTGAAGTAAATCTTCCTGGTTCTCGTTCGTTTCATGCCCGAAGCCATGCGTTTGCGCATGTTTGCCCCATCCCAGTTAATGTGCGGCAAGTCAGTTACACAGGGGACGCTAACAGCAGCCTTCGGCAACGAGAATGTGGAAATATGTCACAAGTTGATAAAGTTAACCAACACGGCATGTTCGAGCAGTTTGGGGCCATCGAGAATTATGTGCCCGGATTGTGCCGCATGAGAGTTTAGGCGTGCGGAGTTACCGGAACGCGGTCTCCCGCAGCCGCTCCGCCAGATCGTGCGCGATCGCCTCCTGCAGCGCGGCGAGAGTGGCCGGATCCTGGTCCGCCAGCTCGATCCGCGCGTCCCTGGTCAGCACCAGGCACGTGCTCGGCGCCACCGCGGCCCACTGCAGTCCCACCGGCTCCAATAGGGTCAGCGGCCCGAATGCGGCACCCGCGACGGCCGTGGCATGCCGGCCGCCATCGCCACGGCCCTCGAGCCGTCCCCGGATCACCAGGCCCAGCGCCAGGTCACGGATCTCGTCCCCGGCGTCGAGGTCGGTCATCCGCATCAGCTCCGCCAGCCGTTCCGCCCTGGCGGGCGCAAGGTCGCGGAGAATGTCCTGCTCGGCGGCGGGCACGGCGGCCGATCGGACCAGGTCGCACTCGCCGAGCAACTCGTCCTCGCAGTGCTCGAGCGCGGCGCTGAGCGTGCTCGTCTCGGTGATGGCCGAGGTGAGCAGGGCTCGCTGCCAGGGATCGGCAACGACCAGCCGTACCCCGCGGCCGGCCAGATCGGCGGTGAAGGCGTCGAGCATCGCGACCGCGACCGATTCCAGCCGCGCCACGCGGTTCAGGTCGAGGACCAGCCATTCCACCCCGGCGAGGCTGGCGCCGATGGCGCGCAGCACCGTCTCGGCGCCGACGAAGCCCATGTCCGACTGCAACTCGCAGACCAGGATCCGGCGGCCGTGCTCGGTCAGGGCGCGGCGCTCCCTGGCGGGCCGCTCCCGGTCCGAGCGCAGGTCGTCACCGTGCAGGAGGCGTGCGAAGGCGGGTACGCTCCGCACCGCCCTTCGCATCATGTGCATGCCGAAGCGGGCGGACAGTTCCTCGCACACCGCGATCGCCCGGACGCTGTTACCCCGGCTGTCCAGCGGCGGGCTGAATACCCCGAGCCCGAACTGGGCGGGCAGCGCGGCGGCCATGGCGCCGGATACCCCGCTCTTGGCCGGCATGCCGACGCGGAGCAGCCATTCCCCCGCGTAGTCGTAGGTGCCGCAGGTCGCCATCACGGTCAGCACGTGCTGGGCGACCGCGGGGCTGACCACCACACGGCCGGTGACCGGATGCACGCCGCCCGCCGCGATCGTCGCGGCCATCACCGCCAGGTCGTGCGCGGTGACCAGCACCGAGCACTGCCCGAAGTACACGCGGAGCGCGTCCTCGACGCCGCAGCGCAGTGCACCGGTACCGTGCATCAGGTAGGCCAGGGCACGGTTGTGGTCGCCGGTGTGCGACTCGGACGCATAGACCCGATCATCGACCTCAAGCTCCCGGCCGGCGAACTCAGAAAGCCCGGACCGGATCCTGGCGAAGCGCTCGTCGGCCGTCCCTCCGTCGGCCAGGGATGCCGTCACGATCGCCCCGGCGTTGACCATCGGGTTCAGCGGCCGGCCGGTGTTGCTGTCCAGCCGGATCGAGTTGAAGGCCTCACCCGACGGCTCGACCCCGACCCGGCGCAGTACCTCATCCAGCCCGCGGTCGGCCAGCGCGAGAGCGTAGACGAACGGCTTGGAGACGGACTGGATGGTGAACTCCCTGTGCACGTCGCCCGCCTCGTACACATGCCCGTCCAGGGTGGACAGCGCGATGCCGAACCAGGACGGGTCCGCGGTGCCAAGCTCCGGGATATAGGTGGCCACCTCACCACTGGTGAGCGCGGCCAGCCGCTCATGCAGCAGCCGCAGCACACCGCCGATAGGATCGGGTGCCTCGAATTCATTCATCGTTCCCCCGTACAATTCATCTCTGCAATTCGCCATGATCGCACGGGGGCCGCGATGGACTTCATACAGGCAAACTATATCGACCCAGTCAGCCATTTTCTCTATACATATATCCTCATATATGTCCTGCTGGCCGTGGGTGTGTACTACACGATCCGCACGAGGTTCGTGCAATTCCGCCTGTTCCGCCGGATGATCCAGGTAATGGTAGGGTCGGCCGATTCTGGCGATGCCGGCGGGATCTCTTCCTTCCAGGCATTCTGCGTCGGGCTGGCATCAAGGGTCGGCACCGGCAACATCGCCGGCGTCGCCATAGCGCTTACCCTCGGCGGACCCGGCGCCATCTTCTGGATGTGGCTGGTGGCACTCGTCGGCATGGCGACGGGATTCGCCGAGGCCACCCTCGCCCAGGTCTTCAAGGTCAGGTCTCCCGACGGGAGCTTCCGCGGCGGGCCTGCCTATTACATCGAGCGCGGCCTCCGGTCCCGGCCGGGCGGCGTGCTGTTCGCGCTGCTGCTCATCTTCACCTTCGGCATCGCGTTCAATATGGTGCAGGCCAACACCATCGGGGACGTGCTCAAGAGCGCGCACACCGTCAGCGAGCGGTGGACCGCGGTCGTGCTGATGGTCCTCGCCGCGCCGGTCCTGTTCGGCGGGGTGCGGCGGGTGGCGAAGCTCTCCGGCTACGTGCTCCCCGTCATGGCCCTGGGCTACATCCTGATCGCGCTGATCGTGATCTGCACGCACCTCGGCCAGCTGCCGCATACGTTCAACGTCATCGTGCAGTCGGCCTTCGGCGTCGGCCCGGCCGCGGCCGGCCTCGCGGGCGGGATGTCCGCCGCCCTGCTCAACGGCGTCAAGCGCGGCCTGTTCTCCAACGAGGCCGGCATGGGCAGCGCGCCGAACGCGGCGGCTACCGCCACCACCGACCATCCCGCCAAGCAGGGCCTGATCCAGTCCCTTGGCGTCTTCGTCGACACCATCCTCGTCTCCACGGCCACCGCGCTGATCATCTTGTTCTCTGGTGTCTACACCCCAGGCGTGACGCCGGAATCAGCCGGCGCGTCGCTGACCCAGGCGGCGCTGACCAAGGACTTCGGCACCGTCGGCACGTGGCTGATGACCGTGCTGGTCTGCGTCTTCGCGTTCTCCTCGGTGATGGGCAACTACTCCTACGCCGAGGTCAACCTGGACTATCTGGGAGCCTCGCGGACGGTCATCAACGGGTTCCGGCTGGTGGTGCTCGCATCCGTCGGGGGTGGCACGCTGCTGGCCCTGAAGGCGGTGTGGGCGTTCGCCGACATCTCCATGGGCCTGATGGCGCTGGTCAACCTCGCCGCGCTGATGCTGCTGTCCCGCTGGGCGCTCGGCACGCTCGCCGACTACGACGCCGGGCACGTGCCGTTCCGGCTCACCGGGAACCCGAGGCTGCCGGCCGGCCTGACATCCGACTCATGGCCATAAACCGCATGGGCACTACCTGCAGCCCTTAGCCTGCAGCCCTTAGCCTGCAGCCCTTAGCCTGCAGCCCTTAGCCCGCAACCCTTGCTCTGCTTCCCGCCAGGAAGCAGATTCGGCCGATTGCGCTTCCCCTGAGGAAGCAGAGCAAGGGTCCTAGCCGCTTACGGGCCGACCGTGTACTTGTACGGAATGACGGCGAGCTCGTCACCGGTGGCCTCCTGGTAGGGGGGCACCGGGCCGGCCAGGTCATCGATGTACAGGTCCCCGCTGACCAGCGCGCCCGCGCTGGCCGACGGGGTGATCGTGACGTCGATCGTGCCGGTCCTGCCCGGGTTGACGAGCACCGGAGCGAACGTCGCGAGCGGGTTGTCCGCTTGCTCCCACAGGTCACCGGTCGACGGGCTGACCGCCAGGTCGAAGGCCCTGGTGACCACGGTCACCGAGATCGTGGCGGTGCCCTCGGCCGCCCCTGACGGGTACGGTCCGCACTCGCCGGGCTGACCGTACCACTCCC
>JGI12635J15846_10002704_pt1 | contig 15483 bp, 16 predicted proteins | sample BlaSpr_A8_OM2_M2_FD_15846 | JGI IMG/M metagenome (IMG submission 15846) | reverse complement strand
ACGCCGGCCATTCCCGGCACGCGATCCGTGGCAAGCCGGCGAGCGCCCGGCGCGTTGCCCGCCGCGCCACCCGGCCCGCGGCGCATGCCGGTCACGGCAAGCTGAAGCATCTGGTCCAGGTCCGGAAAAGAAGCGCGTGACGGCTCGGAGCCCGAAAACGTTCTAATCGGTGACGATCTTCGAGACGCAGAGCAGCACGATCATCGCCAGAAACAACAGATCGATATAGGAATTCATCTCGCCGGACCGGCGGAGCGCGCTGACGTCGCCAACGATCTGCTTGCGCGAGGCGGCCGCGTTAGGTCCCTCCGCGGCGACGGTGGCCAGACGCCTGGCTTCGAATTCCAGCCGTTCGATGCGCTGGTAGAAATAGAACGAGCGCAGCGCGGTCGCCGCCCGCATCCCGGCATAGACCAGCACCAGGATCGCGACGATCGCGCGCTGCTGATACTTTTCCAGGAAATTCAGGCTGTAATAGACCAGCGCCAGAAACACAAAATTGGAGACGAACCGATAGGCAAGGCTCAGGAATCTCATGCGGGGGTCCCCATCGGTATCAGCTCCTGGATCGAGCGCATCGGAAACATCTGGTTCGCAGGCCGGAATCGCCAGTCTGGACGGCATCTTCACGATTTTGCGCCAACGTTGTTACACTCCGGCAACGAATGCGCGTTCGGCGCCGCCGGACGCAAAGCACCGCGTATTCCCGTCCCGCTTTTTGGGCCGGAACCGCTCCGCCACGCGATTTTCCTGGTGCGCTCGGAGGGACTCGAACCCCCACGATGTTACTCACTGCCACCTCAAGGCAGCGCGTCTACCAATTCCGCCACGAGCGCCTTTTGTCGTACCGGCACGGGGTTTCCGCCGCACCGGATCAGCGGCGCGGGATGTAACAAATCGGGGATGGGGGGACAAGGCCCGAAAGCCGGGCGGAACGGCTACCGGGTGCCCGGCGATTTCGGCAGCATCCGCTTGACTTCGACGGCGATCCGGTTGCGATCGACCAGCACCACGCCGCTGGCGATGGGGAGGTTGTTGGCGAGGATCTTGACCTCGTCCGCCTCGGTGGCGTCCAGTTCGATGATGGCGCCGCGGGAGAGCCGCATCACCTGATGGATGGGCATCGTCGTGGTGCCAAGCACCACCATGAGGTCGACACTGACTTTATCGAGGGTTGGCACTGGGGCGAGCGACCTGAACTGAATACATGCAAAATTGCGTGGTTTGAGATCACCACGTTATGGTTAGCCAATGGTTAATGACCGCCAAAGCCTCGATTTGACGCCGCTTTCGCAAGCCGCCGGCGGCGCGGCGGTCGAATGGCTGATTTCCGGGGCGCCGGTGCCCTATCCCGAAGCCCTGGCCGTCATGGAAGCGCGCGCGGCCGATATCGCCGCCCACCGGGCGCCCGAGCTGGCCTGGCTGTTGGAACACCCGCCGCTCTACACCTCCGGTGCCAGCGGCAAGGCCACCGACCTGCTCGACCCCCGCTTCCCGGTGTTTGCCAGCGGCCGCGGCGGGCAACTCACCTATCACGGTCCGGGCCAGCGGGTGGCCTATGTGATGCTCGATTTGAAGCGGCGGCGGCCCGACGTGCGGGCTTACGTCGCCGGTCTCGAGCAATGGATCATCCGGACGCTGGCCGCCTTCAACGTGCGCGGCGAACGGCGCGAGGACCGCGTCGGCGTCTGGGTGAAGCGGCCCGACAAGGGCGAAGGCCGTGAGGACAAGATCGCCGCCATCGGCGTGAGGCTGAAGCGTTGGGTATCGATGCACGGCATCTCGATCAATGTCGAGCCCGATCTCGCCCACTTCGAGGCCATCGTGCCCTGTGGCGTCGTCGACCCGCGCTACGGCGTCACCAGCCTCACCGATCTCGGCCATCTCGCCAGCATGGCGGAGGTCGACATCGCGCTCAGGCAGGCATTCGAGGTGGTGTTCGGCCCGGTGCAACCGCGGCTGCCGGAAGCGACGATTTGACCGTCGCCCGGGCCGTCTCGCTCAGGATCGAAACGCGACGCTCACCGCCTCGATATACAGCTTGTCGTAATCCACGGTATCCCGGAAAGACGCCGTCATGGCGGCCGATATGCTCATTTCGCAAGGCTGGGCGCGATGCGCATCTTCCACAGGTTCCAGATGCGATCGAGCACGACGAAGTTGACCGCGTCGGCCTTGGCGCCCTCCTCCGGCGTCAGAGTGTTGATGTCGCCCCCGAGCGCGACCGCTTGCGACTGCAGTCTCGCGTTGACGTCGGTGTAATAGGCCCGGAATACCGCCATTTTGACCGATGGACCCACCGTCACGTCGCCATGGCCGCGCATCAGCACCACCGCCTTGTCGCCGAGCGTCAGTGTCAAGGATTTGCCGCGCGCGGCATCGCGGACCAGCATGTCGGTCTCGCCAAAATCCTTTCGGATGTCCCAGACCGGTGCGCCCGCTGCCAGGAACGCCGCATTGTGAAACATCGCCCGCAACGGCACCTGACTCACGCCGAATGGAATGACGCCGGGAGAATGGGTGTGCACCACCGCCATCACGTCCGGCCGCGCCTTGTAGATTTCGCTGTGAATGAAGCGCTCCAGGAATACCGATCGGCCGCGGGCATCGACCGCGTTGCCGTCAGAATCGAATGCCATGATGTCGTCGGCGGTAACCAGCGCCGGCGCGAGCGAGCGCGACATCAGGAAATGGTCGGGATTTCCGGGATCGCGCGCGCTGACGTGACCAAAACCGTCGAGCACGCCGAAGTCGGCGAGGATGCGGCTGCCGATCACGATATCTTCCAGCACGGCGGCATCGCCGCCGGTAACCGCAGCGCCGGGGGTTTGGGCGCGCGCGTCCACCAGGCCAAGCAGGCCAATCGAAATGGCCAATATCATTCTCAACATCGCGGTCATGATTGCCTCCGATTTCGCCGCCGGGCCGCTCGAAGCGTCGATGCTACACCGTCGGCAGCATCGAAAACCGCTCGCCGGGCCGGCGCAGGTTCAGCGTGTCGGCGCTGGCTTCCTCGTCCTCGACGGCCTCGACCCGCGCGGTCGACGGCCCGCGCCGGCAGCGCGCGACCATTTCCGACACGATATCCGCCGGGCCGGCGAACACCGCTTCGACGCTGCCGTCCCGGCGGTTGCGCACCCAGCCTTCCAGGTTGTGATTTCTGGCCTGGTGGTCGACCCAGGCGCGGTAGCCGACGCCCTGCACCCGGCCGCGGATCGTCACCTGACGGATCGCCCGGCTCATCTATTTCCTTACGCCCAGAAATTCGCGGCTCCGCGCCTTCACCTCCGCTTCGCGCGTCAGGCGGCCCGTCAACTCGGCGGAGGCCAGCCCCTTCAACTGCTTCGGCGGCAATCCCTCACGCAGCGCCTTAAGCGTCTGGTAGACCGCCTCCGTCGCCGCGGCGAACGGCGCGTGGCCTTGCAATGCGATCCGCACCCGCTGGCCGCCGAGATAGGCAAGGTCGGACATCTCCTCCGGCGCGCCGCCCAGCACGATCGGCAGTTTTGTCACTCCCGCCATGGCCTCCAGTTCGGCCCGGGTCTTGATGCCGGTGAGGAACAACGCGTCGACGCCGGTGGCCTCATAGGCTTTGACGCGGGCGATCGCGTCCTCCAGCGAGGTGATCGACGCCGCTCCGGTGCGCGCCATTATCACGAGCGAGGGATCGCCGCGTCCGTCGAGCGCCGCCTTCATCTTGCCGACGCCCTCATCGAGCGAAATCAGCTGCGTTTTGGTTTCGCCGAAGGCTTGCGGCAGCAAAGTGTCCTCGATGGTGAGGCCGGCGGCGCCGGCGGTGTCCAGCTCCTGGACGGTGCGACGGACGTTGAGGGCGTTGCCATAGCCATGGTCGGCGTCGACCAGCACCGGCAAGGCCGCCGCGCGCGACATCCGGCGCATCTGTTCGGCAAATTCGGTCAGCGTAATCAGCGCGATATCGGGATCCCCCAACACCGCGAGCGAAGCCACCGATCCGCCGAACATGCCGAGCTTAAAACCGAGGTCCTCGGCAATGCGGATCGAAATCGCGTCATAGACCGAACCGGGGCGAACGCATGCCGATCCCGACAGGATCGAACGCAACGCCTCGCGGCGCTTTCGGAAAGCCATCGCTAATTCCTTCAATCGTTGGTGGAGCGTGCGCCCGATCGGGCGCCTCGAATCGAAGCCTGAATTCGCATTGTCATACTACGGCCATCAAACCCGGATTAAAAAAGGCATCGGTATAACACTGGTTTCGTATCGTAAAGTACAGTTCATGCCGCAACAACCAGCCACCGCGCGCGGGCTCGCAGACCGCTGGAAGGCGTTGACGCAAGCCAGACTTGAATATCTCACCAACCTGTTCGAAAGCGGGCGCTGGCGCCGCTTTTATTCCGAAGCCGATCTTCTGGAAAACATCCGGGAAGCCAAGGTCGCCGTCGAGACATGGCGCGGGCTTTCGACCGGCGAAGCCTCGCTGGACAATTCAGGTCCTTCCCTGTCCACGCTCAGCCGTCCCCAACAAAACCCGCGACGTCCGCTGCCCAACGGCTGGCTCAAGATCGTCGCGGCCGACGAGCGTAACGATGCTTGATCGCCGACCGATGCGCGAAGCCGAAGCTCTCGGCCGCGCAACGGAACGCGCCGTTTAGGCGAACTCGAGAATCAGCGCGTCGACCGCTAGCGTAGCGCCGGCGGCGGCATGGATCTTCTTGACGATGCCGTCGCGCTCGGCGCGCAGCACGTTCTGCATCTTCATCGCTTCCACCACGGCCAGCGTTTCGCCGGCCTTGACCTCCTGCCCCTCGGTGACCGCGATCGACACCACGAGCCCCGGCATCGGGCACAAGAGCCTCTTGCCGGTATCGGCCTTGGCGCCGACCGGCATCAGCCGCGCCGCGATGGCCTCGGATTCGGTGAAGACGAAGACTGGGACCTCGTAACCCTGATGCGCCAGCCGGAAACCGTTGGGGATGATGCGCACCTGCATCGCCAGGGGATGGCCGTCGACGGTGCCCTGCCAGACCGGATCGCCCGGCTTCCACGGCGAGACCAACAAATGCGGTCGGCCGGGCGCGCCGTCGGCGCCGACAAAACGCACCGCGATGCCGCCGGCTTCCCGCGCGATCGCGAGCGCGATTTCGGCGCGCTCGAGCCACACCGCGCGGCGGCGCTCGCGCTGCACCAGCCGGCCATCGAGCTGGCCGGAAATCCGCCGCTTGCGTTCGCCCAGCACATGATCGATCGCAGCGGCAACGGCGGCGAGCCGCCGCGCGACCTCGCCCTCGGGCGTGCGAACCGCAAACCCCTTTGGGAATTCTTCGGCGATAAAGCCGGTGGAAAGATTGCCCTCGCGCCAGCGCGGATGCAGCATCAAGGCCGACAGGAACGGAATGTTGTGGCGGATGCCGTCGATGTAGAAGGAATCGAGCGCGGTCGCCTGCGCCTCGATGGCCGCGGCGCGCGACGGCGCATGCGTCACCAGCTTGGCAATCATCGGATCGTAATAGATTGAGATCTCGCCGCCTTCCTGCACGCCGGTGTCGTTGCGGACGGTGATGCCGCCGACGCTGCTCTCGAGCGGCGGGCGGTACTTTGTCAGCCGCCCGATCGAGGGCAGGAAGTTGCGGAAGGGATCCTCGGCATAGACCCGCGACTCGACCGCCCAGCCTGTGAGGCGGACGTCCTTTTGCTTCAGGGACAGTTTTTCGCCCGCCGCCACCCGGATCATCTGTTCGACCAGATCGATCCCCGTGACCAGTTCGGTCACGGGATGCTCGACCTGCAGACGGGTGTTCATCTCCAGGAAATAGAAACTCTTGTCCTGGCCGGCGACGAATTCGACGGTGCCGGCGGAATCGTATTTCACGGCTTTCGCCAGCGCCACCGCCTGTTCACCCATCTGGCGGCGGGTGGTCTCGTCGAGCAGCGGCGACGGCGCTTCCTCGATCACCTTCTGATTGCGGCGCTGGATCGAGCATTCGCGCTCGCCGAGATAGATGACGTTGCCGTGCTTGTCGCCCAGCACCTGGATTTCGATGTGGCGGGGATTGACAATGAATTTCTCGATGAAGACCCGGTCGTCGCCGAACGAGGCCTTGGCCTCGGCTTTCGCAAGCCCGAACCCTTCGGCGACCTCGGACTTCGAATGCGCGATCCGCATCCCCTTGCCGCCGCCGCCGGCGGAGGCCTTTATCATGACGGGATAGCCGATCTCGTCGGCGATCTTGACCGCATGCTTCTCGTCGGTGATGACGCCGAGATGGCCCGGCACGGTCGAGACTTTTGCCTTGGCCGCCGCCTTCTTGGATTCGATCTTGTCGCCCATCGCGGCGATCGCGCCCGGGTTGGGGCCGATGAAGACGATCCCGGCCTTCTCCAGCGCGCGCGGAAAGGCTTCGCGCTCGGACAGGAACCCATAGCCGGGATGCACGGCCTCCGCGCCGGTCTTGCGGCAGGCCGCGACGATCTTCTCCATCACCAGGTAGCTCTCGGCGGCCGCCGGCGCCCCGATCAGGACCGCCTCATCCGCCATCTCGACGTGGAGCGCGTCGCGGTCGGCCTCGGAATAGACGGCAACCGTCCCGATCCCCATCCGGCGCGCAGTCTTGATGACCCGGCAGGCGATCTCGCCGCGATTTGCGATCAGAATTCGTTTGAACATGCGCTTGCTTACTTGCCGTCTTTGGGGCGGGTCCTTAACCCGCAATCTGGCACGCGGGGTCGGGCGTAACAATTCCGTCGTACAGCAAAATGCAGCGGAGGCAACGGTCTGGGAGCAATTTGTCAGCTGATTCTGCGGGCCAGCGCGCCTGGTCCTGCCGTGATGCTAACTGATCGCGGTGATCTCGGCCTTGTCCTTGCCTGCCGCGACGACATCCCCGACCGCCTTCCTCAGCAGCGCGCGCGCCAGCGGCGAGACGTGCGATATCGTGCCCTGCGCCGGATCGGCCTCGTCCTCGCCGACGATCGCAAAAGTCTGCTCGCGCCCGTCGTCGCGAACGATCGTCACGGTGCTTCCGAACTGGACGGTGGCAAGATCGGGTTCGGGGGCGACCACTTGGGCGGTGGCGCGCCGGGCGCTCCAGTAACGCAGGTCACGCCCGGCCTCCGCCAGGGCCTCCCGGTCACCCGCAGCCTGGGCTTCGCCATGGCGGCGGTGTGCGTCGTCCAGCGCGGCCACGATCAGCTCCAGCCCGTGGCGCGTGACATGGTTCGGATGCTCCGATACGGGCCGATCCGGCAGGTTCTCGACGTAATGGTCTTCGTTCACAAAGGCTCTGCTCATGCCGGAAATATGGGGATTCGCCCCTCCTTTTTAATGCCCGGTCAACGTCAAACAGAAACGGTTACCGAAGTGAAACGTTCCTGTATGTTTCCCCGAAAGAGGTTGAACCGATGGCCCAGCTTGGCCTTTTTCCGGAGCAAAATGCGGGGTCCCCCGGGACTGCGCTATCAGCGGCGTTCGCTCTACGTGATGAGCGGCGAATCCGGCGATCTGTGGCAGCACAGCATCCCTGCTGTCGAGCAGCGACGATCTTCGATCACCTTCCGGACGATGAAGGGGCGCTGAGTTCCGCCCGGCGCACTGCCCGGATCGTCCGACTTTTCCCGATCCGGCGGGCCGGCCTGGCGAACCTTGAGTTCGTTACCCCGTGGATGGAAGCTGTTTTGCCGCAGGAATCGTGGTCACGTCGCTCGCAGCATCCTGACGGGCCGGCAATTCGCCGGCGGCATCGAGCACGGGATAAGCCACCGAACAGACATGCGAGTGGATTCGCCGCAAGTCTCGCAGCACGTCGAGATGCAGGGAGGTGGTCTCGATCGTCTCGGGCCGACCCTCGCGCAGGCGGTCCAGATGCCGTTCGGTCGCCGCAAGTTCGGCATTGCGCAACAGCGCCTTCTCCGCGAGCAGCTTGCGGGCTTCATTGACGTCGCCCGACATAAAGACGCCGAACGCGATCCGTAGCGAGTCCGTCGTCCGCTTGTGGAATGCCGACAGTTCCTCCGCGCCCTCCGGCGAAAACTGGAACCTGCGCTTGATCTTCTTGGTCGCGAGCTCGCTCAAATTCTTGTCGATGATATCGCCCATGTGTTCGAGATTGATGGCGAAGGAAATGATTTCCATCGCCCGCTTTCCCTCGCGTTCGTCGAGGCTGCCGCGGGTGAGCTTGGTGACATAGAGCTTGATCGCCTCGTCGAGACTGTCGACGGCGTTGTCCATCCTGGACACCTGATCGACCAGCGCGCGGTCGTTGGTCATGATCGCGGCCATCACCTTGCGCAGCATGACCTCGACGTGATCGCCCATATGCAGGGTTTCGCGCGCGGCGTCTGCCAGGGCCAGCGACGGCGTCTCGAGCGCGCTGTCGTCGAGATACCGCGGCCGCGACGGATCGGCCTCCTGGACCCGGTCCGGAAGAAGCCGTTTGAGCAGCGCCGCCATGCCATCGAGCAGGCCGATGAAAATAACAGCCGTCGCGACGTTGAACGCGATGTGAAATTCGGCCGTGAGCTTCGCAAGGTCCGGTTGCCAGGTTTGCAAAACCTCCGTGATCGGACGCAGAAACGGCGCGACCAGCAGCACGCCCACCAGCCGGTTGACGAGATTGCCGAGCGGAAGCCGGTAACTTGCGGGGTTGTCGCGGCGGGCGCCCTCGAAAAGCGGATTGATCGCGCTGCCGAGATTGGCGCCAAGCACCAGCGCGAGCGACGCCGTGGGCGAAATGAAATGCGCGTACGCCAGCGACATCACGATCAGAACACTCGCCACGCTCGAATGAACGACCCAGGTGACGATCGCGCCGATGAAAATACAGAGCACGGGATCGCCGGTGATGGCGCTCATGAACACGCGCACGCCCGGCGCATTCTCCGCCGGCGCCAGCGTGTCGAGCAGAATATGCAGCGCCAGCAGCATCAGGCCGAGCCCGATCGAGACCCGGCCGACGTCCTTGAGGCGCGACCGCGCACCGCCGCGGAATGCGACCAGCCCGAGAACAAAGAGCACTGGCGCAATGGCGGAGAGATTGAAAGATAGAATTTGAACGATCAGCGTGGTCCCCACATTGGCGCCAAGCATGATCGCGAGCGCCGGGACCAGGCCGACCAGCCCTTCGGCGGTGAATGAACTGGTGATCAACGCCGTCGCGGTGCTGCTCTGTAACAAGGCTGTCAGCCCGATACCGGCCGCAAAGGCGGAGAAGCGGTTATTGAGAGCTTTCGCCAGAATCCGGCGCAGATCGGGTCCGAAGGCACGCAGAATTCCGCTATGGACCATGTGCAGGCCCCACAGCAGCAGCGCCACGCCGCCCATCAGGTCGAGAAGAACCAAGCTTCCCATGATCGTTCGCTTCGAAATTCGAGTCGAACGGTCAGGCTATCAGCAAACGGCGGGGGATCAATCCCATAATCCTCGAAGCGGTCGCCCCGGCACCCGACGTGCCGGCAGAGCCAATCCGCCGGGCCGCGCCGAAACACGCCTTGACAGTCAGGAATGTGAACCCAACACTGCCGCCAACAACAAAGAAATAATGCTTTGACAGCGAGGAAACGATGATCACAACGGGAAAGCGACGTCCTGCAAATCCGACATCACCGACTTCGCGCGGTGTCAGCCGGCGAACCCTGTTGGGCTCGATGCTTGTGGCGCCCTTCATCGCGCGCCCTGCATTCGCTGCCGACACCCTGAACGCGTATTCGATATGGCCGGAGAACTACGCGCGGCCGATGTTGGAAGCCTTCGAGAAAGAATCGGGCATCCACGTCAAATTCATCCGCTTTTCCTCCGGCGAAGCCCTGGCGCGCGTGACCGCCGAAAAAAACAATCCTCAGGTCGATGTGCTGTTCGGCGGGCCAGTTGAGACGTTCACGGCCGGCCAGACCCAGGGAGTATTCGAATCCTACAAGCCGCCGGGTTCGGCGGATCTGCCGGCACGCTTCAAGGACAAGGGCGGCGCCTGGACCGCGATCGCCGACGACCCGCTGGTCTTCATGACCAACACGCAATTTTTGAAGCAGAATAATCTCCAGCCACCCGCGTCGTGGGATGACCTGCTCAATCCCGCCTACAAGAACATGCTGCAAATGGCCGACGCGCGCACCTCGGGCACCGCGGTCACCCGTATCTTCTCGATCCTGCAAGTGCACAACCGCAATGAGGACGAAGCCTTCGCCTACATGAAGAAGCTCAGGCAGAACGTGCAACTCTACACCAAGAGCGGCGGCGGCGGCACGCTGCCGGTGGGTCTCGGCCAGGCGGGCGGCGGGATCTTCTTTATCGTCGATGCCTTGTTCACGCGCCAGCAGGGCTACGATGTGCAGATATCGTTTCCCAAGGAGGGCATCGGTTCGGCGGCGGAATGCATCGCGCTGATCAACGGCGCCAAGAACCCGGAGGCGGGCAAAAAGCTGATCGACTGGGCGACCAGCCCCGCCATGCAGTCGCTGCTGGCGCCCAACAAGATCAATTTCATTCCGGCCAATCCGAAGGTCGAAACCGAAGCCGGCCTGGCCGCGATCCTCAAGGGCGCCAACATCATCGAAATCGACGACGCCTGGGCCGGCGCCAACCGGCAGCGTATCGTGCAGCGCTGGGTCGCCGAAGTCCTGAACGCCACGTAATCGATGGCCGCAGCGGGCCCATGGACGCGGTGGCGTAGCGCAAACGATCCGCTGCGGCTTTTGGTGGTCGTGGCGCTCTGGCTGTTGCTGGCGCTGTTCGTCCTTTACCCGCTCGCCGAATTGATTGGCCGCGCGCTGAGCGGCGATAACGGCCTGACATTGGCGCCGCTGGTCGCGGCAATCAACAGCAAGAGTAATCTGCGCGCCTTCGCCAACAGCCTGCTGCTCGCGACACTGGTCGGCGTGTGCGGCACGTTTTTCGGATTCTTGTTCGCCTTCACGGTGGAGCGAACCCGGGCGCCGAGGTTTTGGGTCAGGCTGCTCGACGTCGCGACGTTGCTGCCGCTGATCTCGCCCCCCTTCACCACCTCGATCGCTTTCGTATTCTCGTTCGGACCGCGCGGCTTCATCACCCACGATCTCCTGGGAATGAACAACGCCGCGGTCTACGGCCTCACCAGCACCTTGGCGGCGGAGACCCTGACCTATTTCCCGCTGGCCTATATGGCTCTGCGGCCGATGCTGGCCGGAATCGGCGGGGATCTCGAGGAGATGGCCTTCAGCCTCGGCAGCTCGCGCTGGGGGGTGTTCCGCACCGTGACGCTTGCGCTGACGGTGCCCGGACTGGCGAACGCGTTCCTGCTGCTGTTTGCGGCTTCGCTCGCGGATTTTGCAACGCCGCTGATTCTGGCCGGCAACGATTTTCCGGTGCTTCCGACCGAGGCCTATCTGCAGATCACCGGTATGTTCGATCTCAAGGGCGGCGCGGTGCTGTCGCTGCTGCTGCTGGTGCCCGCTGCCGTCGTTTATGTCTTGCAGCGCAAGGTGGTCGCCCGCCGCCGCTATGTGACGATGACCGGCAAAGGGCGCGCGGGAGCGTCGAGGGATAGCGTCGTTGCATGGGCAGGCGCGGCGTTGATGGGCATCTGCCTCGCGGTTGTTCTCTTCATTCTCTACCTCTACGCGTTGCTGTTGATCGCCTCGTTGGTGGCGTCGTTCGGCGCCAATCACACGCTAACCCTCGCCCACTACCGCGTGATCTTTACCGAGGGCCTGCCAGCCATCGAGGACACGCTGATCATCGCGCTGATCGGCATGCCGATCGGCGGGCTTTACGGTGTCATCGTCGGGTATCTGGTCGCCCGCACCGAGTTCATCGGCCGGCAGGCGATGGAAATCGTCACCATGCTGAATTACGCCCTGCCCGGGACCATCGTCGGCATCGCCTATCTGATTGCGTTCAACAAGCCACCGTTCCTATTGACGGGCACCGCCGCCATCATCATCGCCTGCTACGTGTTTCGCTACAGTCCGACCGGAATCCGTACCACCGTCGCCCTCCTGCAGCAGATTGACCGCAGCATCGAAGAAGCCTCCTTCAGTCTGGGCGCCTCCAGCTTCATGACCTTTCGCCGCATCATGCTGCCGCTGATCATGCCGGCCTTCTTCGCCAGCCTGAGCGTCGTCTTCATTCGCTCGATGACCGCGATCAGCGCCACGATCTTCCTCGTCTCCATCAACTGGACGCTGATCACGGTTCGTATTCTCGAAAACATGACGGAACTCTCGCTGGGGCCGGCCGCGGCGTTTTCGGTGTTTGTGATCGTGGTCGTGGTGGCCGTTACGGGCGGGCTGAACCGGGTTCTGCGGCGTGTGACGGCGCCCGGCCTGCGGTTGCCTGCGGTCGAGGGTTGAACATGATCGACCGCAGTGAGGCCGCCGGCATTCGTCTCGAAGTCGTCTCGGCGACGATGCAGGACCGCAATCGCGGCGAAATCATCGCGGTCCGTGATGTCGACCTGGATGTCCGTCCGGGCGAACTGATGACACTCTTGGGCCCGTCCGGCTGCGGCAAGACCACGACATTGCGCATGATTGCCGGCTTTCAGGAGCCGAGCGAAGGCAAGATCTTCATCGCCGGGCGTGACGTGACTCACGTGCCTGCGAACCGGCGCGATATCGGCTTCGTGTTTCAGAACTATGCCCTGTTCCCGCATCTGACGATTTTCGGCAACGTCGCTTACGGGCTGCAGGTGCGGAACAAATCGGCCAGCGAAATTCAGCGGGCCGTCGCCGAGGCGCTGGAGCTGGTCGGACTGGCCGGCTTCGGAGAGCGGCTGCCGAACGAATTGTCCGGCGGCCAGCAACAGCGCGTCGCGCTGGCCCGCGCCGTTGTCATACGTCCCCGCGTCCTGCTGTTCGACGAGCCGCTTTCCAACCTGGATGCGAAACTCCGCGTATCGATGCGCGGAGAGATCAGAAGCCTTCAGCAGGCCCTCCGGATCACGACGGTCTACGTTACCCATGACCAGGAAGAGGCGATGGCCATTTCCGACCGCATCGCCGTGATGGCGGCAGGCCGGATCGTGCAGCTCGATACCGCCGAGGCGCTTTACCGCCGCCCATCGTCTGCATTCGTCGCTGGCTTCGTCGGGCGAGCAAACCTGCTGCATGCCACCGTCGTCAGCGTGAGTGAGGGCCGGGTGACCGTCGATGTCGGCGGCCAGAAACTTNCCATACGGGCGCAAGGTGCGCCCGCCCCTGGCAATCCCGTNAACGCCGTGGTGCGCCCGGAGGCNATCGCGATCGTTTCCTCAGATACCGGCCTGACGGGGGTGGTGCAGTCCCGCACCTATCTGGGCGACAAANTNGAGTATGAGGTCGCCTTTGGCGGGCAAATGCTGAACATCGTCCGCTTCAATCCTGCGGAAGACGAAGGCTATTCGCCCGGGACGACCATTTTCATCAGNATTCCCTCGGCGGAGATCCGGCTTGTAGACTGACGCGTTGATTTTGTCGTAGACCAACCATGGGTTCCCTGTGAGACCAAGCCGGCTGATCTGTGCCGCTCTCGAAACTGCGACTCCATCGATGCGTGCACTAATCCTGATACTGGCCATCATCTCGGCGAGCCAATGCCTCGCGGCGAGCGCGATCGTCAGGGATGGCGGCACCCTTCAATTGGGCGANGTGACCTACCGGCTCGACGGCATCGACGCCCCGGAACTGGACCANATCTGCATCGACGAGCATGCCGACGCCTGGGCCTGCGGCGTCGAGGCCCGCGAGCAGCTCGCCAAGCTGATTGGCGACCGCCAGGTGCGCTGCGAGGACCTGGGCCCTGGTCCCTACAAGAAGCGGCACATTGGTGCATGCAGCGTCGAGGGTGAAAGCGCTGGCTTGAACGCACTGGTGGTTCGTCAGGGGTTGGCCTTGAACTTCGAACCCTACGCGAGAGGACGTTTCAAGGACGACGAAGCCGGCGCCAGGGACCAACGCCGCGGGCTCTGGCGAGGCTGCTTCGTGGCGCCCCGGGAATTCCGCCGGGGGAAAAAGGACGGCGCCCTGTTGGGTGATTCCTGCCGGAGCGACAAGGATCGCGAAATACGCGCAGTGCTGTTTCCCGACGATCCGGTAATGCCGCCGGGCTGTAGCATCAAGGGCAAACTGGCGGTGCGCGCCCGCTTCACCGGCAATGTCGGCGTCTATCACCTGCAGGGATGCCGCAGTTACCCCGCGCTGACAAAGCCGGATCGCTGGTTCTGTTCCGAGGACGATGCGCAGGCGGCCGGGTTCCGCAGGGCCTTCAATTGCGGCCCGAGCGCTGAGACCCGGAAATAGCAAGCCAATCGCGGCTCTGCTGCAACCGCGAAGCGCCTGCGACGCCCTCGCGAATTCTTGCTTCGCAGCCGGGCGGCCCTAGCATGTCAAAAAACTGGAGCCGGCCATGAAGCACGACGCGAGCTTTAGCGTCCTGACGGGCAACAACATCGAAGCGCGAGCTTTCAAAGCCGGCAGCGTCATTTTTCGGGAAGGCGACGAAGCCCATGAGCTTTTCGTGATCAAAAGCGGCCAGGTACGCATCCAGATCGGCAACCGAACCGTCAACGAACTCGCCGCCGACAGCATTTTTGGCGAGATGGCGCTGATCGACGGCGAACCGCGCAGCGCGACGGCTATCGCGATGACCGACGTCGAATTGGTGCCGGTATCGGAGAAGCAATTCCTGTTTCTGGTCAGCCAGACCCCTATTTCGCGCTGAAGGTGATGCGCGTCCTGGCCCAGCGGCTGCGGGTGACGAACAAGACCTTCGGCTGAATGATCTCAGGGCCTAGGGGACCTCTCTGGTAGCTCGCAAGGCGGCTGTAACAAATCCGTCATGCAGCAAAACTAAACAGAGGCACCGGCCAACCGCCGGAAATCCGCGCTTCAGGGGAGATTTCGATGCGCCGCTCACTCGTCATCCTGTCGGCCGGCCTGACCATGCTTTCCGCGGCCACGGTATCAGCGCAGAACAACACGCCCCACAATCTCATTCTGTTCGTACCGGACGGATTGCGTGCCGGGATGGTCAAGCCCGAGACCGCGCCCGCGATGGCCGCGGTGCGCGACCAGGGCGTCAATTTCAGGAACCCGCATTCGCTGTTCCCGACCTTCACCATGGCCAATGCCTCGGGCATGGCGACCGGACATTATCTCGGCGATACCGGAACGTTCAGCAACACGATCTTTACCGGTTACACCAACGCGCCCGCCGGCGACACCGTCACCCCCTTCATCGAAAACGACGCCGTGCTGGGCGATATCGATGAGCATTTCGGCGGCAATTACCTGAACGAGGAAGTCATCCTCAAGCTGGCGCGCGCCAAGGGCTTTTCCACCGCCGCGATCGGCAAGGTCGGTCCGACGCTGATCTTCGACCATACCGACCGCGCCAACAAGCCTGGCCTGCATTCCATCGTGATCGACGATTCCACCGGCGCCAAGACCGGCGTTCCGCTGTCGGACGAGATGAAGGATGCGCTGACCAAAGCCGGCCTGCCGCTGGCGGCGCCCTCGCGCGGCGACAACGGCGACGCGGGCAGCGCCACGAAGCCG
>JGI12635J15846_10002701_pt1 | contig 15490 bp, 17 predicted proteins | sample BlaSpr_A8_OM2_M2_FD_15846 | JGI IMG/M metagenome (IMG submission 15846) | reverse complement strand
CAGGCAATCCTGCGGCCCGGCATGAATGTGGACGCCACGGTGATCACGAAGTAGCTCGGGTTTCTGAAGCGAACGTTATGATCGAAAGATTCATCTCCAAGCTGCGAATGCCGGATGGCTCGATCAACCCGTGGGTGATCGCCATCACGGTGACGCTCGCGACGTTCATGGAAGTCCTCGACACTTCCATCGCCAACGTCGCCTTGCCGCACATTGCGGGAAATCTCTCCGCCAGCGCGGACGAATCCACCTGGGTTCTCACCTCGTATCTTGTTTCCAACGCCGTCATTTTGCCGCTCTCCGGCTGGCTCTCTTCGCTCCTCGGCCGCAAGCGTTTCTACATGGGCTGCGTTGCCATTTTCACGCTCAGTTCGTTCTTGTGCGGCTTTGCAGCGAGCCTCGGCATGCTGGTGTTCTTCCGCATCCTTCAGGGAGTCGGCGGCGGCGGCTTGCAGCCCAGCGAGCAGGCCATCTTGAACGACACCTTTCCGCTCTCCAAGCGCGGCATGGCCTTCGCCGTTTACGGCCTCGCCGTCGTCGTCGCACCCACACTCGGCCCGTGGCTTGGCGGCTGGATCACCGACAATTTTTCCTGGCGCTGGATTTTCTACATCAACATCCCTGTCGGAATTCTCTCGCTGGGTCTGACGTATTTTCTGGTCTCCGATCCGCCGTACATGAAGCGGATCAAAATCAGCGACGGCTTCCGCATCGACTACATCGGCTTGGGCCTCATCAGCCTCGGCCTCGGCAGCCTGCAGATCATCCTCGACAAAGGCCAGCGCGACGATTGGTTCGATTCCGGCTTCATCCGGATGTTTGCCGTGCTTATGGCCATCGGGATCATCGGCGGCATCATTCGCGAGCTCAAAGCCAAAGAGCCTGTCGTGGATTTCCGCATGTTGAAGGATCGCAATTTCGCCATCTCTACGCTGGCCATGTTTTTTCTTGGCTTTGTTCTCTACTCCAGCACTGTGCTCATCCCACAAATGCTCCAGCAGTTGTTGGGCTATCCCGCGACGCTTGCCGGCTTGGCTCTTTCTCCCGGCGGCGCCACCATCATGTTCTGCATGCCGATTGTGGGTTTTCTCGTTTCCCGCGTCGACGCGCGCTACCTGATTACCTTTGGTTGCACGATCTCCGCCTCGGCGCTCCTGGTCATGGCTGGCTGGAATCTTTCGCTCGATTTCAAACACGCTGTTCTCGGACGCGTGTTGCAGTCCTTCGGCCTCGCCTTCCTCTTCATCCCGATCAACGTATCGGCGTTCGCCACCGTCCCACGCGAAAAAACCAACATGGGCACGGGCATTATCAATCTGGCCCGCAACATCGGCGCAAGCGTGGGCATTGCCACGGTTACCACCCTGCTCGAGCGGCGAACCCAATTGCATGAGGCGCGTCTAATGGACCATGTGAATGACATGAATCCCGCGCTGAAAACCACACTAACTGGATTTGCGGCTACCTCGATTTCCGGTGGATCGTCGGGCGCCGGCGCGGCCGCGCAAGCTCATGGAATGCTGTTCCGCATGATCGAGCGCCAGGCAACCATGCTCGCCTTCCTCGACAACTTCAAACTTTTGGGCGTCATATTTTTCACCATCATTCCTATCTTCTTTCTTTTGAAGCGCCCAAAGACAGGCGGGGGAAGTGTGCCGGTTCACTGATGTAATTTTGTAACCTTTTCGTGCGTAATGACTCATATGAAGCTACTTGGGGGAAGACATGGCAACGCAAGTGATCAATGCAACGCAACTTACGGAACAGAAGTTGATTCGTGCAGGTCAGCGGGGCGACGCTCAGGCAATTGAAGCGCTGTTTGGCCGTTACCACCGCCAGTTGTTCCAGACCGCCCTTCGTGTGCTCGGCAACGCGGAAGACGCCGAAGACGCCCTGCAGGACGGATTGCTGTCCGCCTATCGCAATCTGAAGCGTTTTGAGGGCCGCTCCCAGTTTTCCACCTGGCTCACGCGCATCGTCATCAACGCCGCGCTCATGAAGCGCCGCAGCGCCAAAGCGCGCCCCGCGGTGTCCCTCGATGAAACGCATCACGAGGATGAACTGCCGGCCGCCGAGCGCTTTGCCGACGATGGCCCGACTCCCGAGCAGGTCTACGCCGGAACGGAAATTCGCGAGATCATCAATGAAAATCTCGACGAACTTTCGCCCTTGCTGCGGACCGCATTCGTTCTCCGAGAAGTCGAAGGCTATTCCACCGGGGAAGCCGCCAAGAAACTTGGCGTCACGGAAAACACGCTGAAGGCTCGCCTCTGGCGCGCTCGCCATCAACTCGCCGAGCGCCTCGGCCGCCGGCTCCGCCGCATGAAGGACGGCATGTCTGGCAACACCGTCGGCGACGAAGCCTGCAGCTACTGCTGATTCAAATGCTAAACAGGACGGGGCGCGAATTCCTTGTGCCCCGTTTTTATTTCTAGTTCACCGTCGCGCCGCCGTATATTTCCCCAACACTCGCAACTCGCTCGTCGCTTCCTGCGTCTCTTTCAACGCATGTTCCAGTTGCTCCGGCGTTTCGGCTTCCACGTCCAGGTAGAACTGATACTCCCACGGCCTCCCATGAATCGGTCGGCTCTCAATCTTCAGCAAATTCACGCCGTGGTTCGCAAAGGCCTCCAGAGAAGCCAGCAGCGCGCCCGGCTTATGCGCCAGCCGCATCGCCAAAGAAATCTTCCTGGCATCGGCCCCGCGGTATCGCCTTGCTTCCTCCGGCGGCAGCAACAAAACGAACCGCGTGAAATTCTCCGCGTTGTCCTGAATGTTCTCCTGCAAAATCACGGCACCGTAATGCCCCGCCGCCCGGCGGCCCGCGATCGCCGCGAACTGTTTATCTCCCCGCTCCATCATTTCCCGCACGCTGCCCGCGGTATCCTCGGCCGGAACGCGCTTCAATTGTGGATTCCCCGCAAAGAATCGCTCGCACTGCGCCAGCGCCATCGGATGCGAAGCCACTGCCCTTAAGGCTTCTCGCTTCGCTCCCGGCATTCCCATCAACTGATGCTCGATTGGCAGAATCGTTTCCCCGCACATCTCCAGGTTGCTCTCCAGCAGCAGGTCATACACGCGCACCACGGAACCCGCCAGCGTATTCTCCACCGGCACCAGCAGCGCGTCCGCCGCTTCCTCGGCAATCGCGCGGAACGCCGCATCAAACGTGGTTCGCGGCACCGTGCGAATCCCATCTCCCAGGAGTTGAACTGCGGCCGCCTCGCTGAAAGCTCCCGGCTCCCCCTGAAACGCCAGCCGCATCTTTCTGAAATTAAGTTCCGCCATCCGTGTCCCTGCCGCTCAATTCCTCCGCGCGGCTGCTCTCACGCTATAATCTTTCCTTCAACACTCGCCGGAGGTATCCGCATGATGACACAAAAGCGCCCGCAGTCGAACGACTACGCTCCCCACTACGGAAACTACGTGATGCTTGTCCCTGACGGGGATTTTCTGGAAATTCTCGAAACGCAGCTTCGGGGGATGAAGCAATTGCTGGAGCCGCTGACTGATCGGCAGGCCGATTTCCGCTACGCCCCCGGCAAATGGTCCATTAAGGAATCTCTGGGTCACGTGAATGACGCAGAACGCGTCTTCGCCTATCGCCTGCTTCGCATCGCCCGGGGCGACGAGACGCCGCTCCCCGGTTTTGAACAAGACGACTACGTCAAAGTTGCGAACTCCTCAGCTCGTAAACTTTCCGATCTACTCGAGGAATTTACCGCCATCCGCCGCGCCAGCATCTCGCTGATCCGCTCTCTCGATGATGCATCCTGGCTCCGCCGCGGCACCGCCAGCGGCAAGGAAGTCTCCGTTCTCGCGATGGCTTTCATCATCGCCGGTCACGCGCTCCATCACCGCACCGTCATTGAAAAACAATACCTTCCGGCATTGCCGCGCGCCTGAACCGGCTTTACATCGGCCCGACCAACCCTTCTTTTTTCTCCGTGGCCCAGTTGGTCTGCCTCCGTGTCTGCACCGCCTCCCCGTATTCCTTCATTGGGGCTTGCGATGGTCGATCCGCTGGCTCCTCTCGCCGTGACATTCTTCTTCTCCTGCCCGGCCAAGCCAGGTAAAAAAGCAGCACCGTCGCCAGCGCAAGGAACAGTCCTCCGCCAAGCACGGAAAACGTTCCGGTATCCAGTGGCTGCAGGATCGCTTCCGTCAACAGATAACTTCCGCAAAACAGCAGACCGGCCTCCGTAAACAAACCCAGGCTCAGAAAGACGCGCGGCAAGCTTGCTCTCACTACCAGCGGAGTTTTACCCCGCCCGGATCTTTCGACGATCTTCAGTTCTCGCATGGCGTCTCTTCCTTTTCGTTTGTCTCCTCAGTCACGCTTCTTGCCTCGTCCCACAGGAAATTCAGGTACGAATACACCGTTGAGTGCGCCTCTTTCTTCATCAAGCTCCCGCAATCACATACACGCCATTCCAGGCCGCGTTCCGTTTCATCGCAGGCCGCTGTCATTCCGCAATCCCGGTTGATGCAATGCCAATACGTCTCGTGTGTCCTCAGCATCCGAACCTCCTGCTGTTAATTGAATGGTTACGACAATCGATGGTATTTGGGCGGATCGATCGGTCTGCTTATATAGCAGTGGGATATCTTACGCAATAGTAAAAACTAATATTTCGCAAAAATGTAGCGGCCTGCATCGGTGGGCGAAGTTGTGCAAAGTTTTTCACACAGTCTTCCCGAATCGGGATGGAGCATAGGAGTACTCACCCCGTCTTCGCGGGCGCGTCGCAAGGCCAACTTCGGTTCATCGACCCCATCCTCGCGACGCTAAATCCTAGAAATATCAACAACCAAGTATATGGACGAGTGATATATAGATACTCGGTGGTGCTCTGGCCGGCCCTTTACTGATTCCCGTTCTGGCACTCACCCGCCCATCAATCCATTCGCCCTGGCGCTGACCTCGAGTTGCTCCGCCCTCGAACCCACTGCTACAATTGACTTTTTGCGGGACCCGCTTGCGTTCCACTGGGCAATTCCGTCTGCATCTTCCATCTTTGCCCGATCGTTTTTGCGCCTGCGGTGGAGCTTGGCCTGTCCGAAGGGAGACTACGCGTGGCGAAATATGATGTGGCAATTATTGGCAGCGGACCCGGCGGCTATGTAGCGGCCATTCGCGCCGGCGAGATCGGACTGAAAACCATCGTCGTCGAAAAGGATCCATTCCTCGGCGGCACCTGTCTGCACGTCGGCTGCATTCCCACCAAAGTCCTCTTGCACCACGCCGACGTCTACGACCATTTCAAAAATGCCGCCGAACTCGGCTTTGAAATTCCCGGCGTGAAAATCAATTGGCCCAACATTCTGGCCCGCAAGACCAAAATCGTTAACAAGCACGCCAAAGGCATCGAGTTTCTTTTCAAGAAAAATAAAGTCGAATGGGTGCAGGGGTGGGGAAAATACGAAGGCCCCGGCAAAATCAGCGTCGAAAAAGATGGCAAGAGATCCATCATCGAAGCAGGCGCCGTCCTCATGGTCAGCGGCTCGGAAGCCAAGTCTCTTCCCGGCATCGAGCCCGATCACAAGACCATCGTCACCAACCGCTCCATCCTCGAACTTCCGGAGATCCCCAAGACCCTAATCGTCATCGGCGCCGGCGCTGTCGGCGTCGAATTTGCTTCCATTTACAACTCCTTCGGTACCCAGGTCACTATCCTCGAAGCTCTGCCCCGCGTCGTTCCCGTCGAAGACGAGGAAATTTCCGCCGAGCTCGAAAAGACCTTCAAGAAAAAGGGCATTGCCGTCCAGACCGGCTGCATGGTGGATGGCGTGAAAAAAGACGCCAAAGGCGTCACCGTCTCTTTCAAGGACAAAGACGGAAAGGCGCAAACGCTCCAGGCGGAAAAGCTCCTTCTCGCCGTCGGCCGCAAAGCCATGACCGATAATTGCGGCCTCGAAAAATCCAAAGCCAAAGTCGAGCGCGGCTTCGTTCACGTCGATCAATTCATGGAAACCGCCGAGCCCGGTCTCTATGCCATCGGCGACATCGTCGCCGGCCTGCCGCAACTCGCCCACGCAGCCATGATGGAGGGCATCGTCGCCGTCACGCACATTGCCGGCAAGCCCACGCACACCATCAACAAGCTGCGCATCCCCAACGCCACCTATTGCGAGCCGCAGATCGGCTCCATCGGCATGACCGAAAAGCAGGCGCGCGACGCCGGCCACGCCGTCAAGCTCGGCAAGTTCCCCTTCGTCGGCAACAGCAAAGCCACCATCCTCGGCAACCACGGCGGCTTCATCAAGGTCGTCTCCGACGAAAAATATGGCGAAGTCCTCGGCATCCACATCATCGGTCCGCTGGCCACCGAAATTCTGGCCGAAGCCGCCGCCGTCCTGAATCTCGAAGGCACCGTCGACGACATGATGAACATGATTCACGCGCACCCAACGGTCTGGGAAGCCATGGGCGATGCCTTCGCCTCCGTCCGCGGCCTGCAGATCAACGTGTGAGGCTTCGGAATTTGCGATCAGCGATCAGATAACAGAGGTCAGGAAGCAAGAGGGACGCGACAGCACTTGTTAACCGAACAGTTCGACTCATCCTCGTTCCTGAGAGTAACCTTGGCGCTAAAGTCTTCTGAGAGGTTCCTGATCGCTGTTATCCGTCCAATCTCATGGCACCCCTTCTCATTAGCGACGTTGGCCTCCTCTCCTGGTCCGACGCCTACGCCCTCCAACAACGCATGGTCGCCGCCCGCAAAGCCGGCGCCATCGACGACGTCCTCCTCTTCTGCGAGCATCCCCACGTTCTCACCCTCGGCCGCAACGCCAGCCAGCAAAATCTTCTCGCCTCCGAAAATGTCCTCCGCCAGAAAAATGTCGAGCTCCGCGAAACCAACCGCGGTGGCGACATCACCTATCACGGCCCCGGCCAGGTCGTTGGCTACCCCATCCTCAATCTCGATCCCATCCGCCGCGACGTTCACTGGTATGTCCGCACTCTCGAAGAGGCCATGATCCGCGCCTCCGCTGACTTCGGCATCACCGCCTACCGCATCCCCGGCAAAACCGGCATCTGGGTCCAGTCTCCGGGCAATATTCCCGAAGAAAAACTCGCCGCCATCGGTGTCCACATCAGCCGGTGGGTCACCTCCCACGGCTTCGCCTACAACGTCTCCACCGACCTCCGCTACTTCGACCTCATCATTCCCTGCGGCATCGCCGACCGCAAAGCCACCTCCCTCGAAAAACTCCTCCATCGCAACGTCACCCTCGACGAAGTAAGGCCCCGCCTCACTCACCACCTCGCCGAACTCTTTTCGCTCACGCCACGCAAACTCTCTCTCCAGAACCTGCTCTCTGACCTCACTCAATTCGAGTCCTCAGCGAAACTCCGGGCTTCCGTCACGGAAAATTAATCTGTCCCCCGCGCACCCTCATCCAAAATAAAAAAGGCCCCACGCTTGGAACATCCGCGTGGGGCTCGACTTCACTTGTTTCTATCTCTGGCCGTGCTGGCCGGACGTTACTTCATCCCGCCAACATGGAACATGATCGACCGGGTCACCTCGGATCGCGAAGCTTCCGGATCCGCCACCTTCAGGAATTCGGCGCTGATCACGTCCTGTTCTTCCTGGCTTCTCTTTTCCCGATCGGCTGTATAAGCCGCGCGAACCTTCTCCATCGAGGCCAGATCTTTCGTGGCATACCACACGAAATGCGTGAAGTCGCCGTCCGTGCGGACATCTTCCACCGCCAGGCCGTACGCCAACACCACGCCATCCGCCACTAGCTTGTCCAGCACCGGCTTGTTGTACTTTTCCCAGGTCTTGCGCAAATCGCTGCCTTTGCCGGGCCGGGCCTTCAGATAGTTGAAGCGCGTATAAGGCAACACCCCTGCCGGCGGTGCACCAGAACCATGCACGAACACCAGATCCCGCGTCAGATAGTCCCGTGTCTTGCTGACGTCAGCCGCTTCCGTCATCCGCGCGGTCACCGTTGCCCCTCCCGCGGATCCTTTCTTCCCTGTGCCGGACTTCATCGCCTCTTCATCCAGTTTCGCGATCTGCGCGTGCATCGCGTTGTCTACCTTTTCGATTCCGGACCAGTCCGCAACCGAATACCAGATCACGTGGGTGGCGCTACCCGGCATGCGCAGCAATGGAACTTCCACGCCCCAGGCCAGCACCACTCCATCCGCCAGCATTTTTTCGCGTACCGGCGCGCCAACCGTCTTTACCAGCTCCAGAAACTGGGCTTCTTTTCCTGGATTCACCGTGTACTCATACCAGAACGTCAGCGGCTGCATCTTTGCGTCCTGCGCCGCCGCCGTAAGGCACGACATCAACACCACTGCTAAACAAAGCAATATTCTCTTCTTCATTTTCAAAAATCTCCTTGAACGAACGAGTGTTTGCCTGCTCTGGAATACGCCAAAAATATCTTAGGCGGAAATAGCACAAACGAGGATGCAGGCACTCAACGTCTGCGCTTAGGAAAGGTCCGACCTGCGCCAGAATGGACCCGTTTGTAGCACCGAACTCTGTACAGCGTCAAGCCGGTGGAAATTTCGGTAGTGAGTTAGTTTCCGGTTAGGGCTGCGTTTACCAGGATTTAGGCGATTCCTCGGGAAGCTTCCATTGTCGGCCCATTCCTACTTCTCCTCGTGACCCGCTGCGGCCTATTTTGCAAAAGATTCACTTGACCCATATAGAGAGGCTAATATTGTCCACGAAGCGGGTTTCCACCACCCGCTCCCACGAGGGGAGTTTAACTATGAGAAAAGTATTATCGATTGCCTTTGTGGTACTGGTTGTGGGCATCGGGGCTCCTGCCGTAATGGCGGATACCATCGACGGGAACCTCAATTTTACCGTCACGGGGATCCCGCTCGTGCCCACCAGTTCTTTTGTTTTCGACACCAACACCGACTCCTTCACTTCGTTTACCGTGGTCTGGGCTGGCGTTGGATTCGACTTTACAGCAGCCGCGAACTCATACGTCGGCCCCAATGGGTGTGGCGGGGTTGGCATGTTCATTCAAGTTTTGACATCGCCCTCTTGCTCCCCAGGCGACTGGGGTGCGCACCTCCAACCCGATTCAGGCTTTTTTGAATTAGGTGCTCCCAATGGTTCCTTTATCCTGGTGAACGCCGTACTCCCGGGTAGTGGAACGGTTGAGGACACAGGTGGAACATTCACTGTGACCACCACCACCGTCACACCGGAGCCGAGCGTCCTCGCCTTCACCCTGTCGGGCGTAGGGTTGTTGTGGCTGTTGGCAGCGATGCGGAAGCATCCAGGTCTGCCCCTCCGGAAGTCCAGTTGAACGCATCGCCCACGATCACACCCCGTACACCAAGCACCCACCGCTTCCAGCGTCGAGCGTATTGCTCGATGCCCGTAGGCTTCCTCTAGTGGCGTATTTGCATTTTTTCCCAACAAATTCTACTTGCTGGTTAGTCGGATAATCGGAAACTGACCCACTACCGAAATTTTGCTTGACACGCCGAGCATTCCGGCCAATACTAAACCACATGGTTAAGTATTCCGCAACCCTCGATTCCACCTTCGGCGCTCTCGCCGACCCCACTCGCCGCGCCATCCTCGCTTCCCTCACGCTCGGCGAAGCCTCCATGTCCGACCTCGCCAGCCCTCACCGCATGTCCCTCCCCGCCGTGATGAAGCACGTCCGCGTCCTCCAGCAAGCTGGCCTCGTCTCACAGAAAAAGATTGGCCGTACGCGCTTCTGCCAGCTCGCGCCCGCTCCCCTGAAGCAAGCCGAAGACTGGATTGCCCAGTACCGCCGTTTCTGGGAAGGCGCTTTCGATTCCCTAGAACGTTTTCTCAGCCAGGATCCACCGCTCGAAAAAGAAAAGGATAAGCAAAAGGAGAAACAATCATGGCCACACCGCAATCGCAGCCGGAAAACTCGCTCCAGCTAAAACGCACATTCGCGGCTCCCCGCGACCGCGTGTACCGCGCCTGGACCGATGCCCGGGAGTTCGCCCAGTGGTTCCATCCGACGGCGGACTACAAAACCGTCATCACCCGCCTCGACCTTCGCGTCGGCGGAAAATATTCCCTCGAAATGCATCACAAGGAAGGCAACATCCACCGCCTCACCGGCACGTACGAAGAAGTAAAGCCCCCCGAAAAGTTGGTCTTCACCTGGTGTTGGCAACAAGAGGAAGTAGCGCCCGGCGAATCCCTCGTCACGGTGACCTTCAAAGACCTCGGCGGCTCTACCGAAGTCAGCCTGACCCACAAAAACCTGCTCACCGCCGAAGCCCGCGAAAAGCACAACCACGGCTGGCTCGGCTGCTTTGGCCAACTCGAAACCTATCTGGCGTAAACGCGACACTGCAAAAAACTGTCCGGTGGCCGGTCTTTTGACCGGCCACCCGGGCCCTGTCCTTCTTCAATGAAGCGTCGGCTTTTGTGCCAGGTCTTTCCGGACAACCCCTGGCTAAATTTCATACTCCGCCACAATCCCCAGCAGCCGGATCAACGTCGTGCGCTCCTCCACGTTCAGGACGCTGCGCAGCTTTTCTTCCGCGGCCCGCCGCTCCTTGATCAGGAATTCCCGGTACTTTTCTCCCTTTGGCGTCAAGCGGATCACGAATGCCCGACCCGACGCGGCCTTCTTTTTCGAAACCAGCCCCTCTTTCAACATTGTTCCGATAGAGCGGTGCACTACCGTCCGGTCAAATCCCAGCAGCGTGGCAATTTGGTTTTGATTCCGCTCGGCCCCACCGCGCAGCGTGGACAAAATAAATCCGCGGGTCTGCGAGCACCTCGTCCGCCGCTCCAATTGCTTGCTCACCGAAAAGTAAGCCGCTGCCAGGTGCACCAACACCGAGTCCTTCAGAATCTCATCCGGTATCATTTTCTTTTCGACGGCAATCATAGAATCGTCACCGTCGATTCCAGCGGCCGCCGCCACTGCGGGTGCACGGCGTGCTTCGCCGATTTTTTCCCGATGGCAATCACCATCACGATCTCGTGGTATTTCCGGGAAAGCCCCAGAAATTTCGAAAGCCGCGCCTCGTCGAATCCCTCCATCGGGCAGGTGTTGAATCCCAGCGACTCCGCCGCAATCATCAGATTCCCGCAAGCCAGCGCCGTACTCTTCGTCGCCCATTTAAACAACCCCTGCCGCGACACCGGCGCCATCCCGATAATTTTCCTCAGATGGATAAGCTTGAGGGCCAGCCACTTCACGGCGCCAAAAACGTTGAACCACCCCTGCAGGTAAAACCACTTCGCCAATTTTGCTTTTTTCTCGTACTCCCGGATTTTGCTTTCCGCGAATCCGCTCTCGCGCATCCACCGCAATTGCCCTTCGGTCGTCGCCTTCGATGCTCCAAGGTCCGCCACGGCCACCACCAGCGCCGAAGCCGTTTGCGCCGCCGATTGCGACATGCACAACTCCGCCGCCCGCTTTCTCTTAGCCGGCGATTCGATCCACACCAGCCGGTACGGCTGGGAATTGAAACTCGAAGGTGCCGCGCACGCGGCCCGCAGGATCTGTGCGCGCGCCGCGGCCTGCACTTCCACGGGATCGAACTCCCGAATGGCCCTTCTTTGTAGAATCGCTTCGAGTGTGGTTGGCATAGCGGCCTCCATGTTGCAATTACAACATGCAGATGTTGCAATTGCAACATCTATTTCCTCGGTCCAATTTGGCTTCTCCCAGCCACCCCCGCCTGGCCATCCCCGCCCTTCTCCCAATTCGCCAACCGCCCCCATTCACCGTAAGATAGACAACCGGACCTTCATCCGGAGAAACGCCGAAGATGCCTGCCACCGAAACCGCCGCCAAGCAAAAACTCTCGCGTCAGCAATACCTCGACCTGTACTACTTCATGCGCCTCAACCGCGAGGTCGAGGACACCATGACCCGCCTCTTCCGCCAGAACAAAATCGTCGGCGGCCTCTACTCCAGTCTCGGCCAGGAAGCCATCTCCGTCGGCAGCGCCTACGCCCTCGAGAAAAAAGACTGGATGGCCCCGATGATCCGCAACATCGGCGCGCTCCTCGTCAAAGGCGTTCCCCCGCGCGACATCTTCACGCAGCACATGGCGAAATTCACTTCGCCCACCAAGGGCAAGGACGGCACCAGCCACTTCGGCGATCTCGAAAATCTCCACATCGTTTCGCCCATCTCCATGCTCGGCGATCTCGTTCCCGTTCTCACCGGCGTCGCCATGGCCGGCCGCTATCTCGGCCAGAAAATTGTGGCCATGACCTGGATCGGCGACGGCGGCAGCTCCACCGGCGTCTTTCACGAAGGCCTGAACCTCGCCGCCTCCCAAAAAGCGGCGTTCGTCCTGATTCTCGAAAACAACCAGTGGGCCTATTCCACGCCCGTGCGCCGCCAGGTGCCCATCGAAAATCTCGCCGATCGCGCCAAGGCCTACGGCATCTCCAGCTACATCGTCGACGGCAACGACCCGGTCGCAGTCTACTCGACCGCCAAGGAAGCCGTTGATCGCGCGCGCGCCGGCGAAGGCCCCATCCTCATCGAAGCCAAAACCTTCCGCCGCCGCGGCCACGCCCAGCACGATCCCGCCGAATACGTCCCGAAAGAGCAGCGCGAATATTGGGAGAAGCGTGATCCCATCGCTCTTTACGATAAATTCCTGACCACCGAAAAAATTCTGGACGCCAAAGGCAAGAAAGAAATCGAAGATAGAATCAAGACTCTCCTCGAAAAGGACCGCGAATTCGCCGAAAACTCTCCCATGCCCCCGCCGGAACTCGCCTCGCAGGGCGTCTATTGCACCGGCGACGATTGCCACAAAATCCGCCCCAAGTGGGAGCGCCCCATCGCCGAAGTGACACCGCCCAAATCCAGCGTCGAGCCGGTCTGGACCGTCGAAGGGTTCGGCCGTGGCAAAACCTCTTCCCGCGAAAACGCGCCCATCCATTTCGGCGACACGCAGCCGGCCGCCGTGGAACCCGCGGCAAAAACAAAATCTCCGGCAAAGCCCGCCGCGAAACCTCCCGCCAGAAAATCGGCCCCGGCGAAATCCGCCGCGCGCGGAAAGGCCCGGAGGTAGCCCATGGCACCCATCACCTTTCTCGAAGCCATCCGCCAGGCCATGTTCGAAGAGATGGCCGCCGACCCCAGCGTCGTCCTCATTGGCGAAGACGTCGGCGTCTATGGCGGCGCGTTCAAAACCAGCGATGGCCTGCTCGAAAAATTCGGATGGGAGCGCGTGATTGATACGCCCATCAGCGAAAGCGCCATCATCGGCGCCGCCTGCGGCATGAGCTATCTCGGCCTGCGCCCCATCGCCGAAATGCAGTTCATCGATTTCATCGCCTGCTGCTTCAACCAGCTCACCAACTTCGTCGCCAAGGGCCACTATCTCTGGAACGCGCCCGCGCCCATCGTTGTCCGCGGCCCGTCCGGCGGCGGCGTCCACGGCGGCCCGTTTCACTCCGCAAATCCCGAAATGTATTTCCTGCACACGCCGGGAATGAAAATCGTCTATCCCTCCACGCCCTACGACGCCAAGGGCCTGCTCAAGGCCAGCATCCGCGACAACAATCCCGTCCTCTTCTTCGAACACAAATTTCTCTATCGCCGCATCAAGGAAGAAATTCCCGAAGGCGATTACACGGTGCCGCTCGGCAAAGCCGTCGTCCGCCGCGAAGGCAGACACCTCACCATCCTTTCCTATGCCGCGATGATGCACACCTCGCTCGAAGCCGCCGAAGCCCTCGCCAAAGAGGGCATCGAAGCCGAAGTCATCGATCTCCGCACGTTGATGCCGCTCGACGAGGAAACGATCCTCCAGTCCATCCGGAAGACCAACAAATGCCTCGTCGTCCACGAAGACACCAAGACCGGCGGCATCTCCGGCGAAATCGCCGCCATCCTCTTCGAAAAAGCCTTCCACGACCTCGACGGCCCGGTCCTCCGCGTCGCTTCCCTGGACACGCCCGTCCCCTACGCCCCCACGCTCGAAGAAGCCTTCCTCCCCAACGCCCAAAAAGTCTTTACCGCCGCCAAAGACCTCGCAAAGTTCTAACCCGAGCCCCGCCTGCGTGATCCCTCTTGCTGTTGTAGGGGCCGGGCTCGCCCGGCCCGCTCTTAGTCTTCAAAAAGTTAGTAACCGATTGAACCCGAGGGTTCCCATTCTTGAGTCCACTCACTGACGGACCAGTAGAATCGAATCTGCACGGGGTTGGCACGGCATTTCCCTCTCTTCCTGTAGATGCTCCGCACTGCCGCGCTTCAGAAATTCCGCCAGGCCACGATTGGTTGAGATCCCTAGCTCAGGAGGCTCTACGCGGATGCGACTGGCACACGCTTCATTCACAGCTTTCCTTCTCTCTTGCGCTCCCTTCGCGCTCTTGGCCGGGCCTGCTGGCACGAGAGTCAGCGGCAAAGTCACGCTCGCTGGCTCTCCAGCCAAGCCCAAACCCTTCGACCTTTCGAAGGAGCCTGCTTGCGCCAAAATGCGCGCCGCCGATCCGCTTTTCCCCGAAACAGTGCTTATTGGTCCGGGCAACGCGCTTCGCAATGTTGTCGTCTACATCTCTACCGGCGCTCCCTACCCCGGCCCGGTGCCCTCTTCCCCTGTTATTTTTGATCAGCAGGGCTGCCACTACACCACTCATGTCCTGGCATTTCGCGCCGGACAGGAAGTGAAAATTTCCAACAGCGACCCGCTCTCTCACAACATTCACCCGCTCGCCAAAATCAATCGCGAGTGGAACAAAATTCAACCCCCCGGCACGCCTCCCTTCGCCTACGCCTACGAAAACGAAGAGTTCATTCCCGTGAAGTGCAACATTCATTCTTGGATGCAGGGCTACTTCGCCGTATTGAGAACGCCCTATTTTTCCGTCACCGGCGACGACGGCGGCTTCGCATTGCCCGATCTGCCTGCGGGTCACTACACCATCACCGCCTGGCATGAGACGCTCGGCACGCAGTCGCAGGAAATTGACGTCAACACGAGCGGCGAACCGAAAACAGTCAATTTCACATTTACCGCCAAACCATAGGCCTCTCGCCGGCCGCCCCCGGCCGCGCTGTTCTGCGTTCAGACCGCCCCGCAAAACTCTCCGGCCCTCACCCTTTTCGCCCCTCGCCTTTCGCTGTAAACTAGGAAGGTTCCGCGGAACATGCCAAGAGCGCCACTCATTCCGGAAGTTTTACACGGCATATTAGGCGAAGGAGAGCAATCCCATGGCAGTTGATGTCGTCATGCCCCAGATGGGCGAAAGCATCTTTGAAGGCACCATCACCAAATGGCTCAAGAAGCCCGGTGACAAGGTCGAGCGCGACGAGCCCCTCTTTGAAATCTCCACCGACAAGGTGGACGCGGAAATTCCTTCTCCCTCCGCCGGCGTGCTCAAGGAAATCAAGATTGCCGAAGGCCAGACCGTGCCCATCCAGACCATTGTGGCCGTGATTGACGGCGCGGGTTCCGCCACCGCATCCGCAGCGGCTCCGGCCAAAGCTGCCCCGGCTCCAGCTGCTTCTCCCGCACCCGCCACTGCCAAAG
>JGI12635J15846_10002700_pt1 | contig 15491 bp, 12 predicted proteins | sample BlaSpr_A8_OM2_M2_FD_15846 | JGI IMG/M metagenome (IMG submission 15846) | reverse complement strand
TCGTGCGCCGAGCGAATCACTCCCACCGGCACGTCATAAGGGGCGTGGCCGTTTCGGCTGACGCCCAGGTGAGTGGGCTGCGGTGCACCCTCGAGTAGCGCGCCCGGCTGCACGCTATAACCCGGCACGGTCTTGCGAATTTCCTCAAAAACTGCCGCCGGCGACTTGTAATGAAAAGCTTTGCCTAGCCCAAGCCGTTCCAGCTGGTGCGACATGATGCGCAGCAAATCAAAATCCGAGCGTGTGCCCATAATCTCCACGCCCTTGCGCAGCATCTGTATCTCGCCCGCCGTGTTCGTTACCGTGCCGTCCTTCTCGTACGCCGACGCCGCGGGAAAAACAATGTCCGCCTGTTTCGCGGTCTCCGTCAAAAACATTTCGTGAACGATCAGCAATTCCAATTGTCCGCGCCCGGCGCCAAGCGCCCCAAAATGTGCCAGCGGATTCGCGCCCATCACGTATAACGCTTTCAATTTTCCGGATTGCCCCGCCTCTACCATTTGCGGCGCGGTCATCCCCGCGTGCGACGGAATCACTCCGCCCCAGATTTCCTCCAACTTCTCCCGGGCCGCGGCATTATCTGTGTACGCATATCCCGGCAATCGGTCAGGCAGCACTCCCATGTCCGCCGCGCCACGCGAATTCGCATAATCGCCCAACGCCATGTAGCGCGTCTTGCCGGGCAGCTTCGAACCAAAACTTACCAGTTGCGCAATCGCCGCGCCCGAAACTTCGTCCCCAAAGAGAATCGCGATATCCGACTCCGCTTCCAGCGCCGCCTTTAACTGCACCAGATGTTCCACCAACTCCGGCGCCAGATTTCCTTGCTCATGCGCCAGGTATGCGAGCGCCGCTCCTTCATGTTCGGCCGGCACCTTCACAAACTGCTTGGCCTTGCGCTTTAGCTTGATCTCATGCGCATTAATAATAAAAAGCTTCGTACCAAAGTGCCGGATCCCCGAACGAATCTGCCACGCCACCAGCGGATTCTGATTCGTCGGGTCGTTTCCAATCACCAGCACCGCTTTCGACTCGTACAACTGTTCCATCGTCAGCATCGAATCGTGCGCGCGATCGCCCAGCGCGGTCACCAGCCCGGTATAGTCCACCGTGCGGTGATGATCCACATTGTTGGTCCCAAAGGTCTGCCTCGCCAGGCGCTGGAACAAATAATTCTCTTCGTTCGATGTACGGTTCGAACCGATAAACCCAATTGCGTCCTTACCGCCTTTATCAAAAACGTGCTTGAGTTTCGTCGCCACCGCCTGCGCCGCCTCTTCCCACGAAACGGGATAAAGCTCGCTGCCGCGGCGCAGCAACGGCTGCTTCACGCGCTCCGGGTGTTTCGTGAAATCAAATCCGAATCGCCCCTTCACGCACAAAAAGTCTTTGTTGATCCCGGAAAGATCCCGGTTATTCGACCGCATGATCTCGTGATTTCTGACGCTCAGTGTGGTCTTGCAGCCATTCGAACAATGCGTGCAAATCGTCGGCTCGTATTTCATTTCCCACGGCCGCGTCTTATACCGGTAAGTTCCGCTGGTCAGCGCTCCTACCGGGCAAATATCAATGCACATACCGCATTCTTCGCACTCCAGGTGATCCCCGCGATTCGGAATAATCACGCTGTTTGCGCCGCGCATCCCCACGCCTAGCGCTTTCACGTCCATGCCTTCGTCACAGACGCGCACACAGCGGAAACACAAAATGCAACGTGGCGCATCGTAGTACACCAGCTCCGACCACTTTTCTTCCGGCCGGTGAATCTTTTCTTCGATGAACCTGCTGGTATCCGCGCCATAACGGAAAACCATGTCCTGCAGCTCGCACTCGCCGCCCTTATCGCATACCGGGCAGTCCAGTGGGTGGTTCGTCAGCAAAAATTCCAGCATGTACTTCCGTGCGTTGCGCACCTGCTCGGTATTGGTGCGCACGATCATGCCTTCCGTCGCCACCAAAGTGCACGCCGTCTGCAACTTCGGCATCTTCTCCACTTCCACCAGGCACATGCGGCAAGCCGCCTGCAACGACAATCCTGGGTAGTAGCAGAATGACGGCACCTCCGTGCCAATGCGCCGCGTCGCTTCAATCACCAGCGTTCCAGGCGACACTCGCACGTCCTGGTCATTAATCTTCAGCGTGATAAGTTTTTGATCAGTCATTGAGTAAGGTCATTCGTCTATCGAGAACCAGCCAGCACCGCCTCAGCGGATTTATATGCGCAGCGGCCATGCAGATGATCTTCAAATTCGTTCCGCCACTTTTGCACGATACTGATCGTCGGCATCGCCGCAGCATCACCAAGCGGACAGAAACTTCGCCCCAAAATATTTTTTGAGAGCTCGCTGAGCATATCGATGTCCTGTTCGCGCCCGTAACCCGCATGGAACCGCTCCAGCATCTTACGCAGCCACGTCGTACCTTCACGGCAGGGAATGCACCATCCGCACGATTCGTGCGCGTAAAAATGCATGATCCGCCGCGCCATGTCCACCATGCAGGTATCCTCGTCCATCACCACCATGCCGCCGGACCCCAGCATGGAACCTGCTTTGGCCACCGAATCGTAATCCATCGGAATATCGATCTCGTCGGCGGTCAGCAGTGGACACGAACTGCCGCCCGGAATCACCGCTTTCAATTTCTTGCCGCCGGTGATCCCGCCGGCCATCCCATAAATAAATTCCTTCATGTTCATGCCCAGCGGAATTTCATAAATCCCGGGCTTGTTCACATGTCCCGCGACACACAGCAGCCGCGTCCCGCCATTTTTCGGCGTTCCAAGATTTGCGTACGCTTCGCCGCCGCCCAGAATAATCGCCGGCACCGCGCTCAACGTTTCCACATTGTTGATAATCGTCGGGCAGCCATACAGCCCAACCACGGCAGGGAAGGGAGGTTTGATTCGAGGATAGCCTCGTTTGCCCTCCAGCGATTCCATCAGCGCTGATTCTTCGCCGCATTCATACGCGCCCGCGCCAGTATGAATCAGCAAATCGTAATCAAATCCCGTTCCAAGAATATTCTTGCCCAGGTACCCGCGCTCGTACGCTTCCGTGATCGCGCCCTGCACAATATCCAGTACATAACGATATTCGCCGCGAATATAGATAAATCCCTGGTGCGACCCAATCGCGCGCCCGGCAATCACCATGCCCTCAATCAGCTGGTGGGGATCCATTTCCATCAACGGCCGGTCCTTGCAAGTGCCCGGCTCGGACTCGTCCGCGTTACAAATCACGTATTTCGCTTTCGGCGAATCCTTCGGTACGAACGACCACTTCATCCCCGTCGGAAATCCCGCGCCGCCACGCCCGCGCAAATTCGATTTCTTCATTTCATCGATGATCGACTCCGGCGTCATCTGCTTCAGCGCTTTTTCCAGCGCTTGATAACCGCCATTCTGCAAAAACACATCAATTTTGGTCGAATTCTCGATGCCCCAGCGCTTGCTGATAACCGGAATCTCGCCCGCTTCTCGCGCGTGGAGCGCCCCTGAAATAACCGTAACCGGCTGAGCCCGCCTGCCAAAGTCCAATTCCTGAATCAGGCGATCAAATGTCGCGGGCGTCAGGTTCTCGTAAAAATCATAATTAATCTGCATCGCCGGGGCCCCGGTACAAGCCCCGATGCATTCCACTTCTTCCAGCGAAAACACCCCATCCTTGGTAACTTCCTTGTGCCCAATTTCCAGGCGCTTCTTCGCGCGATCTAGCAATTCATTACCGCCGCGCAGCATGCACGCCACGTTGGTGCACACCTGCACGTGGTATTTCCCCATCGGCTTGCGATGCAGCATCGAGTAATACTCGAGCGTCTCCTCGACCTGCACGCTGCGCAGCTCCAGCCGCGCCGCAATTTCTGCGACTACTTCATCGCTGACATATCCAAATTCATCCTGCGCATACATCAGCATCGGAATCAGCGCGCTGCGCTTCACCGGATAGGCATTCTGCAGCCGTTCGAATCGCGCCGTAAGTCCGGGGGACATTTGCAGTGCCATCTAGCGATCCACCTCGCCCAGCACGATATCAATCGTGCCGATGCACGCAATCACATCCGAAATCAATTGCCCTTCCACCAGTTTCGGCAAAGCCTGCAAATTTATGAACGACGGCGAACGGAAATGCACCCGCAGCGGCTTCGGCGATCCATCGCTGGCGATAAAACAGCCCAGCTCCCCGCGTGGTGATTCCACGGTCACAAACGCCTCTCCAGCCGGCGGCGAAAACCCTTCTGTGAAAATTTTGAAGTGATAAATCAGCGCTTCCATTTCCGTCTTCATCTTCTCGCGCGGTGGCGGCACGATTCCGGGAGCATCGCTCTTGATCGCGCCATCATCCGTAATTTTGTCCAGCGCCTGACGCACGATCTTCAGGCTTTCGCGCATCTCCGCCACCCGGATCATGTATCGCCCGAAACAATCCGAATCCGTGCGCGTTGGCACATCAAACTCAAATTCGTCATAACTCGAATAGGGAAACAATTTGCGATTATCGTAAGCCACGCCCGCCGCGCGAATCGTCGGCCCGGTCATGCTTAACGCAATGGCATCTTCCGCGGTGATATATCCAATGTTTTTCGTGCGCCCCATCCAGATGCGGTTTTCCGTCAGCAGCGTTTCGTATTCATCCACGCGGCTGGGCATGTATTTCAAGAACCGCTCAATCGCTTGCCGCCATCCCGCGGGCGGCTGCAAAGCCACGCCGCCAATGCGAATGTAGCTGGTCATCATCCGCTGCCCAGCGAACATTTCAAAAATCTTCAAAATCTCTTCGCGCTCGCGGAAGCAATACAGAAATACGGTCATCGCCCCCAAATCGATCGCATGCGTCCCCAGCCACACCAGGTGCGAAGAAATTCTCTGCAGCTCCACCATCATCACGCGGATGTATTGCGCGCGCTTGGGCACTTCCAGATCAAGCAGCTTCTCCACCGCCATGCAATACACCAGGTTATTTCCCAGCGGATTCAAATAATCCATGCGGTCGGTCAGCGTAATCGCCTGCGAATACGTTTTGTCTTCGCACGATTTCTCAATACCGGTGTGTAGATATCCGCAATCGGGAGCGGCCTTCACCACCGTTTCGCCATCCAGCTCCAGCACAATGCGCAGCACTCCGTGTGTGGAGGGATGCTGCGGCCCCATATTAAGGACCATCGTTTTCGCTTGGCCGACTGGTGTCTCTACCGTAGTCATATGGAGGCCTTCGTGAAGCCCAGTGGCAGCACCGGTATATCCCGGTAGCCTTCCACCGGATAATCGCGCCGCAGCGGATATCCTTCCCAGTCATCGGGGAGCACAATGCGTCGCAAATCCGGATGCTCGTTGAAACGAATCCCGAATAAATCGAAAATCTCGCGCTCCAGCCAGTTCGCGCCCGGCCACACCGGCACCAGCGAATCAATAACCGGATCTTGTCCAGACAGCCGCACTTTCAATCGCAATTTTTCGCGTCGCGAGATACACACCAGCTGGTAAACCACTTCGAACCGCGGCTCATAAGGATGACGGTCCAGGCAGGTCGCAGCAGTCAGCAAATTAAATTGCATCGACGCGGCATCGCGACAGCGCGCCGCGGTAGCCCGCAGCAATTCACGCGGCACTACTATGGTCGTTTCGCCTCGATACTCCACCACCGCCTCAACGGCGTTCTTATCCCACGCGCGCAGGTGTTCAACCGACGACAAGCGTCCGCCTACAACATTAGCGTCTTGGTTGGAATTCTCCGTCAAACTTTTAATCCCGTGCGCCCGTTTTATTTACAAGTAGTTTATTTTTGCCAGTCCAACGCGCCTTTTTTCCACAGATACAGGTAACCCACCAGCAGGATGGCGATATAAATCATCATCTCTGCGAAGCCGTACCATCGCAAGCTGCGAAAAACGTAAGCCCACGGGTACAGAAAAATTGCTTCCACGTCGAACAAAATAAAAACCATGGCCACCAGATAAAATCGTACGGAAAAAGGTTCGCGTGCATCACCGGTCGGCTCTACGCCGCATTCGTAAGGTTCCTGTTTAACGCGGCTTGGCCGTCGCCAGCCAACTAACACCGAGACAGCCGTCAACATGCCAGCGAGGGCCACTGCGATTAGCAGGTGTATGAGTAACGGAGCGTAACTATGTAGGTCGGAACCGCCCATAAGCGAAACGTTATAATAACGACTCGACTACCACTCGGTCAAATCCTCGCCAAGGGCCTTTATAATAGTTCTTATTCGCGTTCGCGTCTGGCGCGCATTCATCGGGGCCCATCGCCATGATCTTCGGCCATAACACAAATGTTAGCGTCGGCGCGCACAAGTATCACGTGCAGACCGAAGATGCCGGCACCTCTAGCGCGTTGATAGACACCACCGTCTACGCTGGTGGCCGCGTGCTGCATCGCCGCACGAATAATTATCTCGACCTCTTGCCTCTTAACCCGGACAGCGAAAAAGCTCTCAAGCTGCGTCTCGATGAACAGCATCGCCAGGTACTGGAAGAAATTCGCACCGGCGCGCTTTGTCTCCCTCCGCCCACACCGCCGGCCCCATCGGCGCCACCTAAATTCGTTTCTTCGCACGCAGCACAAAAAGCTCAGTCAGAATCTCTGGCCATCGAATTGCTGAATCCAAAAAATTGGCTCGCCGGGAAGCGCGTCACTTTGCAATTGCGTGTCACCGACGCGCAAAGCCACCCAGTCGCCGGCGCAAAAATCACCGCATCCGTTTCGGGCGCCGCAGAACCCGCCAATTTCTTCACCGAATCAGCCGCCACAGGCGCAGCCCACGTCGCTTTCGACATGCCGCGTCTGAGCGATCCCAACGCCGCCTTGCTAATCGAAGCCACACGCGGTTCAGCTAAAGCTCACTTGCGTTTCCAATTGCGTGCCCGCCAGCGCGTTCCCGTAGCGTAGCTACCGGGCACCAGCGGTCTTCACTTCGCCAAGAATAAAGTCCGTAAGGTAGAATTGAAGGGATGGAAGCGTCTCACGCAATCACGGTCAATGGAGAGCGTCGCGAAGCGCCACAAGGCGCCACGGTAGCCGATTTACTGCGCGATCTGAATCTTCCCGCCGGTCGCGTCGCCGTCGAACGCAACTTCGAAATTCTCCCGCGCCCGCAGTGGCCCAATACCCCCATTCAACCCGGTGACCGCTACGAAATCGTCCACTTCGTCGGTGGCGGCTAAAATTCCTTCGAAGTCAAAATTCTCAAATTCCAGTTTCACCAAAGTAACTTCAAACCGAACTGCACCTGGCGCGAAGTAGTCGAGGTGCTCGTGATCGCTCCCGCTGTCGGCGAAACTCCCGACGGTGTGAACACCACGGCATTGGGCAGATTGAAATTTGCCCGGTTCAAAAGATTGAAAATCTCCGCACGAAACTCAATATTCAGGCGCTCAGTGATTTGCGTATCTTTCAACGCGGAAAAATCCCAAGTGGCCAACCCTGGTCCGACCAACGTATCTCTCCCGACGTTCCCGTAAAATCCGCCGTTTGCCGGAATATTGCTGGGAGCCACAAACGCATTGGGGTTAAACCACTTGCTAGGGCTCCCGATGATCACGGTCCCGGTGAAAGCGGGATTCGCGAAAGGTCGCACCGGGTTTCGCGTGTCCCCATTGTTCGAAGGGTTGTAGCTGAGCTGCGGAGAAAACGGGAATCCGGTTTGCAGCGTCACGATCGAGTTAACCGTCCAACCGCTGATCAGTCTGCTCGCAAACCCCTCTCCATCGCTGAAAAACCGTCCTCCGCGACCGATCGGCAGGGCATACGTTACGTTAGCTACGCCGATGTGCCTTACGTCAAACGTTCCGCGACCCCAATCGGATCGAAGGTTGAAGGGATTCGACGCCAGCGCTGGTCCCCCTCCGGATGTCGTCGCGTTAACGGAATCGCCGTCGTCCAGAACTTTCGAGAAAGTGTAAACGCCGCGCAGTGTTAAGCCTCCGCTGAATCGGCGGTTCAAATCCACCTGCAGCGCGTTGTAGGCGCTAACTCCTTCCGAAAAGTACGTCCAGGTATTCGCGATGGTGGGATTGGCCTTTGTTGTCGTGGGCACGAAGTACGTGCCTGCCGGCACCGCGGTACCCGCTATGCCCGCGGGAAAAGTTGCCGGATACGTCGCCGGGCACGGTGCTGCCGGACAGATCACCGGAAAAGGTTCGTTCGCATCTATGCCGATAATTTCGTGGTACCCATGATTGCCGACATATCCCACCGTCAGCGAAGTATTCGGCGAAAGCTGCTGCTGCACCCTCAATGAATAAGAAATCAGCGTAGGCGTTTTCATGTCCGGCTGCACTCCACCGGGAATAAGCTTCACGGTCGCGGGAAATGGTCCTGCTGGATTGATGGGAAGTTGCGACACCGCTAACGGCGTAGTGTACGTAGGATTGAACGGCGCGTTCTGATCGGCGCGATAGCCCAGAGCATCCTGCAGATCGTTATACATCCCGAACCCTGCGCGAATCACTGTGCGATCACTGAACGGACTCCACGCCACGGCCACCCGCGGCTGCGCCAAAAATTTTGCGTTGTTAACGGTGAAAAGAGAAGTCGCGACGCGCGGCTGCGTGGAGATAATTCCATTTGAGAATGTGTAGTTAGAAGCGCGACCGTGCGCTTCGTTCCACCCAGTCGTAAACTCATCTCGAAAACCCAGAGTCACAGTCAGCCTCGGACGAATCCGGAATGTGTCTTGCACGAACCAGGCGCCAAACAACGACCGCCAATTCATTTCCGTGGGTGCCGGATCAAACAAAAAGCTGGAAATCGTGCCCTTCAAAAAGGTTTGCAAGCTGGTGAAAGTCGCCTGTCCGTATTGGCTTAGCGCAATAGTTTCGTTGGATTGAAATTGCTGGAACCACGCGCCGAATTCCAGCTGGTGACGCCCGCGCGTCATGGTCAGGTGATCCTCGTACGTGTAGAGATTTCGCGCGATCTTCAAGTTGCTCCCGTTGTTGCTCCCGGCCAGCCCAAGCTGCGCTTGCGGATTGGACGCCGCGCTTCCTCCCACCACAACTGCCCCAACGGGAAGCCCGACCAGAAATCCTGGAACGCTTGCCGCTGGCGTTCCCGGAGTCGGTTCTCCCGTAAAAAAATAACCCGCGCGCGAGAAACCGACCCTGGCGGTGTTCACCAACGATGGCGAGAAAACGTGCGTCTCCTCGAATGACAAGACCTGTTCCCGCAGTGTGACCACGTCGCTGCTGAATGGATCAAGCGGCGTGGCCGTGAAATCGTCGCCGTCATCAATCGTGTAAATTCCAGAAAACGTATCGTGCGACGAGAACGTGTGATCCACCCGCACCGTGCCGAAATCCTCGCGAATCGTTTGCAGCGGGCTGCCGAACACTTCGGCAATGCCGCCGAAATCCGGAGCGCCTGCGGGCGGCGTAGGCCACAAATTCAGCAGCGGCTTGACGCTTGGTACCGCTGCGGCCCGGGAGGCCGCGTCCGGCACAAAGGTGGCNGAAGTCTGATGGAGGTGTTGGCGGAATCCCTCGTAATTGCCAAATAGAAATGTCTTGTCTCTCTGGAGCGGGCCTCCCATCGAACCGCCAAACTGGTTCCGTTGAAATGGCGGAGCGTCTCCCTGATCGAAGAAATTTGGCGCATCCAGGGCGTTATTGCGCAGAAACTCAAATGCTGTCCCATGCCACTCATTCGATCCCGATTGCGTCAGGATCACCACTTGCCCGCCCGGGCGTTTGCCAAACTCAGCCCCGTAAGAGTCGCGTTGCACATTGAATTCGCGTACCGCGTCCACTCCCAGAAGCATGCCACTCGTTCCACCTGGCTGCATGTTGTTCTCGGCGGCGCCCGTATATTCCACTCCATTCAGCAGAAAAAGGTTTTGCTGCGGGCGGTTCCCGGAAACCGCGAAGTTATTTGCGGTCGTGGAATTCGAGATTCCCGTCCCACCAGTCTTTAGCGAAGTGAAATTCACAATGCCGGGATTGAGCGGCAGCAGCAAGTCATAGCTCCGCCCATTGAGAGGAAGGTCCTTCACCTGCTGCTCGCCAACCAAACCGGAAATGTCCTGCGTCGTAGCCGTCACCAGCGGGGCATCTTCAGAGACTCGCACTTCGGACGTCACCGCGCTGACCTGTAGCGTGAGATCTACATTCGCTTCTTGTCCCACGACAAGCCGGATTCCGGTCCTGATAGCATTCCGAAAACCGGTCTTGCTCGCCGAGACTTCGTACCGACCAATAGCGAGCGAAACAATCTGGTAGCGGCCCGCATCGTCGGTGACTGTCGTACGCATCGCACCCGTTTCGGTGTTCTTCGCGGTGACCGTCGCCGAAGCTACAGGCGCTCCCGAAGAATCGGTCGCCGTGCCCTTGATACTCGCAGCGACTTGCCCGCGCGTCGGCTGCAACCATCCCATCGTTAACAAGAGAGTTACTACTGCGAATCTAAAACTCACCCGCCGGAAGTCACATTCAAGTGCTGGACGCTTGCTTAAACACATCGAATCCCCCAAAAAGCTAGTTCTACAATTCAATACGTTTCGTGTCGTTATGTCAAACCGACTTAAGCCGAATATCGGTCGCCAGCATCGGTGGGAGCTCCTTTTGGGTTCCCTTCGTCGTTAGCATCAGAACTTGATAATTCGACGTTCGATTGATTCATCGCGTGTATCAACGATTCGATTTTTTCACGACTCATTCCAATTCCCAGTACCGAATATCCTCCCAACACGAAAGCCACAACAAGCCTGCGAATCATCAGTTTGAATGACATTTTTTCCTCGGACGAACGCATGACAGGATTTGCGCGTGATCGCGGCGGCGCGATGATCGCAAGGAGACGTCGATTTGGTGACGGCTGATTGGCGCTAAGGAGAGTTACTGAATCGGGGGAGGCCGCGGAGAGAAAACAGAAAGCGATGGAGCCAGCTGCGGAATCCAAGTGTCTTTTCGCGTCGGGTCTACCGCAACGACGACAAGCGCAAGAAAGAACCACTCAGGAACAAGAAGTTTCAAAACCAGCGCAGCGACAGGTGCCGCTAGCGCCACAAACAAGGCAGCCGCTACGCACAGGATGACGGCTAAATTAAATGCACTGACGACAGCCCTCTTCATAAGACCAATATTACGTCGAACTCAGTCTTCGTTTACGAATAGTTTGCAGCACGTGACCTATTTCGCGTAATGCGCAGCGCCCATAAAGTGGAGCGACACGTAAGGCTCATCCCCAACCACCCAACTGTCATGAGCTACCGGCGGAATGTAAAACAAATTCCCCGGCGCCAATTCCGTCTGCGTCCCATCAGCGAAAGCCGCCACCGCTCGCCCTGACACAACTAGCCCAACATGTTCCACTTCACATAGCGGCGTACCAGCCAGAGGAGCAACATCCTGCGACCACTTCCATCCAGGCTCGTAACTCGCGCGCCCAATGGTCAGTCCACCGATATGAACAATCTCAAATCGCCCTTTGGCGAAAACGCGCACCTCATCCGGACTTTCGAATCGCTTCAAAATAGCTTCCTGCATGCTTCCTCCTTCCGTGCACCGCGGTAATTTCAATCAGGCGTTATTTTTTTTCAAAGAAAGCATCACGCCACTAACGCCGCTCAAACTTGACGAGTCTACATGCGGCCAGTAGGCTCATGGCACATGCGCTCGCTATCCAGGAAAACCATATTGGTCGTGCTTGGATTGCTGGCATTGGGCATCATTGCGTACCAGATCAGCAGCTTCCTTCACCTGGCCAGCTTCAGCGGCTCCAAATTGCTTTACGCTGTGCGCAATGCCGATCCTTATTACATCATTCTTGCTCTGGTGGCGATTTATTTGTGTTACGGCATCCGGTCGCTGCGCTGGCAAGTCTTCCAGCGCAATATCGGCCACACAAATTTTTGGCAAATTTATAAGCTCACGCTAGCCGGGTTCGCCGCTATTTTTCTGCTGGGCCGGGCAGGCGAGCCGGTCAGGCCCTTGCTGCTGGCAAAAAAGGCGCACCTACCCGTTGCCGACACCTTCGGCATTTACGTTCTCGAGCGTATTTTCGATATGGCCAGCGTCGCCGTTATCGCCGCCGTAGGCCTGATCCTGTTTGGCATGCACCCGCATGCCGGTGAGATGGCCAGCGAACTGGAGACTGCCGCCAAAACCACCGGCACAATTTTATTTGCGGGCGTTCTGGCCGCCACCATCGCGCTAATCTATTTGCGCGTCCACGGGACCACTCTTCTGGAGCGCCGCCTGCAAGCCGCCATTCAGGCCGGCGGATGGCGCGGTTCCTTTGCGCGCATCGTGCTGGGTTTTGTGCGCGGCGTGCAAACCGTTCGCACCTGGAAAGATTTAATTCGCGCCACCGTTTATTCCGCTTTGCATTGGTCGGTGGTCGCGCTCGTCTATTATTGGGTGTCCCACAGCTTCACAGGAACGCTCCACACCCTCGACCTGGCCGACTCTTTGATAGTCCTGGCTTTTACTTTGGTGGGCTCCACCATTCAGTTGCCCGGTATTGGCGGCGGCTCGCAAGCCGGCGCCATCATTGCATACACAACGATTTTTGGAGTAGAAAGAGAACCCGCGGTGGCTGCCGCCATGGTGCTGTGGGCCATTACCTTTGCGGGTTGCAGCATACTAGGCGTCCCCATGCTAATTCACGAAGGCTGGGGTTTGCGCGAGCTGAAACGCATGGCCGCAGAAGAAAAAAAAGAAGTGGCCGTCGCGTTGAAATGAGCGCGTCCGAAGGTACGAGGGAATGAGCCCGTTACAAAAAGCCCATTACAATAAACCCCGTACAATAAGGAAGACCCGAAACTTTGCGAACTCAGAAATGCAAATTAGTTTTGTTGGCTGCCCGGCTGACAGGAGATAACCCGAGTGAAGTGCCCTTTCTGTGCCCACATTGACGATAAGGTGATCGATTCACGTGAAGGCCGCGCCGGCGACACCATCCGCCGCCGCCGCGAATGCCTGAAATGCGCGCGCAGATTCACCACCTACGAACGCATCGACGAAATTCCCTACATGGTCGCCAAGAAAGACGGGCGCAGAGAACGCTTCGAGCGTCAAAAAATTTTGCAAGGCTTGCTAAAGGCCTGCGAGAAGCGCCCGGTCGCTACTCCGAAACTGGAAGCCATCGTCGACGAGATCGAAGGCGTGGTACACGAGGCCACCGAGCGCGAGCTGACCACCTCGGAAATCGGCGAGATGATCATGCGCGGTCTGAAAAAACTCGACAAGGTGGCCTACGTGCGTTTTGCTTCCGTGTACATGGATTTCAAGGATGTCCAGGAATTCATGTCGGAGTTGAAGGGCTTGCTGAAAGAGCGCGCCAAAAAGTAGTAGCAGGGAAGAGAAATAAGACTCTGAGGGGACTCATGCGGAAATCGATCATCGCGGTTGTGATTTTGTTGGCGGCCAGCGGCGCTTACCTCCTCGCCAAGACGCAGCGCCAGGACAAACCAGCGCCCGCAGTAGGCCACTCAGCAGGCATCGATGCGGAAAAAATTCGCGCGCACGTCAGGTTTCTCTCGAGCGACCTTCTCGAAGGCCGCGGCATGGGCCAACGCGGCAGCGACATCGCCGCCGAATACATCGCCACGCAATTCGCGTTAGACGGCCTGAAGCCCGCCGGTGATCAGCGCACCTACTTCCAGGAAGTCCCCATGGTCAGCGTCACCACCCTGCCCGACACAACTTTCTCGCTCGTACCCAAAAACGGTGAACCGCTGCAACTAAAAAACCTCGACGACTTTGTCATTCACAACGAAACTCAAACAGAAGTCGCGGACATTGACGCTCCCATCGTCTTCGTTGGTTACGGGATCACTGCTCCTGAATATAAATGGGACGACTACAAAGGAGTGGATCTAAAAGGAAAAGTGGCGCTGCTTTTCGTCAATGAGCCCTCCTCCGACGATCCCAAGTTTTTCAAAGGCAAAGCACTCACCTACTACGGCCGGTGGACTTACAAATATGAAGAAACGGCGCGGCACGGCGCTATTGCCACACTGATTATTCATCGCCGCGACTTGGCCAGCTACGGCTGGGAAGTAGTGCGCAATTCGAACGGCAAAGACAAATCCTACCTCCGCCTCGATGGAACCCCACGGTTGCAAGGCGCATCCTGGATTCAACTGGAGGTCGCCAAAAAATTGGCGGCCATGTCGCAAATGGACGTCGACCACATGTTTCACCAAGCCCAATCGCGCGATTTCAAACCCGTCGAATTACCAGTGCGCCTGAAAGCCCACGTCGTCAGCACTGTCCGTCCGTTTAATTCCAGAAATGTTCTCGCCATGCTTCTCGGCAGTAACCCGAATCGTCGTGACGAAACCGTGATGTACACCGCGCACTACGATCACTTGGGCATCGACACCAGCGCGAAAGGCGACAACATTTACAACGGCGCAGTAGACAACGCCACCGGCTGCGGCATCCTGCTGGAATTGGCGCGAGCCTGGTCGCAGTCAGACCAATCAGCTCACCAGCCCCCGCCACGATCCATTTTATTTGCCGCGGTAACCGGTGAAGAACAAGGCTTGCTAGGCTCAGAATTTCTGGGCAAGCATTCCGCAGCCCCAGTCGGAAAAGTAACCTTGGATCTAAATTACGACGCCGTCGCCCCCATTGGCGACCCCGAAGAAATAGAAGTCAGCGGCGCCGAGCGCACCACCTTTTACCCGCAAGTAGAAAAGACCGCTCAGAAATATGGCTTGGCCATTCGCCCGGACCCGCTTCCGGAAGCCGGCCACTACTACCGTTCCGATCACTTCAGCCTGGCCCGCGTGGGCATTCCTTCGTTTTCAATCAGCGAAGGAATGAAATTCAAAGGCCACGATGAAGCCTGGGGCAAAGCGCAAGCAAAAGACTACGTGGAGCATCACTACCACCAGCCCAGCGATGAATATCACCCGGAAATGGAATTCACCGGTCTCGCCAAAGTCGCCCAGTTCGGTTACGACCTCGGTCTGCAAGCCGCATCGCAACCGGCCCTGATCCAATGGCAAGCAGGAGACGAATTCGAATCCGCACGAAAAAAAGCCGGCGACTAAGTCACACCGGATAGATGGATGGTTTCTCGTTTATTTACAAATCGCGGTAACTCCAGTCCGCCCACATCGCAAATCCAAAAAACGCGAAGGGTGCCCCACCCTCGATTTTCAGGGTGGGTCTTGCAGTTTCCTAGAATTGGCGCGTCTTGAAGTTTCGTAGAATTGTCCGCGCAGTTATTCCCAAAATACAGTCGTCACCGGTAAACGGATTCAAGTCCGAACAACCGGCTGCAAACGCAATATCCAAATCAAAACGCCAATCGGAATTCCCACCGCGGCAATCGCTACAACTAAAATAGCCACCAGGAACATCCAATCCCGCCCGGTATGGTAACCCGGTTGCTCCCTCTCCCGCATCAGTAACCGGTAGTTTCGCCTGTTCGCCTTCCAAACCACATGGAAAATGTCGCCCGCGACCGGTATTGCTCCCACGACAGTTTCGAGAAGCACATTAGCGATCATGCGCGTTAAAGTTATGGC
>JGI12635J15846_10002698_pt1 | contig 15497 bp, 13 predicted proteins | sample BlaSpr_A8_OM2_M2_FD_15846 | JGI IMG/M metagenome (IMG submission 15846) | reverse complement strand
GGAACCGATAGAGCAGGCGCGGGCCAAACAGCGTCGAGACCATCGACAGCACAAGCAGTGCAACCGAGAAAATCAGCGCGAGCACGGTCGCGACCGCGCCCATCATCGCCGACGGGATCGCGCGCGCGTCATCGATGCTGCCCATCGTCAACCAAGACGGGATGTGAATAACGCCATACTTGTCGAGGATGTCCGGAATCTGGGTGATCCCGAGCAGCGCGACCGCGACGAGCGAGCACTGCAGCGGGATCCGCCACAGGTTAATGTCGCGTTGCGAACGGAGCTTGGGTTCAGGTCGCAATCCGGTTGGCCGACAATCCAGCAATGGCGCGGCATCAGTCGACAGTGCTGCGTTTTGTAAGTAATCCTGGCCATACGACCTAATGAATAACTGCTCTACCGCTCGAAGGGTGCACACCTAATGCCCAAGTTCAGGACAGACAGAAGGACTACAGTGAAGACGTCGGATATCTCACGATCAAACCGCTACAACCGAATAGTCTTAAGACCTTCGATGATTGCGGCGGAAGCAATCTTGGGGGTGTGGATTAGGAAATGGCAGAGCGCAAGCCGTTCGATGTACCGATCAAGGCTCTGGTCCGGCGCAGGGTGACCTGCGGTTTGATCGCGGCTGTGCTTCTAACAGTCTTCTTGAGTTTTTCGTCATGGCGCAGTGTCCGGCGTGCGGAACAGGATCCCTACTGGGTATCCCACACCCATGAAGTGATGGCGATGATCCGGGGCACGTCCCGAGATGTGCTCGAAAACGGAAATCAGCGCGGGGCATTCACCCTGAGCGGGCAAGAACCGTTGCTGGTGCTTTATCAGACGGCCCGCTACACCATCTACCAGCACGCGAGCCGGCTCCTGGTTTTCGTCCAAGAGGAGAGGTGAAATGAGGCGAAAGTCTGGTTTGAATCGCAAGGTGCAGCTCGCGTTCGCTTCCGCGATGTTGGCGTTACTCGTCGTGGGAGCGATTTCCTATCGCGAGAGGGTCGTTTTCAGCGATAGCGCGCTGTGGGTGAGCCACACGCACGAGGTTCTGGAAAGCATCCACGATTTAGTGTTCGCCGTGGAGAGCATCGAATCGAACTCCCGCGGGTTTGCATTAACGGGCAAGGAGTCCTATCTCGAGTCCTACCGTACCGACCTACTAAAGGTCGCGCAGGACCAGGCAGCGATTCGCCACTTGACGTTGGACAATCCTGTACAACAGCGACAGATTCCTGCGCTCGAAAGCTTGACTGCTCAGAAGATACAGCGCGCGGAGACGGTTATTCGTCTGGGCCGTGCCCAGGGCTTGGCGGCGGCTGCCACTCAAAACGGGCCGGGCCAGGGAACCACGGAAGAGTTTCTTGCGGTAGCGGGTAAAATGCAGAGCGAAGAGCTTCGCTTGCTGGTGTTGCGCACCGCTGAGACCAAGCGGCTTTTGAGCCAGACTGGGCCGCTATTGTTTTTCGCGACTACTCTGGGCTTATTGATTGCCGCCGGAGCGGGTTTGAGCGGCCAGCGTGACAGTTCCCGGCGCGCGCTTGCAGAAGGGGCGCTGCGCGAAAGCGAACGCAAATATCGGACGCTTATTCAGGGAGTGCGGGAGTACGCAATCCTGATGTTGGGCCCGCGGGGCGAGATTCGCAGTTGGAATCCCGGCGCGGAACGAATGACCGGCTGCACTCCGGAAGAGATCACGGGACACAACTTTTCCTTCTTCTTTTCTCCCGACGACGTAGAGCGCGGCCGGCCAGAGGAGATACTCGGGTTGGCTGCCGCCAGCGGCCAGTACGAAGAACAGGGCATGCGGGTACGGAAAAATGGCTCGCGGTTCCTGGTTCATGCAAGCTACACGGCGGCGCGGGACCCCAACGGACAGCTGCGCGGATTTTCCGTGATCAGCCGCGACCTCAGCGAGAGCAAAGAATCGGAGGCGAGGTACCGCGGGTTGCTGGAAGCGGCTCCGGATGCGATGGTGGTGGTGAACCAGAGCGGGGAGATCGTTCTGCTGAACGTTCAAGCGGAGAACCAGTTCGGATACCGCCGCGATGAACTCATCGGTCAGAAGGTGAAGAACATTATTCCCGAGGGGTTCGCGGAGCGGCTGATCGCCGACGGTACCCGAAGCGCGGCGGAGGCGCTGGCGCAGCAGATCGGTACGGGGATTGACCTCAACGGGAGGCGGAAGGATGGAAGTGAGTTTCCCATCGAGATCATGCTGAGCCCGCTGGAAAGCGTCGAAGGAATTCTGGTGACGGCGGCAATCCGGGACATCAGCGTACGGAAAACTGCGGAAGAACATCTGGCGCAGATGGAGGGCAGGTACCGCGGGTTGCTGGAAGCGGCTCCGGATGCGATGGTGGTGGTGGACCAGGGCGGTGAGATCGTTCTGCTGAACGTTCAAGCGGAGAAACAGTTCGGATACCGCCGCGACGAACTCATCGGTCAGAAGGTGAAGAACATTATTCCCAAGGGGTTCGCGGAACGGCTAGTCGCGGACGCTCTTCGATCCGAGGAAGACGCGCTGGCGCAGCAGATCGGTATGGGGATTGAGCTCAACGGGCGACGGAAGGATGGAAGTGAGTTTCCCATCGAGATCATGCTGAGCCCGCTGGAAGGCGCCGAAGGCATTCTGGTGACGGCGGCGATCCGGGACATCACCACGCGGAAAAAGGCGGAAGCGCTGATGATCCATTCGTCCGAACACGACTTTCTGACCGGATTGCCGAATCGCATGCTCTTGATCGACCGGGTGAATCAAGCGATTCGCATGGCGATCCGACACAAGAGAAAAGTAGCGGTACTGTTCCTGGATTTGGATGGTTTCAAACACATCAACGATTCGCTGGGGCATCCCACCGGCGACAAGCTTCTTCAATCTGTGGGGAAACGCCTGGTGGATTGCGTACGCGGCTCGGACACCGTGAGCCGGCAGGGAGGCGATGAATTCGTTGTGCTGCTTTCCGAAGAGGAAGATTCGGAAGATGCCTCAGTCACCGCGAAAAGGATGCTGCGGGAGGTGGCCGAAGCGCATTTCATCGATCAGCACGATCTTCACGTCACCTGCAGCGTTGGGGTCAGTATTTATCCCGACGACGGGCTAAACGCGGAGACGCTGATCAAGAATGCGGACACGGCTATGTACCAGGCGAAGGAAAATGGGCGGCAGACGTATCAGTATTTCAAGCCGGCCATGAACGTCCGGGCGGTGGAGCGGCAGTCCCTTGAGGAGAGCCTGCGGCGCGCCCTGGAACGGCAGGAATTTGTGGTGCACTACCAGCCGAAGATCAACCTGAAGACGGGAAGGATTAGCGGCGCCGAAGCCCTGCTGCGCTGGACGCATCCCACTCGGGGACCGGTCCCTCCGGGACAATTTATTCCCGTTGCGGAAGACTGCGGCCTGATTCTGCCGATCGGCACCTGGGTTCTTCGGCAAGCCTGCCAGCAAGCCCAGGCTTGGGCAGACGCCGGCCTGCCCCTGGGGACGATGGCGGTAAACATCTCCGCGATGCAGTTGCGAAACGAGAGCTTTCTTGACGGCGTATTCGCGATTCTCCAGGACACGCGGCTGGATCCGAGACTTCTTGAACTGGAGTTGACCGAAAGCGTTCTGATGAAGCATGCCGAGTCCACCGCATCCATTCTCACGGCACTGCGAGAGAGAGGGGTGCAGGTTGCGGTCGATGACTTCGGCACGGGGTACTCCAGCTTGAGCTATCTCAGGAAGTTTCCCATTGATGCCCTCAAGATCGACCAGTCGTTCGTCCGTCAGATCACCACCGTGCCCGACGAAATCATCATCGTGAAGGCAGTGATCGGGCTGGGCCGAAGCCTTAAGCTTCGGGTGGTTGCTGAGGGCGTGGAAACGCAAGAACAGCTGGCATTTCTCCAGGCTCACCAATGTGACGAGGCGCAAGGATACTATTTCAGCCGGCCAGTGCTTCCCGAGCAGTTCGCCAAGTTGCTCAAGAACGGTATTGCGAAATCAGCGAGCGCAGATTGACAGTCCTGGAAGCGATCTCTGGGCGGAATGGGCATAAGGAAATGACCGAGTCATGTGGTTGCGATGTACGGACCGGGTCTTCACTCCGGCGTAAGGTCACTGGCGGTTTGATCGCGGCGGTACTTCTGACAGCCTTCCTAAGCTTTTGGTTGTGGCACAGTGCCCGGCGTGCAGAGCAGGACGCCTACTGGGTCTCCCACACCTACGAAGTGATGGCGATGATCGAGGGCACACTCCGAGATGTGCGCGACACGAACGCCACAGCCAATGAATTTGTCTCAAGCGGGCAGGAGTCGTTGCTGGTGCCGTATCAGGCCGGCCGGTCTACCATCTCCCGCGACGAAGACACCTTGCGCCGTTTGATGGCAGACAATCTTAGTCAGCAGAAGAGAATGCAGATGTTTGAACCACAGGTGCGCGCTGTGCTCGAATTCGACGAGACCCAAATCGCCAAACGGCGCCAACTGGGAGCCTATCCGGGCGGGGGCGGAGCACGCGAAATCAGGAGGCTCGTCGTTGCACTTCGTGCAACAACCCAAGACATGCACGCTGAGGAAATGCGGTTATTGAGCCTGCGCCTTCAAGGGATGGCGGCGGATCAAAGGTTGACGAGATTCATCGCCATCGCAGGTCTCTTTCTCGAGATAGGCCTGTGGTCGCTCGCTTTTCTCGTCATCATCCACGAGATTGAAGTCAGCGGACGTGCAACCTTACAACTCAACGCCCTGAACGCCGAATTGGAACAGCGGGTGGGGGAGCGCACGGCGGCTCTGCAGTCGGAGATCGCCGACCGGCGCCGGACACAGGAAATAGCGGAGCGCTTGGCGGCAGTGGTTGAATCATCCGGCGATGCCATTATGACCAAGGCCCTGGACGGAACCATCACGGCCTGGAATCTAGGAGCCGAGAAGGTGTTCGGCTATTCGTCGGAAGAGGCAGTTGGTAAGCCCATAGCGATGCTCTTGCCGCCGGAGCGCGCCGAGGAGGAGTCCGGCATTCTGTCTCGAATCAGACGCGGTGAGAACGTGGCTCATTACGACACCGTTCGCGTGCGGAAGGACGGTAAGAACATTGATGTTTCCGTGAGCATTTCGCTCCTCAGAGACCACACGGGCGCAATTGTAGGCGCGTCAAAGATTGCACGTGATATCACCGTTCGCAAAGCTGCAGAACGGGAGGTCCAAGCGCTCAATCACAACCTGGAGGCGCGGGTGATCGAGCGCACTGCCGAGCTGAAGGCATCCAACCATGAACTGGAGGCTTTCTCCTATTCCGTGTCGCACGATTTGCGCGTGCCAATTCGTCACATCAGAGGGTTCGCGAAGATCCTGGTGGAGAGATTCTGTTCCTCTTTGCCCGCCGAGGCGCAGGAACACTTGCACCTAATCGAGCAGGGGGCAAGCAGAATGGGTCAACTGGTAGACGAACTGTTGAAGTTGGCGCGCCTGGGGCGGCAGGTGTTATCGGTTGAGGTCACGGGATTGAGTTCGTTGGTGAAGGATGTTGTGAGCCTGCTGACGCCGGAGATCGAAGGGCGGCAGGTGGAATGGAAGATCGGCGAATTGCCGTTTGTCGAATGCGATCCCACCTTGACCCGGCAAGTCTTTCAAAATCTGATAAGCAATGCCCTGAAGTATTCCCGACCACGGTCCCCTGCAGTAATCGAAATCGGGGAGACGGAAAAAGAAGGGGAACAAGCGATTTTTGTGAAGGACAACGGAGTGGGTTTCAACATGAAATACTCGGACAAGTTGTTTGGCGTATTCCAGCGCCTACATGTTGCCGAGGAGTTTGAAGGCACCGGCATAGGCCTGGCTACAGTGGAGCGCATCATCAAGAAACACGGGGGGCGCGTCTGGGTCGAAGCCGAACTGGATCGCGGCGCCACTTTCTATTTCACGCTCAGTGGCGCGGAACACCCTGTGCCCGAAAAAGCCGCTGCAGCTGCCGGAGGTTCACTATGAACACATTCCGGACGACCGTGAGAACTCTGGGCTTGCACTGGCTGGTGTCCTCAAACCCTCCCACTTCCGCCCAAAGGTCCTGCGCCGGTCATGCTCGGGTCATATGACGAGCAAGCCGGAAGCTATCCGGCGTTCGCGCTCAGAACCCGGATTAATGGGCAAAAGATGGCGATAGCCGGAACCTCTGTAAGAGGGAGCGTTGCGACGAGTTGAGCGATGATGTATTCGATCGAGGGAGCTCTTTAAAGTGGCACTCGCGGCATACATCGAGTGCACAGAGGCTCAGCCGCAAATCACGAGATAATCTGTCGAAAACATAGACAGCCGGGAATCCGTATAACGTCCGCTGACCCTCCGTTGTGGTATCTTCACTCGGCTCGTCGGTCGCTGCATCCTTCGTGCTTCGCCGTCCAACCATCGGGGCGAGAATGAAAATGCCCTTTTCTCCCCGCCTAACGAAGCGGCCAAGCGAGTTCCATGTACGAAGTCCGGCAACGTTAGTAGCATCGGGCTTCTGACGTGCGATGAGCATGATGTTGCCGAAGCTGTAGGTGTGAAACTTCGCCATTGCTTCGTGAGTTTTCGGCAAGCGTGCGTGACGACCGCTAACTCGCCCTGTTAGGTTTGTTGAGCCGCCGATGAGCGTTCGAGGGTGAACCGCATGAGCACAGCAGTCATTCCCGAGCCCCGCCCAGAATGAATGCCAGCAGCACAAGGGAAGTGCCAGATTAAGTGGACTCCCAGACCTTGGGTGAACGTCATTTCCAACAACTACGGACTCGACCATGACGACCTTGCGCATGATTGAAAGGGTCGGGATCAGGCTCGTTTCACTTCGTCGAAGCTCAGTTGCGTCGTGTTCGGCANCTGGTGTTTCGTTATCGTTGCGAAGGGACGCCATTTTTAGGGATTTTCCAGCGCCACTGAAAGCGATCCGGGGCGGTGAGAGTATTCTGCTAAACGGTTTCCGTTGTGGCGTTGCAAACAAGGTCTCATTTCCACCGGAAGACCTTGAGGTGAATATTTCCGATGTCAGTACAACATGTCTTTGTGCTCATGCTCGAGAACCGTTCCTTTGACCACATGCTGGGCTTCTCGATGATCAGCGGTCGTGACGCGGAAACCGGCCAACCGACGCAAGTGAATGGGCTGGCGGGAACCGAATCGAATGTGTTTAACGGGGCGACTTATACGGTCTCGAAGGGTGCTGACCTTGTGATGCCGGTCGACCCCGGCCACGAGTTCACGAACGTTCTCGAGCAACTCTGCGGGTCGGGTGCGGCTTATCCGCCGGGCGGAACCTACCCAGCTATCGCTAAGAGCGGTTTTGTGGCCTCGTGTGCGGCCAGCGGCGGAAGCGCCGCTCCGGGAGAGGTTTTGAAGTGTTTCGCTCCAGAGCAACTTCCAGTTCTTACGGCTTTGGCGCAGGAGTTCGCGATTTGCGATAACTGGCATGCGTCGATGCCGGGTCCCACATGGCCGAACCGCATGTTTGTCCATGCAGGCTCGTCCGGCGGCCTCGATCACAGCCCGACGAACCAAGAAATCGTGGAATGGGAAACGATCGGAGGTTTCCAGTTCAAGGCTGGCACTATCTTCGACGCTCTAAAGAAAAAGAGAGTGTCCCACCGGGTCTACGCAGGCGACGACTTTCCGATGGTGGCCGCGCTTAAGGGAATCAGCTTGTTCGACATTCATCTCTACAGCGAGTTCGCCGGCGATCTCAGCAGGGGCACATTCCCGTATGGCTATGTTTTCATTGAGCCCAGCTATCATGTGTTGGACGAGTACAGAAACAGCACGTCCCAGCATCCTCTCACCGACGTAAAGCTCGGCGAGGCATTGATCAAAGAAACCTATGAAGCCATCCGAAATTCAGCTCTATGGGACACGAGTATTCTAATTATCACTTGGGATGAACACGGAGGATTCTACGACCACATGAGTCCACCTGCCGCCGTCGCGCCCGGGGACTCGCAGCCACTGGCCAAATATAACCAATACGGCTTCACGTTCGAACAATATGGTCCTCGCGTGCCCGCGATCGTCATCTCGCCAATGATCGCAAAGAATACGATCGATCACCGACTCTACGATCACGCTTCCATCCCGGCCGTGATCAAGGCTGTTTTCGGGGCCGGTCCCCTCACAGCCCGAGACCGTCAAGCCAACAGTCCAGATCCGTTGTTCTCCTTACAGAGCGCCAGGCAGGATGCGCCCACGACCTTGCCTTCTGCGACCGTGCCAACCCCGCGGTTAGTGATGAGTATGGCGATTCCAGACTTGAATACGGTAGTGGTGAGCAGGCCGGATGAAACAGTCAATCAGGGAACGCTTCCTGTGATTCTTAATTCTGCGCTTCGTCAAGACCTCGAAGTGTCACCGGGTCAACGAACGCAGATCTTGCAGCGGGTCGAATCCATCAAAACGCGCGAGCAGGCGAGACAATACCTGGCAGACGTGCAGACTAAGCTCCGCGGACATCGAGCGGCTCGGCGTCAGAAGAACATCTCCTAATATCTGGCTCTAGGAGAGTCATGGACGAACGAATCGCGCCACCGTGCGACGCAGCGCGGCATGGAACAGAATCACACGGACCACCGTAACCACACCATGCAGCAGTGGTCGTAGGAAGTCTCATAAAGCGACTGGGCGGGCCAACGCGGAGAGTGTGGCACGATACGCACTTTGAGGCGGCTCGCCAACCGTGGACAACGAACCAGAGCCTCAGATCTGGGTACATTAAGGGGACGATAACAGTGACTCAGGATGTCTTTCCGTACCAAACTGTGCCAGTCAGCCAAAGCGCGCGCGCCGCCAATCGTTTTTTCGAGCCGGTTCAGAATCGAATAGAAGCGAATGAGGTCTTGCAGCCGTCTGTCGCTCATGACTTCTGGCGCCAGATCTCTTGCCATGCCGCGAATTCACTGGGCCTGATCTGGTAGCGCGCGAAGTTTCCTTCGTGCAGGCTGACAAGCTCGCTCTCGGCCATGTCCCTGAATTTCTCGCGCTCGGTTTCCGGGACGCCGTTCTTCTCCACCCAGGCCGTGATGAACGCCGCTGCCGCTTTCTTGTCCATCTTGGCGCGGACCACTTCGCCGACAATCTGGCGAAGGGCCGCCCTGTGCCTGAACCTGAACGGATCGGGCTCGCCCAACGATTGGCGCACGGCGGCATAGCGGGCCGCCGAGCGTTCATACGCCCAGATGAAAACATCCCGCAGCAGATCGATCTTGTTCAGTTCGTAGGCGCCGAGCAGCGCCTCCATGTAGAGCGCGCGGGGCACGTCGATGAAAGAGAGCGGCGAGAGATTGCGCTTGATGAACGGAATGTTCGCCGAGAGGCGCGACACGCGCTTGTTCACGTCGTCGAACGGCTGCAGGTACGGCAATTGCACCATCGCAAAAAGCGCCTGCTCGAACGGGTCGCGGATTGCGGCCCCCGTGTCTAGCAGTTGATTGAAACATTCCTCGATCAATTGAGGCATCTCCAGCGGATGATAGGTCGACTTCCCGATGCCCACCGCCATGCGGCGTAGCCTGCCCGGTGCGTTGGCGTCGGGCAGCAGGTTCTGCGCCAAGATGCCGTGAAGGTTGAGGATCGTGTAGCGGTTGAATCCGGTCTCCGCGGCGTCGTTGACGAGGAATTCGATCGCCTCCTTGTGGTTGACGATCATCTGCGCTTCCAGCCGGTCGTGGCCTTCGGCGGCTTCCCCAAGTTCGATGAGCCGCGTTGTATCCAGCAACGAATACGTGTTGCCCTCAAGGCGGCTTGAGTTCCACGAAAGGTCGATGAGCAGCCGGGTCAGAATCTGCTTTGCATAAGTGCCCGCCGCCTGCTCCTCCAAATTCACCTTGCCCACTTTCGCGAGGTGCGCGCGCTGTTCTTCCGAAAGATAGAACGTCTCGTTGGGCCGGTACGAGTCGAGGAAAACGCGGTTATAGCCTACTGGCTTGCGCGCGTTGAGAGGCTGGCTCAGATAGGAGCGCATCTCCTCGCTGGTCGGGGACAGCGGCACTGCCACATCCTCCGCCTTCTCCGCCGCAGGGGGAACAGCCTTCGGCGCTTCCTCAGCCAAAGCCCTTGGCGCCGCCTCCGCCACCGCCGGCACGCGATAGCGCGTCCACCGCCGCCCCTCCCCCCCCTTTACCAGGCGGCCTTTGTCGACAAGGTGTTTGAGCCGGTACTGCAGAGTGCGATCCGCAAGTTTCTCAGGCAGGGCCGCGGCAACGTCGCTCAGGCTGGCCCCGCCGGGGTGGCGTGCGACTGCTTGCTCGATGGCGGCCAGGGATTCTTCAGGTATGCGTTGAGCCATCGTGTCCGATGTTGCGTATAGATTTTTATGCGCAATTAAAGCAGATATATACGCAATTATCAAGCCTATGCGCAACAAAACCGCGTTATATACGCAACTATAACCGCTTAAGCGCAACTAAAACGTTGCATCATTGCGTTTAGACCCGACAACTCGGTTGCACGCTTCTGAAGCACGGCCCTGCCAAGAACAGCCCTCTCCTTATTATGGGTAAGGCGCCGCATCATGTCCGGGATCAGCCAAATCAGGCGGATCATCATCAGCAACAGCATGATCTCCATGACGATGATCGTCGCCATGGCGGTGACCACAGCGATGACGACCACCGCGACCACTACTACGACTACGACGACGACCACCATCACTATCACCATCACCCCGTCTTCCTGATTTGTCTCGATCAGTATTCTCCTTTGCGTTTTCACTCCGACGCAGCATGGGCCGCGCGCGCGCGCCGTCAACGGCCGGCCCGCTCCAAGGCTCCGTGTTGGCCGTTGCCCCTTGCGGGTGACAGCGCGCTTGTCCGCGCAGCTCGAAGGGCCGCGTCTGAAAACACAAACCAAAGGAGAACTTCATGACTGACATCACACAGATCCCTCTCGGCAAGCTCGTCGCCTCGGAGGACAACGTCCGCAGGACAGCCGCGACGGACGCGGGCGTGCAGGAACTCGCGGCGTCAATTGCCGCGCACGGATTGCTGCAATCGCTCGTGGTCCGCCAAGGGGCCCACCATTTTCCGGAAAGTCGCCCGCGTATTCGATAAAGGCGTCCCAAGGTTTCGTCAATTGACGATCTACAAGGAACGTCGATTCGCCAGTCACGTTTCGTGTGCGGCCTTGAGTGGGCCAATACACCGAGAACATTCCGGCCGCCGTCCAGTTTGTGGACAGAGCGCGCGACCATGGCACCGGCAATCCCGGATCGTACCCGCCGCTGGACACGCCGTTGGCCCCGGTCGGAAAACTAAGGAACAGGATCACAGAGATATCGAACCCGTGCGTTGGACCAAGCGTTTGTTTTACTCCGATGGCAACGTCGCCGAATCCCGAGCCCCCACTAGCCGTCAGGTTGTAAAAATAGTCCGGCACGGTGAAACGCAACTCAGTCCTCGTGGCGACACCAAAACGAACTAAGCTCTCCGGACCATCTAACACGTTCTGTCCCTGGCTGCTAGTTTCAAGGAAACCGTTCTCCACCTGCAGGCTACCCGCCGGGACCACCACGCTGGAGTTCGTAACTGCGGGCCGATCCGTTGCGATCGGACCCCTGCGTCAACGCTCGGGGACTGGTCTTGACCATGTAACGGCGCCATGCCGCCCAGAATGTATGCCAGCAGCACAAGGGAAATGCGAGCAAGGATTGGCCGAATCCGCGGGCCGAAGGGTTTGCCAAGCTCTATCACTAGACGAGAGTTTGTTACGTAATTGGTTTAAGCCGCTGGAGTCAAAACACGACATCAGGGATCAATTCACCTTATCAGAATTCCCGATGCGGGCTTCTTCCGTGACCACTACGACAATGTTCGCGCTCGATTGATGACGCAGTTCGGCTTGTATTCGACGGCGACGCCACGCAATGACGCCAGTCCAGCGAAGGGCCAATGGGACCTGAGCGATGCCTACCGCTACGTCTCAGAAGCCTACGGCGGTTACCACATCAATGCACTGAACGGGATCAACATTGATGCAGGAATCTTCATGTCGTACATCGGGCTGTTCAGCTTCTACAACTTCGATAACTGGGCCTATCAGCCTTCGTATGTCTCTTCCAACACGCCATGGTTCTTCAATGGGTTGAGAGTTCAGATTTTCCCGACCTCCCATTTGAAGATCGAGCCGTGGTTCATCAATGGATGGCAGTCGTACGGCTCAGCCAACTCAAGGAAAGGCGTGGGTGGGCAGATTAAGTGGACTCCCAGACCTTGGGTGAACGTCATTTCCAACAACTACGGGCTCGGCCATGACGACCTTTACATACCGAACCGCGGCCGCGTTCACACTGATGACAGCATCGAGATAAAGTATTTCGACAGACCGGGAAGAACCCTCGACAAGATGGCGTTTACCTTCACCGGCGATATGGGCTGCGAGTTTGGCCCCAGCACGACTACCTCGGCGGGCGTATATCTGCAAGGCGTGGGCTGTCATGGGGACACCAAAGATGCGAAATCGGTTGGGGGTGACCATTTTGCCGCGGGGATTAATCCTAAGCAGAGTTTTATCGGATTCATGCTCTACAACCGGATGTGGTTCAAGAAAGACCGCTACGCTATGACCGTCGGCGGAGGCCAGATCAACAATCCCGGACGCTATCTGGTTTTGGACCCTCCCATCAACGGAGAGACGGCGTCGTCGGCGGCGATCAACGCACCCTACTTTACCGGGAATCCCTCGGACCCGTTCAAGGCCTGGGATTCGTCGGTCACATTTGACTACATGCCCAGCCAGTACATCACGTTCCGATGGGAATATGACTATCGTCATGCCAGTGTGCCGTACTGGTCGGGGCGGGGTGGAGTGACGCCGCCGGGTTCGGGCGGAGTGCCTTATACCAACAACGGGTTTCCTCAATTCTTTGCTTGCAACGACGGGAATTCGTCCATGCAAGAGAGCCTCAGCGGCGCGCAAACGGCTTGCAGCGCACAAGGCAGCAGCGTGTGGTTTCCCGACCTGCGACGAGATGAGCAGTTCATCGACATGGCAATCATGGTCAAGTTCTAAGGGTGAATGGGCTCGCGATGCAAGACGAGATATTTCTGGCGATGACGATTCTTTTCTTTGCGGTGTCGCTCGCTTATGTGGTTTTCTGCGAGCGCGTAGGTATGAGTTCTGGACCGAGCATCATGCTGGTCATCTGCGCGGGGCTGCTGGTGTATCTGGTAAGAGTCCCCTCCACTTTCAGGTCAATTCTGATGACGCCAATACGCACATGCCGACTAGAATCTGCGCATCACAAATCCCTAAAGTGATGCTGTTGGTCATAGCTCTCATTATTTTGAGCGGCACTTTGATCAAATCCGCTGACGCACAATCGCGTAATGTTGACGGCACATTTCTGGTAGAAGTCCGAATAGATAGAGCACCAGCTGTTCTGCTGCTCGATACAGGTGCTGAGCACTCACTCCTTGATCGGGAGTTCGCACAGCGACTCGGACTTCGCCCAGTTGGACTTGCGAATATTCAGGAACCGTATTCGTCGGATCAAACTGATGTCGTGCTTGTTACCAACGTAGACATTCAATCTGTTCACATCAAAAATATAAGAATGTTGACCAGTGATTTGGCGGCAAGCTCCGGAGCGCTGGGAGTACATATCGACGGAATCTTAGGGAATGACATTCTTGGCAAATTTGCGGTAACCCTCGACTATTCCGCAGGGTCTGTCACGTTCGGCCCAATATCCGCTATACATCACGGTGTTCCCATCAAACTGCGTAGAATCGGTGACCGATATTTCGCTAACTTGAAATCTGGTGGGGTTCCGTTGACGTTTCTGCTTGATACCGGCACGAACTTCAGCTCCTTGTCGCAGGGAGGATGGTCAAGACTGAATCAAGACAAGCGGCCGTTGCCGGCCATCGATGGTGTTCGCTCCTCGGGAACGTCAGCGACTTCTAAATTGGTGTGCATCCCTCAGATGCTGATTGGACGTGCTTCTTATGAAAACCTGCCAATGAGAGTACTACCACCGACGTCTGCTGGGATTCTTTCAAATCCCGACGTCAGCGGCCTACTGGGCAGTGATTTCCTAATGCGATTTGTCGTTTTACTCGCTTTTGCGAATGACTCTCTGTATCTGAGTCCTGATCCTAACTTTAAGGCTGATCAAGATCGTTTCTCTACAATCGGTATTCAGTTTGCGAAAGACTCTACTGGGTTCTTTACGGTTATGGCGGTTTGGAGTCCGACTCCTGCGTCGGAGGCGAATTTCAATGTAGGCGATCAAATCCTTTCCGCTAATGGACTAAGCACGATCGAAATGACTCAGGAAGATCTGTCGAGGCAACTGCATGGAAAACCGGGTCGTGAGATCCAGGTGGACATCAGTTCGTACGGAAGCCGACGTACTGTTCGTTTGGCAATAAGAAATCTTCTTTGCCAATAACGGCTTTAAGGCGACAGATGGAATTCAACATTCGAAGCGAAGGGAGTTGAGCACAAGCCCTTCACGCTTATCCCAAAATAGTTCTGCATCGTTTCCTTTACGGTCCGCAAACGCGCGCTTGCGGGAGGCAGGCAGCGCCAGTCGGCATCAGAGCGGGCGAAGAGAGTTGGAAAGAACGGAGTTGGCTTTGCCATCACGATAGCCGGCGGCGTAATGTGCCAAGTGCCCTGAACTAGCTCTCGCCGACATCCCATTCATCCCTGTGCGATTCGATAAACTGTGTCATTGCTTTGAGCGCACCTTCGAATCCAGCCAGGTAATGCTTGTTGCCTCTGGCTTCATCCGCGAGCTCGCGCTCCAGCTTGGGAAGCAGTGTTTCATTGATGAAGTCCCGCGCAGGCATTCAATCTCTCCAATAGCTTCTACCACCCATATCGCATGAAAACATCTCTGTCATGCAAAACCTAGGCGGCCTTCAAGAGAAGGGGAGGGGGGCGCTTGGCAATGAGGGACGCTCAACGTCATTGACTGGCCTTCTGGGAAACTGTACAGTTCAGTTAACTGAAATGGAGAGTTTATGTCCACCACCCCTACAACCACGGGCAAGAATGGCACCATAGTGGTTTCTGCCCTGCGCGCCCGCGCGAATTTCGGCAAGCTGTTGAATCGTGTGGAAGATGAGCGCCGGTCGCTCATCATTGAAAAGCGCGGCACACCCAGAGCGGTGCTCATGAGCATCCGCGATTACGTTAAGTTGGCGGCCCCGGAACCCGAGGTTTTACGGATAATCGGTGAAGAGTCCGTGAAGAAGGGGACCAACACCCTCACGTCACGCCAGATCGATCAGATAATCAAGGCAACCCGAGCGGAAAAGAAAAAGCACTAATGCTTCCGCTCCGTCTGGTCATTGATACCAATGTGCTGGTCTCAGCCGCCCTCAAGCCAGAGGGCCTCCAGCGCACTGCCCTTATCCTAGCCGTTACAAAGCCTGCGCTTTTCTACGTGTCGCATCCCATTTTGAAGGAATATGCGGATGTGCTCTCGCGTCCAGAGTTGGCTATCCGAAAAGGCATTCGCCAGCAATTGCTGCGGCTCGTCAAGAATCACAGCCGTACCGTGA
>JGI12635J15846_10002696_pt1 | contig 15499 bp, 18 predicted proteins | sample BlaSpr_A8_OM2_M2_FD_15846 | JGI IMG/M metagenome (IMG submission 15846) | reverse complement strand
CGAGTTACTTTGCCGGTAGCTGCGGCGGGGCACCGATCAATATCATCCGCCAGTACATCGAGCAACAGCGAACGCCGCACTGAGCGCCAAAAAAGGTCGGCTATGCCGTCCGCGCTATCCTTCCTCCCCCTGAAGCCCTGAAGGAGGAGGATTGCCGCGCCCTTGTTCAAGCCGGGTCTGGATTTATCGGCTGATTCCTGCCCGGGGAATGCGAGCCGGGCTCGCCATACCTGGGCGAGTGCCAAGCAGAGAACCGCATCGTTTGACGCGTCGATTGTAGCCAAGTCGTCAGATTCGGCGTCCGTTGCCGGGCGCGCGCCCCCCACCCCACGCGGCCAATTGATCGGACTAAAACCCCAAACCTCATCAAAAAATTCGTCACGCACCGGAATATTCCGCGCGCATCATTCGTTTATCCCTTACTCCACAAATGGAATGGCCAAAAAAATGAAAATGCGAATCCCGATGCTCGCTGCCGCTCTCGTCGCGACCTTCAGCCTGACTGCCCATGCCACGCCGCCGATGGCCGCGGGCGGCATGTACGCCGACGCGAAAGGCATGACGCTCTATACCTTCGACAAAGATCCTGCCTCGGGCCCAAGCGCCTGCAGCGGCGGTTGCGCGCAGGCGTGGCCGGCGGCGATGGCCGATGCATCGGACAAGCCCCAGGGTGACTGGACCATCGTGCCGACGGCCGATGGCGGCAACCAGTGGGCATACAAAGGCAAGCGCGTATACACGTTCTCGAAAGACAAAAAACCCGGCGATGCCATGGGCGATAACTTCAAGGACATGTGGCATACGGTGAAGCAATAACGTTATCAGGGCGAGGAGACCAGCATGAAGCGATCGATGGCCGCTGTGCCGAGGCCGGCGATATCGGCGACGGGCAACCTGCGCCACAGCGGTACATCGGCGAATAGTCGTCGGGGCGGTCGGCCTGGAGCGCCGAAAGTGAACCAGTCATGAGCATAGGCAGTTGAGCTTCGATACCGACCTTGTTGGGGTTCTCCCGCAGTTGCGGCGTTATGCGCGCGCGCTGACGGGAGACCGTGCCTGGGCCGATGACCTCGTGCAGGACGTGACCGAGCGTGCGCTGGGCCGTTCGAAAGGTTTTCGCGTGGGCAGCAATTTGCGCGCGTGGCTGTTCACGATCATGCGCAATCTCTATATCGATCAGTTGCGCGGCCGGCGCGATATTGCAGTCGACGATGAAACCGCGCCGTGGCGGCAGATGGCCGCGCCGGTCGGCGAAGTGGACGGGCTCGTGCTGCGCGACGTGCAGCGCGCGTTATATTGCCTGCCGGTCGAGCAACGCGAAGTCATGCTGCTCGTCTGCGTGGAGGACATGAGTTATCAGGAGGCATCCGTGGTGCTGAACGTGCCCGCCGGAACGGTGATGTCGCGACTTTCGCGGGCACGGGAACACATGCGCGTATTGCTTGGTGAGGAACCGGGCCGCAAATCGGCATCGTTGAAAATTGTGAGTGGCACATGACGAATCCCGAACGTCCGGAACAGGCGGAATCGAGCACGCCAGCCGATGAGCTGCGCGCGCTGTCGGCGTTCATCGACGGTGAAGCGCCGGACGCCGAACGCGCCGAAACGGCTGCGCGCATTGCCCGCGATCCCGCCAGCGCGGCGACAGTCGCCGCGTATCGCGCGCAGGACAATGCGCTGCGGGCGCTGTTTGCCGCCTCCGAGGATAAAGAGCCGCAAGTCGTGGTGGTGCGTCCGCGCCGGCGTTATCTGATGGCGGCGAGCTGGCTGGCGGTGGGTATCGCGTGCGGATTTTTCATGCAGATGCTGTTGCCGGTCTTCGATCGCGAGCACCCGGCGCCGACGTTCGCGCAACGCGCGGATATTGCCTACGCCGTGTATGCACCCGAGCAGCGACATGCGGTGGAAGTCGCGGCGTCGCAGGAAGATCATCTCGTGACGTGGTTGTCCAAGCGGCTCAACCGGACGCTGACTATTCCTTCGCTGCACGAATATGGGTTCGAACTGGTCGGTGGCCGATTGCTGCCTGGCGAGGACGGGCCCGCAGCGCAATTCATGTATCAGAACGCCAGCGGCGAACGGCTCACGCTTTATATGACGAGCGGTTCGGGCAAGCATCAGGACGAATACGCAATACGGGTGCTGCGCGACGGCTCACGACGGACTTTCTACTGGACGACGGATCACGCGGGTTACGCGCTGTCGGGGCAGATCGGCGAGGCGAAGCTGCGGGCGATCAGTTTCGATACCTGCGCCGCGCTCGGCGGCGATCCGAAGAAATGGCAGTGAGGGATTTGCCGGGATCGCGGCGCGCGAATGCGAACAATTCAAGCGATATCAAGCGAAGTTTTCGAGGCGCGAGGCCAGAAGAGCAATGAAGGGTAATCAAAGCAGCACGTGCCGCACGAAGCGGCTTTTGCGCGTTGCCGCGATATGCGCGGGATGTTTCCTGGCGGCCACCGCCATGGCCGATGAGCGCTTCACGCTGACTTCGCCCAGCCTCACCGATAACACCACCCTCGACTCCCGCCATGCCGCCAGCGTGCAGGATTGCGGCGGCAAGAACGTCTCGTTGCCGCTGGCGTGGAGCAACGCACCGCCGGACACGAAAAGCTTTGCGGTAACCATCTTCGATCCCGACGGCGCACGTGGGCTCGGCATCGTGCATTGGGTTCTCTATGGCATTCCCGCTACGACAACCGCGCTAAGAGAAGGCGGGCCGCCGCCGGCGGGGAGTATCGGCGGAATCAACCGGACGGGGAAGGACGGTTATTACGGCCCCTGCCCGCCGCACGGCGATGCACCGCATCACTATGTCGTGCAAGCCTACGCGCTGGACCTCGCCGCCGATGCCCTGCCCGCCGCCCTCAACCGCGACGCGTTGATTGCCGCGATGAAGGGTCACGTGCTGGCATCGTCGAGCATGGTGGTGCGGTATGCGCGTTGATCACTACGAGGCCTGATCAAGCCTCATCCGCCGCCGCGAGCCCCGCCCTCGTCTGCACGCGCCACGCACGCGAACCGCCAAGAAAATCCACCCACCCCAAGGCCGCGCCCGTATGGCGCAGCAACTGGAACGTGAACGGCTCGACAATCGCTGTCACGACCGCCATCCACAGGCTCGATCCGGCCGTATCGCCCGTCCATCGGCGATACAGATGTACGGTCCACAGATGAAACGCGAAATCGATAAGAATCTTCGCGCCAATCACGCTGAAGATCGGCAGCACGATCGCGCCGCGCCGCTCCACCATAAACCCCAGCAGCAGCGCGAACGCCGTCAACCCGTAAATGGGCTGCACGGTATCGAAGGCCTTCACCGGCAGCATCAGCAAGCCGAGCGTGCCGTAACGCCGGTTGCCGGTCATGTCGCGATTCCAGTATTGCGTCTGCAAAAAGCCCGCAAACCAGCGCCGCCGTTGCCGCATGAAACCGCTGAAGGAACTCGGCGCGTCCGTGATCGCGTGCGCGTTGCCCACGACGCGCACGTCCCAGTCAAGACCGTGATCGACGGCATGACGGCGCAGCCGGTGGATCAACTCGTAATCTTCCACCAAACATTGCGGATCGAAACCGCCGACAGCCAGCAGCGCATCGCGGCGAAACGAGGCAAACGCGCCCGAGATCAGCAGCAAGCTATCGGCGCGCATCCACGCAAAACGTGCAATGAAATTGCGGATGTACTCGTACGTCTGGAACCACTGGAAGAAGCGCCCGCTCATCGTTTTGCTGCACACAGGAACCAGGATACCCGCCGCCGCAACCAGGTTCGGCCGCGAGGCAAACGCGCTGCGCATCGCGAGAATGGCGTCGTTGGCAAGACGCGTGTCGGCATCGACGGTCATCACAATCGGCGTGCTGATCTTTTCGATGGCCGCGTTTAGTGCGCGCGCCTTGCCGCCATGTGCCACGCGTAGCCAAAAGAGAGTCGGATGGAGCGTCGACGCCGCGCTCAGCTCGCCTTCCTCCGACGCGACGAGGCCGAAACGCTGCGTGAGAAGCTCGGCGGTGGCGTCCGAAGAGCCATCGTCGGCAATCACGATTTGCGCCGCGCCATGCGTTTGGCCGAGCAATTTCGCTAGCGTGTTGGGCAGCACGGCCGCTTCGTTATGCGACGCCACAATCACGCCAAGTGCCGGCAAACCCTGCTCGCGCTGTTTGCGATCGAGCGGCTTGGGCGGCCTCACGAGCGTCCACGATTTCGCCGCGACGAACATCAGCAGCAAGGTGTCGTAGACAACGTAGGCGATGCCCGTCGACCATGCCACCACGCCGTGCAGGAAAAACGCGCGGGCGAACAACACGAGCCATAGCACGACCACACTGCCGTGGATCAGCACGCTCGCGAGCGTGACCGGGCGCGGCGCAATGCGCGGCGAAGCCTGCGCGAGCGCTGCTTCAAGGGATGTCTTCAAAATCGGTTCCGGTTGAGTGGAGGAAGGTGCGGTTTTTTTCGTCAGCATGGGTGCTGCGTGCAGGTCCACATCCATCACGGCACCATTCGCGAAATCACCGACTTCCTGTCGATCCATTGATGCTTGAGCGCACCGCCCACATGCATGGCAAGGAGCGCGTACAGCGCGTAACCCAGCCATTCATGCAGCGCACCGAACCGATCATGCAGCGACTCTTTCAGCACTGGATCGAGGTGCATCACAAAACCCAGGCGCGGCCACGGAATCAGACCGAACAGATGCATCGGATGCGTCGCGGCGTCTTTCCACGCCGAATCGTGCAGCCAGCCGGACAGCGGCAAACCGATCATCAGCAGATACAGCAGAAAGTGCGCGATGTGAGCGGCGGCGTGCTCCCACTCTGGAAACGTCTTCGGCAACGGTGGCGGCCGATGCGAAACACGCCACAGGATGCGCAGCAGCACCAGCCCGAGAACGGTAATGCCGATGGACTTGTGGGTATCGACGACCGGACGCACCCAGTTGTCCGGAAACGATTCCGCCGATAACCCCAGCACGGCGTTGCAAATAATCAGCAGCGCGATGAGCCAGTGCAGGACCATCGCGGTACGCGTGTAGCGCAGCGGCGCCTCGGTTTGAGGCGGTTCTGACACCACGTTGGCTGCTTGCGTGGACATTGAAACTCCGTGCGGAAAATGGGATCGGTTGGACGGTTCTGCAAATGCCGCGCGTGGAGGTTAACGCGTGATGTTGCAGACGACACGATCCAAACGCGCCGTAGCGCCGATTTATTCCACCGATTCTGCGGGAAAACGCGAACTCGCGTTTTTAGAGGGTTTGTCAGGGGCGGTGCTGAGCGACATCGGCAGTCTCAATGCCCTTCTCGCCCGAAGACACGAAGGCCAGTACCGCCTGTGCGAACCGCAGCGCAGCCGGATTCGCGGCGTCGCGGCGGGTGACAAGATGGAGCGGCGCGGAAAACGCCTCGTCGCCGGCGATAGCGCAATAGACCACGGCTTCCTGCTGGTATCGCTGCATTGATGCAGACACAAGCGTAATGCCCGCTCCCGCCGCCACCAGATTGATGGCGCTCAGCATGCGCGGCACTTCGCTCACCACGTCCGGCTTGAATCCCGCCGCCTCGCACGCGCGGATGAAGTCTGCGTACATGCCTGGCGCCCCCGGACGCCGCACGAAAATGAACGATTCGCCAGCGAGCGCCTTCAGCGGTACGCGCGGCTGTTTTGCGGCGCTTGTGCCTTGCGTGGCTTTTGTACCTTTGGAACGACGCAGCAGCGCGTGCCCGACCGGCAGCACGAGCACCATGCGTTCCTCATGCAGCAGGTCGAAACGCAACTCCGCAGGCGTCTCGATCGGCTTGCGCAAGATGCCGGCATCGACACGTCCAATGAACTCTCCCGCCGCTAAGCGTCTTGCGACGCTGTCGCGGGGGTTTCGCGGGTCACAGACTTTGACTTCGCGCGTTGCCGCGCCAGCGGTTTGGGTCTCGCCGCTACGCCCGTTCCAGGCGTATGCGCATCGATCAGCACGACCGACGCACTGTTCTGGTCGCGTGGCGCCGTGTGTCCGCAGTGCGGGCACACGTGCACCCGTTGCGCGAGCGTCTTGGGCACAATCTCCCAGCACGCGGCGCAGCGCTGCGACGGCTTTAATTGGCGCGTGTTTGACACATGCACTCGCGTACCAGCCTCTACCGCTTTGTACGCAAGCATGTGGTGCGCCATGCTCAATCCGGCCGACAGAATCTCGCGATTCAGCCCGGCCTTTTGCTTGACCCTCCGGCCGGGCTTGTCCAGCGTGCCCTTGGCCGAGCGGCTCATGTTCTGTGTGCGCAGTGCTTCGGTCGCGATGACCGCGCAAGACTTGACGAGCCGAGTCGTTGTCTTATGCAGGAACTCGCGGCGCAGGTGGCCGATGCGCTCGTGCAGCTTCGCTACCTGCTTGCCCAGCCGCTGATAGCGAATGGAGCCGCGCTTTTTCCTCGCCTGCTGTCGCTGCAGATCAGCCATACGTGGCATCTCGTTGCGCACGAATCGCGGATTGTCGATCGTCTCGCCGTTATCGAACGTGGCCCAGTCGGTCAGCCCGAAGTCGACGCCGCGATGGTCCTCACCCGTGCGGGCGCGGGCGCAGGCGTCTTCCGAAACGCGCAGCGTGACCGAGGCGAACCACTCCCCGTTCTTGCGCGTGATCGTCAGATCGTTGGGCTTCGCGCCCTCGCCAAACCGGTGCTGGCCTCGGGCACGGATCGACATCGCATCCTGGCCGCTACCGATGCGAATCGTCGCTCCACGCGTGCCGTTCTGTGCCAGTTTCCAGCCCGCCGGATCCGGATAACAGAAGCCCGAAAACCGCCGGCTGGCCTTAAAGCGCGGGAACCCGGGCGCCTGCCCGGCTTTGACGCGGCGAAAGAACGCCTGAAACGCCAGATCGAGCTTGCGCAGGGTCTGCTGCAACGCGTGACTGCCGAGCTCGACGAACTCCGCACGGGCCGCCTTGATCTCTGGCAACGCGTTTTGCTGGTCGTAGTAGCTGATCGACTTCCCGGCCTTGCGGTATGCGTCGATGCGCTCCTCGAGCGCCGCGTTGTAGAGCTCACAGTGCAAGCGGATCCACGACGTGAGGCGTTCGGCCTCGCGTGCGTTGGGGTAGAGCTTGAAGGTGACTTTGCGGCGTTCCATGACGGCGAGGCTAGCACAAGAAAACCAACGGTATGAGCTGACGTCGACGCGCAGGGCACTGAGGAGCACGCTCAAAAATCGGCAGGGAAGGGAAAAGCCAAACCTGCCCGCTTGACCCCCTCCTTCTGAGCGGTCGGCTTCGCCTTGGGTTCGCAAGCAAACCGGCCGCTCGAGCAAGGGGGAATGCGCGGGCATTTGTTCATAAACATACGGAGACAGCATGATGAAAACCCACATCGCCGCATGCGGCGTATGCCTTGTCGTCGCGACGCTGGCAGGTTGCGGCGGTTCATCGTCGAATAACGATGGCGCGCCTCCCACGCCGCCTATTTCCTCCGCTGCTGCGTGCACCGCGCTCGGTAGTACGAAAATCGCGGCGACATCGATCGGCGCGCCCAGCAATGGCGCAACTGTTGCAAGCGCGACGCTGGTCGCGGCATCGAGTACGGCCGGCGAGTATTGCCAGGTGAACGGCACCATTGCGCCCGTCGATGCAACCGCGCCGAACATCAACTTCGAATTCAATTCGCTCACCTTCGATCCGCTGAATCCGGGCACCTACCAGGCGCAAGTGCAGCAGGTCTCCGCTGAAAGCGATGCAACCAACCCCGACCTCTCGGCGTTTATCGCGAAGGGTGGCAAGGCGATCATCACGCACGGTCTCGCCGATGAAATCGTCAGCACGGATTCGTCGGTGGACTACTACAACGCGCTGGTGCAGAAGTTCGGCCAGGCTTCCGTCGATAGTTTCGTACGTTCTACCTGATGCCAGGCGTTGGTCACGGCACCGGGCCATTCCTGCCGCAAGTCGATTCGCTTGGCGCCCTGGGACAGTGGGTGGAAAACAGCACTGCGCCGGAAACGCTCACCGTCACGGACTCGACCGCTGCAACCGCCGGGTGTACGCGGCCGCTGTGCCGTTACCCGACCTGGCCAAAATACACGGGCGTGTGACGTCAATTCAGCAGCGAGTTTCAGTTGTAGCCAGTAATCGCCAAGGGAGGACGGGATAGGTCGAACCACCGTCCGGAAGGCAGACCGAGCAAGAGAAGCAATCGTTTTGTGCTCTGCTATAGTCTTTCCCATCCTCCCTTTCCAGGTCGCGCGTGGACCACATTCCCTTATGGGCGCAAATCTGCGCCATTTTCCTGCTGCTGTTTCTTTCCGCATTCTTCGCGTGTTCCGAAACGTCGATGATGGCGCTCAATCGCCATCGCCTGAAGCACCTCGCCAACCAGGGTTCGCTGCGCGCCCGTGTCACGCAGAACCTGCTCGCCAAGACCGATCAGCTGCTAAGCGTGATCCTGATTGGCAACAATCTGATCAACACGATCATTCCCGTACTAACAACGTCCATCGCGCTGCACACCTTCGGCCATAACAATCTGGTGTTGTCGATAACGACCGGGATTGTCGCGTTCCTGATCATTGTGTTTGCGGAGATTGCGCCGAAGATTGTCGGCGCGACGTACCCGGAGAAAGTCGCGCTGCCGGCCAGCCTGGTTTTGTCGCCATTGATGCGTGTGGCCCGGCCGCTCGTCTGGTTCGTCAACCTGTTCGCGAACGGCGTCTTGAAGGTTTTGCGCATCAGTACAAAAGACGGCCGGGACCAACGGTTTTCCACCGAAGAACTGCGCACCATCGTGCTGGAATCGGGGAATTTCATGCCGACCAAGCACCGCAGCATTCTGCTGAACCTGTTCGATCTGGAGAACATCACCGTCGACGACGTGATGATTCCGCGCCGCCGGATTGAAGCGCTGGATTTCGACGCCCCTTTCGACACGATCCTGCATCAACTCGAGACCTGTTATCACAACAAGCTCGTGGTATATCAAGGCGATATCGATCGCGTGCTGGGCGTTCTGCACGTAAGAAAAACGCTGTCGGGACTGCATAACCAGGAGTTCGAGCGCGAGACCTTGCGCGAGCTTTTGGCCGAGCCGTACTTCGTCCCGGCCGGCACACCCGTGTTTCAGCAATTGCAGTTCTTTCAGGAAAGCCGGCACCGAATCGCGATCGTCGTGAACGAATACGGCGAGTTGCAGGGGCTGGTGACGCCGGAAGACATCATCGAAGAATTGATCGGCGAGTTCACCACGACCATTCCACGCGGCGCAGGTTCGCGTGGCGGCTGGGATGAGAACGGCGAGTGCATCGTGGCGGGCAGCATGCCACTGCGAGAGCTGAACCGATGGCTCAAACTCACGCTTCCCACTGATGGCCCCAAGACCCTCAACGGCCTGATCCTCGAGACGCTGGAAGAGATCCCGGACGGCGACGTCAGCGTGCGTATTGCAGGCGTGCACTTCGAGGTAATGCGTAGCGACGATCAAGCGATACGCACCGTGAAAATATTCCGGCCGCAAGGCGTAGTGCTGAGGAAGCAGAGCTAGAAACGAAGTTGAGTTCATGGGCTGGTCGAGTTTGGCGCGGGGCTTCGGGTTGCCACCAGCTTGCGCCGTTTTCGCCTCCGCACATCACCCATCGAGCCGCCTTAGCCATTCGGCCAGCTTTTTCGGGGATGCAAGCGTTAGCCATTCGGCCGAGTTGGAATGAGCGTGTTGAAGGACAAGATCGGGACATGTTATCCGCTCGCCCAGCCGAAGCAATGGCAGATGCGGACAGCGCCCCGGCCGTTGCGTTGCTCACTGATACGCTGAGTGAAGCTGCGGCACGCGGCGCATCCGACATCCACGTCGAACCGGGCGAGCACGAGTGGCGCATCCGGTTGCGTATCGACGGCGCGTTGCATACGTATCTCAAGCCGCCGCCATGCGCGCGGTCGGCTGCTTTCCACCGGATGTGGTGCAGCCTATTGCCGTAGCCGAGGAATCCGGTTCGCTCGACAAGATGCTGCTCGATCTCGCTACACTGAGCGACCGTCAGGTGGACGAACAGACCAGTGCGTTTGCCAGCCTGTGCGAGCCGGTCGTGATCGTGGTGCTCGGCGCGTTGGTGGGCGGTCTCGTCGTCGCGATGTATCTTCCGATCGTTCAGCTCGGGAATGTGGTGTAGGTGGTGTAGGATCGCAGCCGAATTCAACTCAGGACAGCCATGCAGCCTTTGTATCAGGCGGAGTTTTCAGGCCACTATCTCGACGCTTACGGTTCCTCGTTCAGCGCTTTGCCGCTCGCGGCGCAGTATGGCTTCGCGATCGTCTTCGGGCTGGTGATCGGCAGCTTTCTGACGGTGGTCGTGCATCGTCTGCCGATCATGCTCGAACGCGCATGGCAGGCGGAGAACACCGTCGCCCCAGCAGATAACGCCAATAAAGCCACGCCACCCGCCCGCTACAACCTCGCGATGCCGCGCAGTGCATGCCCGCATTGCGGCCACGTGTTGCGTCCATGGGAAAATATTCCGGTCGTGAGTTATGTTCTGCTACGCGGCCGCTGCGCGAAATGCAACGCGCATGTCAGCGCACGTTATCCGTTGACGGAACTGGGTACCGCACTGCTCGCCGCCCTGTCACTGTTCGCGTTCGGACCCACGCTGATGGCGCTCGCGGCTTTCGGCTTATGCGCCACGCTCCTTGCCACGAGCCTGATCGACTTCGATACCCGCTACCTGCCCGACACGCTGACCTTGCCGCTGCTGTGGGCTGGACTGATCGTCAATCTCGGCGACACTGCGTTCGTCCCGGTGCACGAAGCGGTTATCGGCGCGGTCGCGGGATATCTGTTTCTCTGGTGCGTGTATTGGCTTTTCAAGCTCGTGCGCGGCGTGGAAGGCATGGGTTACGGCGATTTCAAACTGCTCGCCGCACTCGGTGCGTGGCTTGGCTGGCAAGCACTGCCACAGGTAGTGCTGCTGTCGGCGTTAGCGGGCGCAATCTTTGGACTGGCGGCAACGGGCATCGGCAAGATGCGGTTTGGAGAACCGCTGCCGTTCGGGCCGTTTCTCGCGGCAGGCGGCGTGATTACGCTATTTTTTGGTACGCCGCTTTACGCGGTGTTCGGTTAAAAGGGGCAAAGAGATGTTCAGCATCGGCTTGACCGGCGGGATCGGCAGCGGCAAGACCACGGTGGCGGACATGTTCGCTGCACTCGGCGTGCCGGTCATCGACACGGACCTGATCGCGCACCAGATCACCGCGCCGGGCGGCATTGCGATGCCCCTGATTGAGAGCACGTTCGGCCCGGAATACGTCGCTCCTGACGGCTCGCTGGATCGCGCGAGAATGCGCACGCGCGTTTTCTCCGATACCGCCGCCAAGGCGCAACTCGAATCGATCACACATCCGCTGATCCGCGCCGAAAGCGAGCGGCAACGTACTGAAGCACAAGGTGCTTATCACATCGTCGTGGTGCCGTTGCTGATTGAAGCGGGCGAACGCGCCAGCAAAGTGGAGCGCATTCTCGTGGTCGATTGTCCAGTGGAAACGCAAATCGAACGCGTGATGCAGCGCAACGGTTTCACACGTGATCAGGTGCTCGCGATCATCGCGCGTCAGGCCACGCGTGAAGCACGGCTGGCGGCAGCCGACGATGTAGTCGTCAACGACTCCGCCGCCACGCTCGACACGCTGCAGCGCGAGGTAAACGCCCTGCACATGCTCTACGTGGCAATGGCCTCGGACGGGGCCAAACCGCGTACCTAGCAAGTGCGTGCAACGCGTTCGAACTCGTCACGAACGGCGCTGAAAATGCGCCTCGGATGCTATTAAACATGTGGATTTGCCTGGGGTTTGATGCGGCATTAGAATGTCCTCACTTTCTGCCATCGAACCCATCGACCAACGCCGAGGTGAGCGCGCTTGATCCTTTACGAGTACCCCTTCAACGAGCGAATCCGAACGCTGCTGCGCCTCGAAGACCTTTTCGAGCGCTTCACCTTCTTTCTGACTCAAGAAGACCCGCGCGAACATCACGCTGCACTGACTACTTTGTTCGAGATCGCCGAAGTCGCGGGCCGCACGGATCTGAAAGCGGACCTGATGAAGGAGCTGGAGCGGCAACGTCAGACGCTCGCGCCGTTCCGGGGCAATCCCGGTATCGAACAGGATGCGCTGGAGTCCGTGCTTGGCGAGATCGAGCAGACACTGGCCGGGCTTGGGCAGATGCAGGGCAAGACAGGCCAGCATCTCGCCGATAACGAATGGCTCGCGAGCATTCGCAGCCGCACGATCATCCCGGGTGGCACCTGCCGCTTCGACCTGCCGTCGTACTTCGCGTGGCAACAAAATCCAGCCGAGGAGCGTCGCGGGGACATTGCGAAATGGGTCACGCCCATGCTGCCGTTACGCGACGCCGCCACGATCGTGCTGCGTCTCGCACGCGAATCGGGACAGGCGTCCAAGGTGATGGCGATGCAAGGTAGCTATCAGCAGATGCTTTCGGGTCGAACCTATCAATTGATGCAGGTGCGCGTGCCGTCCGACACGCGCCTGATTCCCGAAGCTAGCGCGAACAAGTACATGCTGTGGGTCCGCTTCACGGTGCAGGACGGCGATCTGAGGCCACGCGCCGTGGACGCCGATATCCCGTTCCACCTGACGCTGTGCAGTCTTTAAGTTGGGCTTAAAACCCCCATTTACTGAACTCAACCTCTTTCAAATCCGCTCTGCCGAATGACCACCATCGTTAAATGCCCGACCTGCGAGAAGGACGTCCGCTGGGTTCCCGAAAGCCGTTTTCGTCCGTTTTGTTCAGACCGTTGCAAGCAGATTGATCTCGGTGCTTGGGCAGCCGAAAAGTACAAGATCGGCGGTAGTCCGTTGGACACACCGCCGGATGAAGATTCCCATAGCGACCTGAACTAGCCCTGCGGCCTCAAACCGTTTCAGCCTGCAGCCACTCCAGCACCGGAATGGCCGCGGGCAGCAACGGCGCGACATCGGCGGGAAGATGCTGCCAGGCCAACGCCTGACCTTCACGGCCGACCGGATCGCCGTTCCACGCCGTCACCTTGCAAAAGAACAGCCGCACGTAAGCATGCGGATAATCGTGCTCGAGCGTCCGCCAGTGCTCGCAGGCGGTCACATCAATGCCCAATTCCTCGTGCAATTCCCGCGCGAGCGCTGCTTCAACGCCTTCCCCCGCTTCCAGCTTGCCGCCCGGGAATTCCCAGTAACCTTCATACGGTTTGCCTTCCGGGCGCTGCGCCAGCAGATAACGGCCGTCCGGCTGCACAAGCACGCCAACGGCCACTTCCGTCACCTTGCGTCCGTCGGGTGCGGTGTTCAACGAAGTCGCAGGCGAAGTCGTCATGCTTTGCGGCCCGACCAGTCGCGGGCGAATTGCCACGCCACCCGTCCCGAGCGCGAGCCGCGCTCCAGTGCCCACACGAGCGCATCGCCGCGAGCTCCGGCAATCTCTTCTGCCTCACAGCCGAAATGCTTCAGCCAATGCCCGACGATCGTCAGGTAATCGTCCTGTTTGAACGGGTAAAAGCTCACCCACAAGCCGAATCGCTCGGACAGCGAGATCTTTTCTTCAACCACTTCGCCTGGATGGATTTCGCCATCGGACGTGTGTTTGTAGGTCTCGTTGTCGCTCATGTATTCGGGCAACAAATGGCGCCGGTTCGACGTTGCGTAGATCAGCACGTTGTCGGATTGCGCGGAGATCGAGCCGTCGAGCGCGACCTTCAGGGCCTTGTAGCCCGACTCGCCCTCTTCGAACGAGAGGTCATCGCAGAAAACGATGAACCGTTCCGGCCGCGCGGAGATCAGGTCGACGATATCGCCGAGATCGTGCAGATCGTCCTTATCGACTTCGATCAGGCGCAGCCCTTCCGAGGCGTACGCGTTCAGGCACGCCTTGATCAGCGACGACTTGCCCGTGCCGCGCGCGCCCGTCAGCAGCACGTTGTTCGCCGGTGACTTGCGCACGAACTGCCGCGTGTTCTGCTCAATAATCCCCTTCTGGCGCTCGATGTTGCAGAGATCGTCGAGCGTCAGCGGCGACAGATTCGGCACCGGCTGCAGAAAACCGCGTCCCTGGCGCTTGCGCCACCGAAACGCCATTGCGCTGTTCCAGTCGATTTCGGGCGGAGCCGGCGGCAACATCCCTTCTACACGCGCCAGGACGGCTTCGGCGCGAGTCAGAAATTGTTCGAGTTTATCCATGGGAAATAGGTGGTTCAGGACCGGTAATCGGCGTTGATGGTGACGTAATCGTGCGAGAGGTCGCACGTCCAGATGGTGGCGTCAGCCTGGCCGCGGCCTAGCAGCACGCGGATCGCGATCTCGCTTTTCTTCATCACGCGCTGACCGTCTTCCTCGCGATACTCAGGATTGCGGCCACCGTTCTTCGCGACCAGGACGTCGTCGAGATACAGGTCGATCTTGTTCACATCGAGATCCGCTACGCCTGCATAACCGATGGCGGCAAGAATCCGGCCCAGGTTGGGATCGGACGCGTAGAACGCGGTTTTGACCAGCGGCGAATGGCCGATCGCGTAGGCAATCAAGCGGCATTCGGCTTCGCACGTGCCGCCTTCCACCGTCACCGTCATGAACTTGGTTGCGCCCTCACCGTCGCGCACGATCAATTGCGCCAGCTCTTGCGCCACCGATGTCACGGCATCGCGCAAGGCGAAATAGGCGGGAGAATCAGTCGAAGCGATCAAAGGCAGCGTCGACTTGCCCGAAGCGATCACGATAAACGAGTCGTTCGTCGAGGTATCGCCGTCGATGGTGATGCAGTTGAACGAGCGATCCGCCACGTGCTTGATCAGCGTATCGAGCACCGGTTGCGTGACAGCGGCGTCACAGGCGAGAAAACCGAGCATGGTCGCCATGTTCGGCCGGATCATCCCTGCGCCCTTGCTGATACCCGACAGCGTGATCGTGTGGCCATCGATCTGAACCTGACGCGATGCGGCTTTCGGCAGCGTATCGGTGGTCATGATGGTTTGCGCGGCGTCGAACCAGTGAGCCGGTTTTTGATTCGCCAGCGCGGTGGGCAACCCGGCTTTCAAACGGTCGACAGGCAGCGGCTCGAGAATCACGCCCGTGGAAAACGGCAGGATCTGCGTGGCGTCCAGGTCGAGAAGCCCTGCCAGCGCCGCACAGGTTTCACGGGTGTGCGCCATGCCCGGCTCGCCGGTTCCCGCATTGGCGTTGCCCGTATTCACCACCAGCGCACGAATGCCCTTGGCGCCAGCGCGTACCGCGTCCAGATGCTCACGGCACACCGTAACCGGCGCCGCGCAGAAGCGGTTCTGCGTGAACACGCCGCCGACCGTCGCGCCTTCTTCGATCTGTATGACGAGCACATCCTTGCGATTCGGTTTTCGAATGTTCGCCTCGGCCCAGCCTAGCGTGACGCCGGCGACGGGATGCAGGTGAGCGGGATCGATCGAGGGGAAATTGACGGCCATGTTCGCGACTCGCTGAAAGTGGCGAGTGCCGGTGCGCGAGACGCGAGCCGGCAC
>JGI12635J15846_10002694_pt1 | contig 15503 bp, 12 predicted proteins | sample BlaSpr_A8_OM2_M2_FD_15846 | JGI IMG/M metagenome (IMG submission 15846) | reverse complement strand
CACCGCACGGGCCATCACAAACTCGAGCGCTGGATATCTATCGGGCATATCGGCGTAACCAGCTTCGGCGCGGCTCGAAACTATGCGCTGGAGTCGAGACATCCTTAGAGTGGATAACCGCGGGATTAAGGCGCTTCCCAGTCGAGGGCGTAGACATCGTGGGTTCCGACGTTGCGGAGCAGCAAAGGTGAATCGTCGGACGTGAGAGCCAGCGTAGTGCCGAACCCTCCGACCGAAATAAAATTCTTCAGGTCAACCACTTGTTCTACCTTACTGTCGCTGAGTCGAATCCTTAGGACTGCACCTTTCCCCCTGAGATCCATGGAATAGACGTATTTGCCGTCATTCGACCAAGCCGGATAGGCGAAGACTCCTTCGCCTAAAGCACTCCATTTCTGAAGCTCGAAATCGAACAGAAAAAGCTTACTTGAATCGATATTCATTCCGAGAATGTAGCGTCCATCCGGCGACCATCGGGGCGAGTAGAGGCCTCGCGACCCTGGTAGTGTCGAAACTTGAAGGCTCGCCATATTGAGTATGCGGATAGTCGATGCAACATCACCGACGCCACCGCCAAAGGCAAGATTGTCACCTGTGGGTGACCAGTTCGGATCCCACTGCGGTCCTTCAACGTTCGGCATCAGCCTCCGCGGGATTCCGCCCTCTGACGAAACCTCGTAGATTTTGGCTGAATTCGTTTCGGCGAATACCATTGTCTTGCCGTCGGGTGACCAGCGGGGTAGATGAGGACTCAAAGGAGGGTAGGTAAGTTGCAGGCGGTCGCTTCCGTCGGGTTTGCTGCGCCATAGAGTGCCTTCGGGATAGGAAACGTAGGCTACCCAATTTCCATCCTTTGATCTGGCAATGTATTCCGCAGAGATGCCTCCCAGATAAGGTGAAAACTGGCCTGACTTCGAGTCATAGCGAGTAAGTTCTCCTCGGCGCAGCTCGCCGATCACAAACAGTTTTCTTCCGTCTTTTCCGGGAACGGGCCAGCTTAAAGACAGTGGACTGGAGGTCAATTGAATCGCCCTCGGTGCGGAGTGGGGAAAGCTCCGATTCCAGCGCGGGAAGGCCCAGATCTGGTTGTTTGACTGGAAAACGAAATATCTCCCATCAGCCGTCCAACGTCCGCAACACTCGCTTGGCGAGTTGCTCTGGCCAGATGACAAACGATGTAAGTCTTCGCCGTGAACCGATACTTCCCAGAGTGAAGATGGACCGATATCTTTGGTTTCCTGAACGTCGAATTGCAGACGGCTTCCGTCGGGCGACCAGACGAGATCCTGCACAAAGTTTTTCGCGGTGACCAGCTTGCGAGGTTCCGTGCCGTCGGCCTTCGCCAGGAACAAGTCGCCAGCGTTTGAGTAAGCGAGCATCTTTCCATCTGGAGACCAAGCGCCAGATCTGCCTACCGTACTTCCTAATCTGCGCGGCGAACCTCCCAAAATCGGTAGACTCCACAACGCCGATTCGGCGGTGGAATTTTGGGCGTCCAACACGAGAAGTTGCGATCCATCAGGCGAAACGCTAACCGCAAACATGTTGGGAGAAGGTGCGGGAATCGTCTGGGCTTCACCGCCCGAGACAGATATCTCGGCGATGCCCCTGTGAAAATAAACATTGGGCGGTACGCCCAGATAGAGCCTCGCGCCGTCGGTTCCGATGAGCGACTTCAAGCGACCGTCATGGGTCAGCTGAACGTAATTGGAGACCTTGGGGATGGCTGCAGGTCGCATCCAAAAGAAGGCAAGTACCGCAACCCCGATCACGAGAGCCAGTCCTGCCGCGGCGATTGCAGTCTGTAAACGTTTGGTCCTATTGTTCGTTTGGCGCTCCTCGGCACCGCCTGACGAGTTTGCCGAGCCCGATAACGCCTGAAGCGCGAAGGCCAGATCGGAGGCCGACTGAAACCGCTGCTCCGGGTTCTTTTCCAGGCAACGATGCACGACTCTTTGTAATGACAGAGGTGTGCCCGGTGCAAGCTGCGAAATGGAGGGAGGCTCCTGGTTCAGAATCGCGCTCATCGTATCTGCTGGGGTCGGCCCATGGAAGGCGCGCTTTCCGGTCAGCATCTCGTACAGAACGTTGCCTAAAGCGAAGATGTCGGCGCGGTGGTCGGCGGCTTGTCCCCGCACCTGCTCCGGAGACATGTAACCAATCGTTCCCAGCACGTGACCCGGATCAGTTCGCTCCTGCACGGTGACAGTGGCGCCCTCAAGACTTGCGGCCTTCACTTGCGTCAGCTTGGCCAGGCCAAAATCGAGGATCTTGACCCGCCCATCCCTGGTGACGAACAGATTCTCCGGCTTGAGGTCGCGATGAACGATTCCTTTTTCGTGCGCGGCCGCCAAACCGTGCGCGATCTGCACTCCGTAGTCAATAGCCTTGCGCAACACCACCGGCCCACGGCTGAGACTCTCGCGCAAAGTCTCGCCTTCCAGCAGTTCCGACACCAGATACGGCATGCCCTCATAGGTTCCCATCTGGTAAACCGCAAGAATGTTTGGATGATTCAGCGCGGCTGCCGCTCGCGCTTCCTGCTCGAAACGCCATAAGCGGTCCGGGTCGGAGGATACGAACTCGGGCAGGACCTTGATTGCGACTTCGCGGTCCAGCCGGGTATCGCGCGCGCGATAGACCTCGCCCATACCGCCCGCCCCCAGGGGCGAGCGAATTTCATATTGTCCGAGAATGCTTCCGGGAGCCAGTTTCACGGGTGGGGCACAGTATACCGTGGACAATTTGTAAAGCGGGCAGTTCGAGACACGACGGCTCTGCTAACCCCCGCAGAGTTGGGTTCCCGGCCATCCCCAAATAACTTTCCGCCGGAGGATAGCCGCCGCTACGCGAGCACTTTGCTGTAAATTCCTCGAACCTTGCTGAGCGTTTCCAGTAGTTCGGCCTCCAAACCATTGGCGAACTGCCGGTTGAGGATTTGGGCGGTCAACTTTTCTGTAGCTTGTTGAGCGTGCTCGGTCGCGGGAAGCCATTTTTGGACTCTTCCCGTCACCAATCGGACTACGTGCTCGACGGTGCGGAGAAACTCGGCGGCATGATCCAATTTCGCAGCGTCGGAGTGTTCCAGGAGGCCTGCCCCGGCACAGCGCCACAAACGATCTCGCAGGCTGCCTTGTTTATTGGGTATTCCGTGTTTGATCAAGAGAAAACCGGTCAGGAAATCGATGTCGTAGGTGCCTCCGGGTGAAGTCTTGAAGCTCCTCTCGGAATGATTCGTGGTTGTAAGTTTGTCTCTCATCGTGCGAGTCGCGTTGAGGAAATCCGGGTCCGCGGCGTAACGTTGATACAGCTTCTCGGCTGACGAAACCACATGGTCGGCCACCGTCTGGGAACCAGCTACAAATCGAAGTTTGGTGTACATCAACGCTTCCCAGGGTTGCGCCTCTTTCTCGAAATAGGAGGAAAGTTGGGCGGGAGTGAGGAGCAACTCGCCGGCTCCCCCTCGCGGGCGTAGCCGGGTGTCGATGGGAAAAACCATTCCGTCGCGAGTGTATGCAGAGAGCGCCTGTATTACCTGTTCAGCAGATTTCGTGAGCCCAGCGCGGTCTTTTTCCCTCTCGCCGACAAAAAGCAAATCGGCGTCAGAGTGTACGTCCAGTTCCCTGCTGCCCAACCGGCCCACCGCCATAATTGCCATTCCGTCCCTATGGCCCGCGATACCTGCCGCGGCTGCGATTGCATCTTCGGCGGCGGATGTCATTGAATCCAGCGATTCGTATACTCCGCATTGGGCATTGAGGTCGCGCGCTCCAACGGCGAGAATGCGATGACGAAAGTGTTTGCGCAGCAGAGCCAGTTTCTCGCCGTGAGAATTGTTCGCTGTGGCGACGTATTCGAACACCGGGTCTACGGTTGCGCGACCGCGCCCCAACGGGCTTGCGAATAAATAGCCGCTGTCGACGCGGGGGATTGGATCGTCCAAATCCGTCAGGGTGGCTATTTCTTCGGGATAGCGGATCAGGATGTCGGTCAAATAATCGCTGGTCTCGAAGAGCGACAAAGCGCGAATCACAGCCGGTTCGTTCCGGATAACCTCCGCATAGCGGCCCGAACTGGTGAGAGCAGAGCCCAGGAAACGAAAGAAGTTCTTTCGTGCGTGGGCGCTTGGGTTCTCCGTGTTAATGGCTTGGTGCAATAGGGGCGCATCTTGCGCCAGTCGCTCCAATACCTGCTGATTCGATTGATCGGCGCTAATTAGTTCCGCCCGGCTGTTCAGCTTGAACCCCATATCGGGCGACTCAACCTGGCTGCGGGCCTGCTGTTGATAAATGATCTGTTGGTATATCTCGGCGACGGCGTTCATGCGCCGTTGAACGGAGCTGACCAGTTCAGCGATCTGGTATTCCCGAGGATCGTACCCCTCCATGGATCGTTGCAGTATCTTCAACTCGGGACGCGTCGACGGCAGACGATGTGTCTGCTGGCCCTGGCGCAGTTGAAGGCGGTGCTCAAGGTGCCGCAAGAATTCGTACCCACTGGTTAGGCTGTGGAATTCCTTTCCAGTGATGTGCTGCTTGTCGTGGAGTTTCTGGAGAGAGAATAGCGTGCCGCCGGAACGGAGCCAGGGTTCCGCGCCGCCATGGACACGTTGTAGGCACTGCACCAGGAATTCGATGTCGCGAATTCCTCCGCGGTCAAGCTTGACGTCAAGCGCAGCGTTGGGGAATCGTTGCGAGTGACGACGTTTGTGCATTTTTTCACGGGCCACAAGAGCGGTCTTAATCGCCGCGAAGTTGAGGCGTTCAGCAGGCGTTTGAGCCTGCTGCCGAAATCCTGAGCGCAGCGAAGGATCTGCGTTGAGGCGGTCAGTGGGCTGGTTCGGCGCTTTCTCTTCGGTCGCTTTCTTAGGGCTGCCGGAATCTGGCCAGTCAGCGCCATACACCTGCGGCTGCACCCGTCGGATGAATTCGCGCGCCAGTGAAGTATCTCCGGCCGAATGCCGGATTTTAATTAGCGCCTGACGCTCCCAATCATGCGCGATCTGGGTGTAGTAACGCAGCGCCGCCTCCAGACTGATGGCTAATTCGCCTTCGTTGCCCTGCGGCCGGAGGCGCAGATCGATACGGAATACGGAACCTTCTTGCGTCACGCGCGACAAGGCTTCAGTAAGGTGTTGAGACAAGCGCACAAAATATTCTCGATTGCTAATCGGCGCGTCCGGCGATTCCTGACCATCGCCGAAGATGTACAACAAGTCGACGTCGGAGCTGTAATTCAGTTCGTTTCCACCGAGTTTTCCCAACGACAGCACTGCGAAGCGCGTATCCACCAGACGGCCTTCCGCGTCCAGGTGTTGAGGTGTGCCGTAGCGCCTCTGCAAAGCGCTTTCGGCGTCACGAAGGGCTTCCTCAATCATCACGTCTGCCAACGCCGATATCTCTGCCGTAGTCTCGGCCAAGGGTGCAATCTTGAGCACGTCCCGCAACATGATCCGCAAATATTCCCGCCGCTTGAAGCGCGCCAGCAAAAGAGAGCTATCGGTTTCGAACGACCGCGAGCGGAATCGAGAGAGCCCCTGCTGGAAATCTTCTTGAGCGAAACTGCGATCCAGATTTTCTTCTTTCAGGAAAGACTGCAAAATTTCCGGGTTCCGAAGGAGAGTCTCACCGAGAAAGCGGCTGTGACCGAAAACTACGATGGCGTAGTGCGCCAGAACATTGTGCCGCTCGAGCAAATGAGCCATTTCTGGCGACTCACTGATCAGACGATCGAACAGGATGAGCGCCGAATCTGGGTCAGGGGCTTCGGCGAGCAATGCCGGCACGGCAGCCGCGATGCTGGGAGAGACCTTCTCTGTGACGTGCTGGAGGGTGATCTTCGCGTTTTCGGGGTTTAGAAATGGAATGTTGGCGGTGGAGTCGGAGGTTGCGTTCAGCAACTTTACGGGCTTTTTCTCAGGTTGTCCGTTGGGGACAGTCTGACCTAACGGCTGCGCTGAATCGGTTGGCGGCGTCGCGGGAGACAATGGATCAGGCTCGGAAATTCAGCATAGCATGTGGCTGCGGGCGCGCCGAGCGTTGCCGGAATCGAACATTCACCATCGTCGTGTCCCGAAATATTTTCTGATGCCAATGGCGTTATATCTCCCCCATGGCCCGTTGGGCCCAAGGTCAGCGGGACCGAGATTCCGGTCCCTCGCACCCAGACGATCGAACAAGAAGTGCTGCGTCACGCGAAATTCAAATCCCTTGCCAAGATAGATTCCCACTCCCCACGAATGTTCTATGCCAATGGCGTCGAACGACCACGTGTAAAGGGCTTGGGGAACATTTTTCCCGAACAGAAAGGCGGGTTGACCAAACAGCATGAATCTCCGGAATTGTCCGCGACCGAATGGCCGCACTTCCAGCAGACCTGAAATCATGTAGCGCGCGAATGCGTTACAGGGCGCGTTCGCGCCGCCGTAGTTCTTCGCGGCGGCGTTGCACAGATTGGGATCAATTTCATTGTGAGGGGGAGCGAGATCGAACTGGGCATATCCATAAAAAGTGTCGCTCGGAAAAAACATGCGACCAGAGCTATCCGTGACTGCAGGCTCCTGGGCTGCTACCGCACCGCACATCGACAGACATACGAAGATCCAAAGCAAAAGCTTCATCGCGCCTCCGAAGAATTGGAATTAGGTCGTGGACGAGTTGCGGCACATTGTACCTCCAATTGACATCGCATTAGCACTTGGGTATCTGTTGTGTAAGAAGTGCGAGAACTATGCTGAGGGCTGCTGTTGAGTCATGCAGTGGATCGCTCCGAAACCCCAGATAAGATCGCCGCAGTAGATTCCCACTACTTCGCGGTCGGGAAAAACATCGGCAAGGGCGTCCAACGCAATCCGGTCATTGGGATCGTTAAAGACCGGAACCAGGACGAGTCCGTTCGCGACGTAGAAGTTGGCGTAGCTTGCCGGGAGGCGTCGCTTTTCGAAGATGATGGGGCGCGGCATGGGCAGTTCGACGATGGCTAGCTCGTTGCCGTCCTGATCGGTGGCCGCGCGAAGCCGGCGAATATTTTCGCGCAACGGTTCATAGTTCGCGTCATTCGGATCGGATTCGACGGCTGTGACGACCGTGTCTGGGGTTACGAAGCGTGTGATGTCGTCCACGTGGCCGTGAGTATCGTCGCCAGCGATGCCAGATCCGAGCCAGATCACGTTGGTGATTCCCAAATACTCTGCGAAGACTTTCTCATAGTCAGAGCGCTTCATCCCCGGATTGCGCTCCTGAGTCTTGCTAAGTAAACATTCTTCGGTCGTCAGCAAAGTCCCTTGACCGTTGACGTCGATGGACCCGCCTTCGAGCACAACCCGCTTTTTGTCGAAGACGGCCTGCACTTCATTGACGCGTGCAGCCTTCGCCATGAGACCGCCGATTTTCTGGTCCTTTCGCCAGTCTGAGTACTTGGCCCAGGCATTGAAATGCCACGAAATTGCCGCCTGCTGATCTGAATTCTTTACAAAAGTGCATCCCGAGTCGCGCGTCCAAACGCGGTCAGTTGGCCAACGATGGAAGCGCACGCCCTCGCTGAGGGCGCTTGCGCGCTCCAAAACGTTTCGAGCGCGCTTCTCGCTAGAGGCATCGTTCACAATAATTTCGACACGCTCGTAACGGCCCAAGTTGCGGACAATTTCCGCGTAGACCCAAGCAATCGGGCCGAATTTCCCCGGCCAGTCTTCGCGATTGTGAGGCCAGGCTATCCACGTAGCGGCGTGGGGTTCCCACTCAGCGGGCATCCGGTAACCCCGAGAAGACTTAGCTAAAGAAGGACGGGAGCGAGCGGACATTCTGTGACCTCAATCGATCAACCGGCTGGTGATCGGAGCATAGCTGTCAATGCGGCGATCTCGCAGAAAAGGCCAGTTGCGGCGAATATCTTCCAGAACTTTGAGATCGACTTGGCCTATCAGAATCTCTTCTTTGTCATGCGAGGCTTCGGCGATCACCCGTCCAAAAGGATCGCACAAGAAGGAACCACCCCAGAATTCGAGTCCGGCTCCGGGCGCGGAGTCGCCCCTGATATTCCCGGTCTCAAAGCCAACACGGTTCACAACTGCGACGTAAACGCCGTTAGCAATGGCGTGGGCGCGCTGAATGGTTCGCCAGGCATCGTGTTGGGCGGTGCCGAATTCGGCTTTCTCCGAGGGATGCCAGCCGATTGCAGTCGGATAAAAAATCAGATGAGCGCCCTGCAGGGCCGTTAAGCGTGCGCCTTCGGGATACCATTGATCCCAACAAACCAACGTTCCCACCCGCCCTACACTCGTGTCGAAGGCGCGAAAACCCAGGTCGCCGGGTGTGAAGTAATATTTTTCATAATAAAGAGGATCGTCGGGAATGTGCATCTTCCGGTAAATTCCCCGTAGTTCACCGTTGGCGTCAAACATGACAGCCGTGTTGTGATAGATTCCCGCCGCACGCTTTTCAAACAACGACGCTACCAAGACAATTTCGAGCTCTTTCGCCAAGACTGAGAGCTGCGCGGTTACTGGCCCAGGTATGGACTCTGCAAGATCGAATAACGCTGGATCTTCGCGCTGACAAAAATATTGAGTCTGAAACAGCTCCGGCAGGCACACGATTTGCGCACCGCTTTTGGCGGCACTGCGAATGTGATCCATAGCGCGTTGCAGGTTCTTCTCCGGATCAGGCGTGGCTGCCATCTGCACTAGCCCGACACGGAATTTCTCAGGCGGCAAAGCGATCTCCTGTCTCGAAGCGACGCATAGAATATCAGACGCGCAAGTTTGATCGAGGATGCGGAATGGTTCGGTCGTCTTCCGAACAGCAGGTCCCTCGACTGTGGAGATCGTTCGCGAGCGAACGATCTCCTGCGCTCGGGATGACAGTTAGTTAAACTTGGATCAGCCGTACGGTTCCGAACACTGACGATCATTTATTATTACTTCATGGCATTGAATCCTTACGCTTCGTTTATAGACGGCCGCGATCCGATGGAAGTTGTGGCGTCCACGCCAACCCAACTGGCACAGTTTTCTGAAACTCTTGGGGTCAAGCGGATGGAGCACGCTCCCGCGCTTGGCAAGTGGAACGCTCGCGAGATCGTTTGCCACCTAGCGGATTGTGAATTGGTTTTTGCGTTTCGGTTACGCCAAACTTTGGCCGAGAATGATCATGTGATTCAGCCATTCGATCAGGATAAGTGGGCTCGCCATTATTCGGCTTGCACCGCCGCCGAAGCGCTGGAAGTGTTTTCTTCTCTGAGGCGATGGAATTTAGCATTGATTCGGACACTCCCGCACGAAGCATTCTCGAAAAAGGTCACACATCCTGAGCGTGGAGAAATGACGTTCAAAGTCATCGTAGAAACCATGGCTGGGCATGACATTAACCACCTCCGGCAAATCGAAGCGATTTCAACTCGCTTCGCGTCGGTGCACTGACCTCTACGCTTTTACACGGCGATGCCGACTGGCTGAAGAACGGTCTTATGCTGCTCCTGTAATTCGTGCAGATGTTTTAGAAACGCGCGGTGTACGCGGCTGCGGAAGTGCCGTTTCAGCTGTAAAACTCCCACCCTCCGGTAAGCACTGTCATCGCTCAGGGGAATGAAGCGGCAGCCTTCCCTCTTCTCGACCGCCATTTCTGGCACGACAGACACGCCGCTGCCAGCCGCAACCATCGCAAGGATTGTCGCGAACTGCCCGCTCTCAAAAACGACGCTAGGTTGAACTCGTGCCCGTGCGCAGGCAGAAAGAATATTGTCGCGGAAACAGTGACCTTCTTTCAGGAGCAAAAACGGATCGTTTTCGATTTGCGTCAGGCTTAGATGAGTGGCTGATGCGAGACGATGGTTTCGGGGAACTACCGCATACAGTCGCTCACGAAAGAGTTCGTGACACACGCAATTGGTCGCCGGAACTGGCAGAGCAAGCAGCGCAAGATCGATTGCGCCCTGCTGAACAAGACCGAGAAGCTCGTTGGTGACTTCTTCTGCTATGCGAATGTGCACGCGCGGAAACTTGCGGGAGAAACTGGCGAGGCATGAAGGCAAAAAGTAAGGAGCGATCGTAGGAATTGCTCCGATCACAAACTTGCCTTGCTCAGATCCCGCCATTTCCTGAATCTCTAATTTTGAGGCATCCACTTCTCGCAGGATGGCCTCAGCGCGTGGCAGGAACACCTCTCCCAATTGGGTTAACCGCACTGTACGACCCAGGCGATCGAATAGTTTTGTGCCCAGTTCATCCTCGAGCTTGCGAATCTGTTGCGACAAAGAGGGCTGAGCCAAATGTTCTTGATGTGCGGCGCGGGTAAAGCTCCCCGTCCTTGCTACTGCGCAAAAGTATCTGAGCTGGTGAATTTGCATCAGAAGGAAAATACTATGCTTGTGATAGCTACTATATCTTAGACCTGTGGCGGAGGGCAGAGCTAGAGTAGGTATCGAAAGGAGTTTTCATGCCTGAAAAGAGCGATACCAACGTTGTTAAATATGGCGATGTCACCCAGCGAGTCGGGGTCGAGGTGATCCGGAAACGTGGCGTCGATGTGGAGAAGTTGATCAAGATGTTGATCGCGAACGCCGCCGCGGAATTCGCCAGCACTTATTATTACTACACCATCCTGCGAATGCATCTTGCGGGCCACGAAGATTACAAAGAGATCTGCGAGGATGCAAGGCTGGAAGATCGGGCCCATTGGGAACTCATCGTGCCTCGCATCTATGAACTGGGTGGTGAGTTGCCGAATGATCTTCCCGCATTCCACGACCAGGCGGGATGTCGCGCGGCCAAACTGCCCGACCCTCCGACCGCCGTAAATATTCTGACTTTGCTGTTGGAGTCGGAACGGTGCGCCATTCGCAGCTGGATCGAGATTTGCGACATGACATTTGGAAAGGATCCTCGGACCTATGACATGGCCGCTCGCATCCTGAACGAGGAAATCGAACACGAAGCCTGGTTCATTGAGTTGCTGGCTCACGAACGCGACGGAAAGAGCATCCCCTCTGGACACTTCCGGCGCGGCGAGCCGGGCCACGCACCTTACAGCAAGAATGCTGCTTTCTACAACCCGTAGGATTTGGCTCAGCGGTCCTACCTGGCCCAACGGCCGGGTAGGACTACTGCCGAACTCATGACGCAACAACGAGACGCTTTTCAAGTGGAGCTACTGCGGCCGAGCGGGGAGTCGCGCTCAATCCAAGTAAGTTCCGAAGAACACGTTTGGGACGCAGCATTCAAGGCGGGGATCGAATTGCCTGCCTTATGCCACCAGGGCTACTGCCTGACTTGTACTGGAAGGCTTGAGGGTGAAGGCGAGGTAGACCAGTCTGATTCGCTGGTTTATTTCCCCGAAGATCGTGAGGCCGGTTTTGTCCTGCTGTGCACGGGAAAACCGCGCTCGGATCTCAGAATTCGAACTGACCAACAGAAGCAAATGCGTGAGTTTCGCAAACAGAAGAACCTTCCATCGCCTTATTCCTGGAGTGCGAAGTCGTAGCCCGGATTACGCGTTTCATCTTTGGGAGTCTTGGGAAGGTACGGATTGCGTTTTGGCGGTAGCGGCGGAGACCTTTTGTTTCAATCTCTCCAAGGCCTTTTGTGCCTCTGCTGCATAGGGACCATGAGGCAGGATTTTTAAATACGTCTGGTAATGGGCGGATGCTTCTGTGGGGTTTTTTACCTTCTCGAAACATTGGGCTAAACGAAAGTTGGCCTCCGCGTCGTTGTCCTTCCACATTAGCGCGTCCTGGTAACGGGCCAAAGCAGCTGTGTAGTTTTTCCGCTTGAAATAGAAATCCCCTACTTCGACGTCTTTGGCGGCTTTGTGCGGATCCCACGGGTGAACTTCCTGGGTGCTTCCCTGCGTATCACTTTCGGCATCCGGGTCGGATGTATCGCTAAAAGGATGATCCTTGGCATCATCTTTAGGAGGACTCAAGTCGATCTTGGTATCGCGGCTCGAACTCTCTCCGGCAGTCTTGTCCTGTTCATAACGCGGGGGAACTTGATTTTGTTCGGGCGCTTTGTTTGAGTGAGGAACCGTTTCTATCTGCGCCACGCACTGCGTGTAAAGCGATGGCAACCCTGCAAGGAACAACGCGACAATCCACGTAAACTTTCGAAACATAGCTACATTCTACCGCGCCTGATTAGACTATTTCATTCCCTCCAGAATCGAACCAACAATGCCGCCTACGACTCCTCCTTGCGCGGTCTCTCTGGTCTGCGATGGCATGTATTCCATCAGCTGGTGCGCCAGCTTTGAAATGGGCAGGGTTTGTAGCCAAACCTTACCCGGCCCCGTCAGAGCCGCGAGGAAGATCCCGTCGCCGCCAAAGATCATATTTTTTATTCCAGGGATTCTGGTGATCTGGAACGACACATTTGCCTCGAATGCGCCCACGTGTCCGGGATGCACGCGTAGTGTTTCTCCCGGCCGCAGCTCTTTGAGAATCACTTCACCTGAAAGTTCAAGCCACGCCGTGCCTTGTCCGCTGATTTTCTGGAGGAGAAATCCGTCGCCACCGAAAACCCCCGCGCCGAGCGATTGCTGGAAACCTACGCCGATCTGGATCTGGGAAGTGGCACACAGAAATCCATGGCGATGAACCATGTGCTCGTGTCCGGGACTAATTTCGACGAGCAGAATGTGGCCCGGAACCTTGGTGGCGAAAGCTAATTCGCCAGCAGCGCCGGCAGCGCGGTACTCGGTCATGAAAAGTGTTCCACCGCCAGCTACTCTGCGCAGAGCGCCAAAGATTCCTCCGCCGCCGCCCAGTTGCGTGTGGGTCAAAAGCTGAATGGAACTGCTCATCCAGGACAGCTCCCCTGCTTCGGAGATGATTGTTTCATTCGGTTCCAGAACGAATTCCAGAACCGGCATAGTAGTGCCGATAATACGACTTTGCATACGTAGACCTCCGACTGGATGATGCTGCCCATTCTAGTGCATTGAGGTAAGTCAGGGACCCCGGGAGCTTCTACCGGGGTGATTGCGCAGCCAGGGAATCAAAAAAAGTGGCCGCTCCATGGGGGAATGAAGCGGCCAGTGTTGGCGAAATCCTCCGGGGAGGAGGGCTACAACAACTTAAATTACATCGACGGCGGAGCTGTCGGCTGAGTCGCTGCGGCCGGCTGCTGCGCCGGAGTGGCGCCTTCAGCTGTGTTGCTCATTAGATGAACGTCTACCCGACGATTCGCGGCCCGTCCTTCACGCGTCTTATTCGTATCTACCGGTTTGTCTTTGCCTAGTCCGATCAAATAAATCTTGTGAGCGGGAATGCCGTGTTCAGAAGCCAGATACTGAATCACTGCAGAGGCGCGTCGTTGGCTAAGCTCGTAATTGTAGTCGGCGCTTCCAACTGAGTCTGTGGCGCCTTCCACGGTGAGGATGTATCCCTTGGTGTTTGGGACGGCTTCTGCCATCTTGTCCAAGTCGGCTTTTGCGTCCTTGGTCAACGTGTCTTTATTGAAGCCAAAATGCACGGCGGCTTCACTCACGAGGCGATAATTATCGAGATTTGCAACCGTATTTTGAAGCGCGTCTACGCGGTTCACTGCGTTATTAGCCTGGGTCTGTGCATCAGTAGCCCTCTGGCCTGCAGCTTGCGCCTTTTGGTCTGCTTCAGCGGTCTTTGCTTGCACCTGCTGGATTCCAGCCTGCGCCCGGGCATCAAAATCCTTAATCTCTTTGGTGTTCTTGGCCGTCATGTCGTCCAGTTCGTTCGTCTTGTTGATCAAGGGAGTCGTCTGGTTGCGAACATAATTCTTGGTCGAACAGCCTACCGTCGCAGCCATGCTGGCCGCCAACAGAACTGTTAACGAGATTCGATTCATCTGGGATGGCTCCTTCCTCTAGCTCTTACAGAACCTTTTTCACAATCTTCGATGTGTAATCCTGTCGGCGGGTCATTCGCCGCATCGCTATTGTACTGTGCACGAGCTATGCCAACTTCGCAAATAACCACGAGGCACCTAATTGATAGATAGTGAAGAGGTTAATGGCATAGCCAAATGCGCCTAAAACGGAGGTAATAAAACTCCAGGAAAATTTTATACGATCACTGCCGCCTTGAGTCGCGGTCCATCCTCGCAACCTCTAATAAAATAGTCGTCAAATATTCAGTTAATGGATTTCCAAGCCAAAATTCGTTCCCTCCCTGCGTCTGCAGGCGTCTACCTCTACAAAAATGCGGAGGGGGATGTCATTTATGTCGGCAAGGCAGGGAACCTCCGCAACCGGGTTAGCTCCTATTTCCACCAAAGCCGGGTGCAGGACGCGAAAACCGACACATTGGTCCGAGAGGCGGTCGACGTTGACTACATAGTTGTAGCCAATGTCAAAGAAGCGCTGGCGCTTGAAAATCACCTCATCAAACAAAAGAAACCGCGCTTCAACATCTTGCTTAGGGATGACAAGACTTATCCATACGTAAAGCTGACGTTGGGCGAACGGTTTCCCAGGGTCTACGTCACTCGCCGCCTTCGCAAAGATGGGGCCGCCTACTATGGGCCATATTTCCCTGCCAACCTCGCCTATCGACTGGTTGACCTGATACATCGACATTTTCTGATTCCATCCTGCAAAGTGGATTTGGGGCACTTCCATCCCCGAGCGTGCCTCCAGTACTACATTGGGCGTTGCCTCGGTCCATGCGTTGAAGGACTCGGCACGCCGGAGGCTTATCAGGAAGCTGTTCGCGATGTGAAGCTGTTTTTGGAAGGCCGCCCCACCGATCTGTCTCGTTCCCTGCATGAGCGCATGGAAAAAGCCGCTCAGGCCGAGGAATTCGAGCGTGCCGCGAAATACCGGGATCTGATATCTACGGTCGAGCAGTTGCAGGAAAAGCAGCGGATTGCGAGCGCTGAAGGCGATGATGCGGACGTTTTCGGGTATCACTACGAAAACGGAATGCTGGCGGTAAATTTATTTCACATGCGTGGAGGGCGGGTGCTTGATCGGCGGGAATTCTTTTGGGAAGACCTGCCGGAATTACCGATTGATCGTGTGGGGACGGGCGCCCTCGCCCGTCCAGCCGAGCAAAGCTCGGTCGATTTGGGGGCATTTGATCCCGGCGAGTTCTTCTCTGCCCTGCTTAAACAGCTTTATATCGGACAGCCCTACGTTCCACGAAACATCTATCTTCCGGTGGACTTCGAAGATCGCGTGGCACTAGAAGAGGTTCTGTCCGAGCAGATTACCAGCGACAACGCAAGACCTGCGCGAGTCCATTTATTGGTTCCGCAACGCGGAGAGAAGCGGTCTCTTCTTGACCTGTCGGCCAGCAACGCTAAGCAGTCTTATGATCAGCGGTTCCGGGTAATGAAGCCCAATACCAAGGCCATTCAGGAAGCATTGCAGGATGCACTTGGAGTTCCCGACCTTCCCGAGCGGATCGAGTGTTTCGACATTTCGCATATTCAAGGCGCGGAAACCGTGGCCTCGATGGTCGTCTGGGAAGATGGGCGAATGAAGAAATCTGACTATCGCAAGTTCATAATTCGCGGGGTCATGGGAGTCGATGAC
>JGI12635J15846_10002689_pt1 | contig 15522 bp, 20 predicted proteins | sample BlaSpr_A8_OM2_M2_FD_15846 | JGI IMG/M metagenome (IMG submission 15846) | reverse complement strand
GCCTTATGCATCGTTTCCGTGAGGCAACGTGCGCGCCCCCCCCGCGAGTCGTCCTTGTCAATTCTCGGGATCGTTAATTGGCGCGATTCCACGGCGCGTTCGACCTGCGGTCCGGGAAGAACGGAAGAACGAGCGATTTTTGAGTGGCAGCCAAAAAGTCAATCGCCCAATCCCCCGCCATCTCGCGCAGTTGCCGAAGATCGCTGTCGGTCGCCGAAAGCGTCGTCCGCGTCCCCGGCGGCCGCAGCGTCCTGCTCGATCTCGGCGTCGAAGGTCGCCGGTTCGAGGCTCTCTTGATTTGCGCTAGGTTTCTCTTTACTGGACTTTCCGGCGCAACCGAATCAAGCGAAATATCGCTGTACCCCCGTCTGCTGTTGGATTTTTCCGACGCTGAATGGAGGAGAGAAAAAACAACCCCACAACAACCCCACATTAAGCGTTCTCGCCCGTTCCTAGTGCTTCCTAAAGCATGCCAACCACGCCGCTAAGTTCTTGAAATTCCGATTCCATTCGCTTTTCCGAGCTGATGCCTTCCGGTCCGGCGCCTTCGCATCGAAAAGAGAAGGTTAACTCGCCTCGGAGGCCAGAAAGTCCGCACCGGCGGTCACTTCAGACACGACACCCGGTTTGGGGATGAGGGCGCGATCGAGCGCGTCAGCCAGGACGACTGGAAAAAGCCCTGTCAAAAGATTGGTATCAACGAGTAATGCGCGATCCGTATAGAACCGGTACATTTTCATCGAGCCGAGCCATTGACTATCGCTCGTGACCAACTCCAGCGTTAGATGCCAAGCTGCCCAACCGTTCCGAATCGTCGAGTTATGGGGCTTTTCAAAATGCAACATCGTCCCTGCGCTCCGGCTCGCGTGCGTCTCGGCACTGATGGCAGGCTGTCTCTCAGCATCGACTTTCAACTCAAAACCGTCGAAATCGTTGGAACGAAAAGCGGACTGCAGAATATGACAAACCTGAGCGTAGTCCTTAGCGCGTTTCAACTCCTCGACAGCCCGTCGAATTGCGAGATTGTTGACGAAGATCCTTCTCTGTTCGACCGTTCGCTGCGCGATCCGCTGGATTTCGACGAATTCCAGATATCCCAAATGCTGAACGCCAAACCAGATTCCTGCGCCGATCACCACCAGCACCAAGCCCAGCGTGTTTCGCTGAGGCCATAGCAGAAACAGACTCAGCAAAGCGAAGCCCGCCGACACCGCATAAAGCGCGACCACAACTTGCCGGGGCGACATGCCTAGCTGGAGCAACTTGTGATGAATGTGCTCGCGATCGGCGATGAATACAGGCCGGCCGCCAATCAGCCGTCGCAAGACAGACAGCGCGGTCTCGAGAATAGGGAGGCCGAAGGACACGACCGGAATGGCTACCGCAACTGCCGTGGGCGCCTTCTGCGAACTCGCCAACGCCAAAGCACTCAGCATGAATCCGATGAACAAGCTCCCGCAGTCGCCGAGAAAGATGGTCGCCGGATTAAAGTTGAAACGCAGAAACCCCAGGATCGCGCCAGCCAAGACAATCGTCAGGAGCGATAGGGATGACGAACCACTGAAGATTGCCACCACAAAAACAATAAAGGTTGAGAATAACGCAGAACCAGCGGCTAGCCCATCGAGCCCGTCGATCAGATTAAATGCATTCGTGATCCCGATCACCCACAGAATTGTGATGGGAAGTCCGAGGTACCAAGACAAGTGCCGCATGCCAAATAGGACCGGCAGAGAGTTAATACCCAAACCACCGGCATACAGCATCGCGGCAGCAAGGCCCTGCACTGCAAACTTGGTGTAAGGACCAAGGGAACGGATGTCGTCGTAGAGACCCAGCAGAAAAATAACCGTGCCAGGTACAAGCACCGTTAAGAGGGTTCGAATCGAGAGGCCGGAATCTGCTCCCGAAAAATGGGAACTGGCGAATAATGCAACACCAACCGCTATTAGAAAGGACAGAAATATGGGAACTCCGCCCAAGCGCGGCAACGGAGCTTCATGCAGGTCGCGATCCTGAATCGGAGGAGCAACCCAGCCACGGCCCATTGCGACATTGCGCACGAACCAGGTGAGTACGAATGAAAACAGCAGCGATATTCCGAAAGAGATCAAATAAAACGCGGTCAACTAGGTCTCCGTAAATGCAGGCTTGAGCGGTGACAAACACGCGAATACTTCGGAAGCAAACAGCTGGTTGAGTGCGACTTTCAAATCCTTCCGTGGAAAGAACTATAACAAGTCCGCATCCGGAGTTTCAATGCTTTAATAGAAAAGTCTGTTGAAAAGGTCCTCATCTCTAGTCTCCACTCTCTAATCTTCGCTGGAGCCCGCGCCGAGTACCGCCTCTCTGAGCCCCTTCGAGCCGTCGTTTTGCAAAATTTTTGCACGTTATGTTGGATACCTAACGGATGAAGCGCTTCATCACAGAAACTCCATATCGCCGAAGTAACCAAATCGGTCGGACAAAAATGTACATAAACGATAGAGCCGAAGGGAGTGGCAGAAAACGTTCTTCTTCGCCGGAATATTGTGTGCACTGCAGCAGGACATAGCGAACCTTGTCGCGTAAACGTTCTTTCAGTTTCAGGTTGAAAATCTGGCCGTCGATTGGGTCCACATCGCAAGGTTCTGCGATTCGCAGCCGAACATCTTGGGTAAGGGCCTGAACCTGAGAATCGTTCAAGATCGTACGGACGACGCTTGCTGGCACTTCGGCCTGCAGCAGCTCAGCCGCCAGAAGGATCGCAAGCTGACAGGTTCGCACCGCACCCAAGTCTTCAGCTCGTTTGAAAAGGCGAGGCCAATCGAGCTCGGGATTCGATCGAATGAATTCGGCTAGATCGCAAAGCCATTTCAGCGCCGACCAACTATGTTTCGCGCCGTGAACAGCCAGGAATAAGAACGTGTCTTGAGAAGAAAAAGATAAGACTTGCCGACCCAAGATCTCAATCGACTTTATGTTCTTCCAAAACTGTTGCGCCGGCAGGACAGATACAAATCGCCGCGGCGAGAACTGCCAGTGCAGTTCGACCATTGTTCCGGTTGAGGCAGAGTACAGTTCGTCATTGCCAGTATCGGGAATGATGTCCGCAGTTGTCACATTCGACCGATAGCCTTCGTTCGATAGGATCTTCCTGGCCTTCTGAATGTCCTGCGCCCGAACAAGAATGTCCAAATCTCCAAACTCCCTCAGTGCCAAGTCGCCATAAAGAACAGCCGCGAGCACGGCTCCCTTGAACGGGACTGCTACGATGTTCTCGGCTTCAAAGAGCTGAAGTATATGAAATAGTTCGCCGGCCAAGAACCGATTCTTGGCAGAATTGGCGGAATAGAAGTGAGTCAGTTCGTGACGCACCGCTGGTGGCACAACTTCCCAGCACGAGATACGCAATGCTTGGTAAACCAGCGGCCTGACGCCATGGGATGTGGCGAGTTGAAGAAACGCCTGCCAATCGACATCCTGAGTTGCTATCTCCTTGATTCGAACTCTCATTTCGGGCGTGCTGCGCGTCCGGGCAGAGCAGAGCAACAACTCCACTTCCCTTACGGAGGGACGACTACGCTGCGGTAGGGAATTCCCAATTGGAGAGTGAACATTTGCCTCAAGCACCGGAACCCACGTTTTCTGCACTGGGTTATGCAAGGGATTGGATCTGGATCAGTCGAGTCGCGGAATCCGCTCGTGCCCGTATCAGCATGTTCGCCGAGGCTATACCTGTTCTCTGGAAAGATTTTTCGCAATCGGCCGTCGACGGCCCGCGCATATTACCCTCGACGTACGCCAAACCGGGGCAACGGGTGCACGTTCCGACATGGGCGCAACTCGAGCAGGTGGACAGATCCTTGGCGCGAATCGAGCGGACTTCCTTCAGTTGAGCAGAATTCCGCCAGATTTCGAGGAACTTCTGTTGCCGCACATTGCCACTGGGAAGGGGGAATTGCACACAAGGAAACACATCGCCATAAGGAGAAATGTAGCACGCGGTGTGAGCGGCACTACATGGGATACCCATCATGACGTCTTCACCAGGCGGAGGCGGAGGAGCACAGAATTCTTCGACGTTGCCGACTAGCTCCTCGTTATGGAACACCTGTTTCAGTTCAGATCCTGGAATTCTCAAGGCGAGGACAGAAGTGTCCCCGTCCATCTTTGGGGTGATCGTGGGATCGAGCGTGTATGCGACTCCCAATTCTTTGGCCAGTTCGATCACGCCGCGCTGATCGTCGAAATTGCCGGCCATCAGAACATTCGCAATGGTGACCTTTAAACCCTGGGACTTCAAGAATCGAATCGCTTGGATGGTTCGCTTGAGTGAACCCGGCAGTTTTGTTATCGCGTCGTGGACTTCCGGTTGATGCGAATAAATACTGATTTGGATTTGCTCGACGCCCAACTGGCGAAGCCTTGCCGCTTCCTCTTCGTGAATCATCACAGCGTTGGTCTTCACTTTTACGTTGAACAGCAGATGGCGCGCCTTTTCCAAGATTTCAAAAAAGTCCCGGCGCATTAGGACTTCACCGCCACTCAGGGTGAGGAAAAAGACGCCAGCATCGGCGAGCTGAGCGAGCACCTCGACAATCTCCGCCGTCGTCATCTCGCCGTGATCGTCGTGATCGAGGTAGCAGTGGACGCAGCGCTCATTGCAGCGATAAGTGATGTCGAAGTGAACACTGATCGGCAGGCCCAGGTTGAGCGCCTTTTGATTCATCTCGGCCAGCAGGCTCATTGGCTCTCCGAGGACACAGAAAATTCAACTAGTGGCTGATCCGAGACGACCAAAATGCCGTGTCGTGAGAGTTGATCGACAAAGCGGTCGGCGTCGCGCTGCGCCCGTTCTGGATCGACATCAAATTCCTCGCAAATTTGCCCGACAACAATTTCCGAGAGTGGCGTGCGGCCATCCGCAGCCTGCCAAATCGCAGAAGCAACCTCATTGAGAGTGAAGAACGTGGAATCCATGGCCGACATGATCATCATCTCGCTGCCTAGCTTGCGGGCAGCGATCGCCTTGCTTCGCGCTATGTATTTTTCGGCCATTAACAATTTATGCTAATTAGCGTATTACATCCCAAACTCGTTGGTCGGGAAAAAAAACCAACCGATAGAGGGGAACCAAGCTAGCAAACTCACAGGCCGCCAGAAAAACGAGCTTTACCAGTTCTGGATCGTCGGCAAAAAACAAGATGTTCCTGAGCAACCGCTGGATGGCTTCAACTGGAGCGATTGGCTCGATCTTGTTCTGTACGCCTTTCTCCAGGAAAAAGAGGGCGCTGAGCGGCGCGCACCGGTTTTCCCCGACGCGTGCCAGTTCACCGGCAAAAGGTGTCCCGTAGGCGAGATAACGATTTCCTTCGCGCCGCACGTAGGAAATTTCGTCGGTCAAAAGCGTCGCATCCGGCGGCGCAAGGCGGGAAATCGTTGTCTTGCCCGCACCAGAGACCCCGGAAAACAGAAAGGCTTTTTCTCCGCAAATCGCACTGGCGGCATGAACCAGGAAACCACCTTGCCTCGCAAGGATAAGGCTGTGAACAATTCGCAGGACGCAATCTATGGCGTAAGGACTGTAGGATTGTCGGATATAACCGTGGCGAGTGTCCGGATGCCAACGTGCGGTAAAGTCCCCCCTCTTCAACACCCATTCGCCTGATTCGACCTTCACCTCCAGATCTGCGTCGGCGAGGGAGGATTCCGATGGCTCGTACAGGTCAATGTCGAACGCGAAGTCTGAACTCAGTGAGTTCCCGAGGAAACCCGCGTAGCGATCCTTGATCAGCCCACGAAATACGGAATGGCGGGTATGCAAAGCGAAGACCGTTCCTCCGATTTCGATCGATACGGCCTCAGTCGCGGCTATGGGTGTCATCATTGATGAAGGCTATAGGATGAAACATTACCCGGAATCTCGCGCTGCGTGCTGAGTGCGACCTTGAAAACTCGCCTGCTAGCCGCCGCCGAGCCTCATGCATGCGCAAAGTGAGAGTGCGGATTCTGTCGCTGTGACACAGCGCCCACGCCAGAGCCGAATGAAACGGCGAGACTCGGCGAGCCGGAACGAAAATGCGCTCGGCGCGGCGAACAACCGCCACTCGACCCAGCAGCTGTGACGCCGATGCTGGGGGATCGCTGTCTGGCATCGCATCCCCTCTTGTGACAACAGAAAGGCGATCCTGAACCTCTTGCTTTTCCACAAACCGATGAATGAAGAAGCGCCCGTTGCGCAGCACTAAAACGATGTCTCCAGCAAGGAGCTCCTCGAAGGCTGCCCTCTGAATGGTAAGCAGATCGCCGGGCCACAGCGTGGGAAGCATACTGTTTCCCCAAGCCTTAACATGGACGGTCCCTCCACCGCGTAAGATCTCGGCGGCAAGAAGAAGCATCGGATAATCGCGAAGTTCCAGCCTGGAAGACATGGGTGAAACAGCCTACGAACTCATTCGGTGAAATCTGCACTGAAATTCGGTGGCATTGACTTTGCCGCAAGATAAGGCCATGGTCTCGAAGACACGTTCGTAGCGGTAGGCGGGTTCTTGATAAGGCTTCTTTGTCGGGTGATCACTATCCCCTATCTGTTTATCCCCGACTTTGTCGTTGCTCTCACCCATAAGAATGCCCCTCCGCATAGGGGATCCGGAACACATGCTTAATGCTTTGTATAAATTAATGACATACTACACCAGATCAAATCTGAACGGTTTACATTCTTGGCTCTTCGTGCCGGCGTCCGCGGTCGCCTTCGGCAGCACCTGGGGATGGTGATAGCCCGCCATAAAATCCGCCCCAGAAGCATCACCCCGCGGCAGCGCACTCGGTGTCCGAAAAAACCTGGGCAGCCTCAGGCCGTGCGTGGAGCAAGGGACGGGTAGACTGGGCAGATCGCTAGCGGATTCGGGAGCGGTATGGACTGAGATTTCCGCCATGGCTGTGAGAAATCTCAGAGGAGTTTACTCGCCCCTTTCGCATCTAGTTCAACCCAGCTTGCGTAACCTTAATCCCGCACCCTACGCCCGTTGTCGCACCGCAAGGAACCCCCGCAGTGCTATTTCCCTGGCTCGAAAAATAGAGGCTGGAAGCCTGTGAGAACGATGCGGTATTTGCGTTATTGTCCACAATAATACCGCTCGGGCCATTAATTACCGCAATCGAGTTTGCGATGGCCAGAGTTGCGGGACTTCCTGTAACATTTACCGACATCACACACCCTGCGTTACCACAGCTGCTTCCGCTGCCTAGATTTTGAACTCCGAAAAAAATCTGGTCCCGCGAAGCCGCGGGTGCACTCGCATTGTAAAACTCCGTTATGGGCGCGCATTCTGTCCCGCCAGTTGCAACCGTGAGAGTCGCAGCGTCTACAGCGGGGTTCATCGTCCCCTTAGGATTTGCAAAAGGACTCGGGGGCACTCTACCCGAATTGGTGAAGCCAATTCGCTGGATGGTAGGGGCATTGGTGGCTGACGATCCGCACATATACAACGATCCGACGCTACCGTTCCCTGTGAGATAGGTATTGTCAAAAGCCCCAGAATGAAGATGATGGCCAGTCCCTGTCCCTAAGGTAGCTGTGACAGAGGCACTCAACGTGACATCGGACTGAATCACCGCAGCGGCGCCGGCTCCGTTGTTTCCGAAAAAGACAAAGACTTTTTCCGTGGTCGGATCGACGATGGGCGCGTCCGCGATGACGTGCGCAGCGAGAGTAATGGAGGGCGAGCCGAGACAGGGGGGAGAACCGGCGGCGCAGGCTCCACTCGTGCTGAATGTTTCGCGAACATAGCTGAGACGCCCAACGGAATCCCCGGTGAAGATATTTCCAGAGACTGAATCAAGGGTGGGAGAGGTTAGAATTCTTCCCGCATCGACCGTGATCGGCCAATTGCCCGTGGTCAGTTCGGAGGGAGTCACTCCGGCAATCCCAAAGGCATTGATGATCTTGTGCAGCACGCCATTGTCATCGCCTACGTAGACGGCGTCGCGCGCATAATCGTAGAAGGGAGATGATGCGGTATCGGCCTGAGCACCATTGAGCACGATGTTAATCATGCACGCGCCTGTAACCGGGCAATGCCCAGCGAGTCCATCTGCGGTCCAGGAGGTGGCGGTGGTAGGCTTTGCCGCGCTATTGATTGCCCCACCATCGAGCGCGTGCCACTTAAGAAGATGAAGAATTGCCCCACCGTTGGCGGCGGTCCGGGTCTCCACAAATGCCACCTTGGTGCCGTCCAGCGAGAGTACAGGAGACGTTTGCACTGTGCCGTTTGTCGCCCCACCCAGATTGTTGAAATTGGTGTTATAGGACCAGTAAACGGTAGGATTGGCCACCCCGCAAAATGACGTGCCGGTCCCAGCATACAGGTTCCTATAACCAATGAGGCTGGCTTGCCCCCCCGTCACTCCGGTCAAATTCGTTGGGAAAACCACGTAGTCACGGTTACAGTCTGGAGCGGCATTAACGTCAAATGTGTATTTCGCGGGTCCTACCGGATACCAAGTCACACCTGCCAAGGGTACGCCCGTTGAACCATTCGGCCCCAATGATTGCCCCCAGTCCCTATGAAATGCCTTCCGGAATCTGGTCCGGCCCCGCTCCAGTTCGTTTCGGTCGTTCGGTGAATCTTGAGATTCGTCAGTGGGGTCTGCACTCCTTGCATTGCGTCTTAGCGCTTGCAACCGAAAACGGACTTCTGTCTGAAGTCGCCAGCCGCTTTCGATGGAATCGGGACGAGAGAAAACCACGTGCCGATGGCTCCAATCGGAGACGATCGATATCGGAGTATCCAGGCTTTGCGGACTTGCACCCTGGACCATTCCGAAAGCGACGAGCACCGCCGATGCCACGCTAAGAACCCACTTGCCACTCCCTGACGTTGTTCGGCTCATTCAACCCTGCCCTGCTTTCCCCCCGACGGTTAGTTTCCGTCTCGTCGGTTGAGATTTTTTAGGCCTTGAAAGCTGCAAGATTACACCGGATTTGTAGTCTTGCAAATTGTCGAACCGTATTACACGCCGCAGCTGTGGACAACGATGGGTCTGACGCTAGTAAATCAACTGGAATTCTTCCAAATCAATCCGCGGCAGCTGAAACCACCCCGGACACAGGTTTCTTGGAATAGACCTGCTCTGCGATCCACTCAAAGGTCGAGGCCAGTCCCAGTTCCAAAGAAATAGACGGCTCCCAACCCAGCACCTCGCGCAACCGGGTATTGTTGCTGTTGCGGCCCCGCACACCTTGAGGACCACTGAGGTTGTGACGTTTCGCGATCCGTTTCCCAGCAATCCTGGCGATCATGTCGACTAATTCATTGATCGTTACGAGTTCATCGGTTCCCAGATTGAGAGGGCCGCGGTAGTCAGAAGCCATAATCCGGGTAAGTCCATCCACGCAATCTTCGACGTACATGAAGGAGCGTGTCTGCTCGCCGTCACCCCACACTTCGATCTCGCCGTTATCGTCGGTCAGAGCCACTTTGCGACAGATCGCGGCGGGCGCCTTTTCCTTGCCGCCTTCATAGGTGCCGAGGGGCCCGTAGACGTTATGGAACCGGACAATTCGCGTCTCAAAGGCATAGTCTTTGTAGTAGTAACGGCAGAGCTCCTCGGCAAAAAGTTTCTCCCATCCGTAGCCCGGCTCGGGATCGGCGGGATAGGCATCTTCCTCACACAAAGCCGTAACAGCTGCGTCCTGCTGCTTGCTCTGGTTGTAGACACAAGCAGAAGAGGAGAACAAGAAACGCTGGACCCCATTTTGACGGCTGGCCTCAAGCATATGGGCATTGATCAAAATGTTGTTGCGACTGATGTCGGCGAGATACGCGGTGATGTAGCCAATGCCGCCCATGTCGGCGGCGAGATTGTAGACTTCGTCGATCCCCCCGCGTGTAGCCAGGAGGCAGTTCTCCGCCTTGCGCAGATCCAAGACTTCGAAGTCATCGCTGGCCGAACCTTCATATTCGGGATACTTAATGTCGACCCCGCGGACCCAATGGCCCTCCGATTTGAGACGCTTTGCCAAGTGGTGCCCAATGAAGCCGCCGGCGCCCGTTACTAAGACTCTCTTTTGCTTGTCCATCCCCAGACTCTCCTGAAATCTCAATCTTGCACTTGCTGAGGTTTCTACTATAGTGTCAGTGTTCAGAATGCAAGAACCGAAAACGACCCAGACCTTTGGGTTCTCGCGGAGACCGATGAATGCGATCGGCTCGAAGGGCACTACGCGAAACGTTAGCTCTCGGCAACGTTTCCTGCCCGCGACAACAGTTTAACCAAGATAATAGACTGTACTGCGCCTTGCAAGCGGCCTTCCCAAATATCCTCTTTCGACGGTTGAGCTGTGTGATGGTAATTGGCCTTCTTTTGTTTTCTCGCAAGCGGTCATGGCGCAAAACAGCTCCACGCAAGACCTCGGCCATCCGGGAAGACTCTGTGCAGCATCGAGACAGCTCAAAAGGACAGCTCGGACCAGGTCCAACCTCTATCCGCTTGGAAGAAAACTCGGCTTGAAACCAATTTCTCGGAATTGGTTCTCGGCCCTTGCCGACGAACATCAACTGGAAGCCGCTTTCTTCAGCATTCGATAAACCGACGCTAAGAGCGAGTCTGGCCCCTTTCCTAGCATGGAGTCGGACTTCTCGAAGAAACTACTGGCCCCGTCTTTCTCCAACTGCGTCGCGTTTTTCTGCGAAAGAGCGGTCAACATCATCACCGGGATAGTCGCGGTCGTCGGATTTTTCTTCAAGTTCTTCATCACATCCAGGCCGCTCATCTTAGGCAGCATCGCGTCTAGCAAAATCAACGAGGGTGAATGTTCGCGTGCCAGACGTAAGGCCTCTTCTCCATCACCTGCGGAGATCACCTCGTACCCGGCACCGGTCAACATCTTTTCCGTGGCCATCCTGAGAAACTTGCTGTCTTCCACCAGAAGTATTTTCATGATCGCCTTTCCCAACCAGTATGCACCATTTGATCAAGTCTGGCAGACTACACTAGGCAGAACCTTGGAACGGGCGTGCCAGCGTACGCACATGATTCGCTCTCTTCGATTCCACTCTGCGTTACCTTGGTGATACCCAGTGTGCGCCGGGTCACACGGACGCAGGGAAGCCGAGCAGCATAATACCCAAGAAAAGCTAGCTAAAAGAGCGAAAACTTGAGACTGATACGCAAGCGCTCGCCGATTCGGAGTGAGGGTGGCTTATGTTGGGACAGACAATTGCCGAACGTTTCTGCCAGACGAAAGACCCAGCGGCGCGCCGTATCCTACAGGACGAGGCGGCGATGGTTGGTGCGCAGGGGATCATTGATCAGCGTTTAGCAGCCAGGCTCGCCCGCGCGGAGGCTAAGGTGCCAGAGTTTGAACCCACAATGCTAGTTGAGCAGATTGTGATCTGCGAGCACTTCGATAGCAAGCCAACCTGAACGATCTCCGGAGGCCTAAGCAAACGAACCAGATCGAATGGCTGAGAGGCCGAGCTAGCGTTCGGGTGGTCGAGGAAGATCAGGATGATATTCAGCGCCGTTTACGGCGTTGGTAGCAACTCTACTTTACGCCGCATCATACCTTACCGATTTCGCGCGGTAGTACATCCCCTCCCCCCGCCCGATTAATCCGAGCACTTCGGTCACTCAGGTGTGATTGTGATCACGTTGACAAGCGGACTCAGGCTTTAATGTCACTATCATGTACCGCATTCGAGGCAAAACCAACAACACCGTAACTCTTGTCTGTCTAGCCTGCCCTCATACAGAGACTGTCAAAGATTTTAACGGCGACATTGGGAACCAACGCACTCTGGCGGCTCGCGCAATGCTTGAGCACGTCCGTGCCGAACATAGTCGTGAAACTCACCTGCGCACAAGGTCGATGGTGATGGAACGGCAGCACGCACCCCGATAGCCTCTCGTCGGAGTGATCATTCGTCGCGGTCTGGCCCTGTCAACACTTCTTCCTGATTCTTCAGATCAATTCATATCGCTTCAGACTGGCTCCATGGACGTTGTTCCCTTTCCGGTTCAAAATCGCTTCACTTTCCCCGATACAAGCAAATCAAACCTGGAGGCGACTTATGAAATACGCAATGCGGATGTTGGCGATCGTGGTAACAATGATGCCCCTCCTGGCATCGGCGCAGTTAAGGAGCAGCCAAAGGCTGGTCGGGAACGTGCCCTTTGAGTTCCGGGCGGGAGAAATGCTAATACCGGCCGGCGAATGCGTCGTGCAACGGGCCGATAATATGGACCCGAGAACGCTGATCATTGGCAACTGGGGTGCAAAGGTAGGCCTGTTCGCCAATCCCTCGATAGCTGAAGCCACCGAAACCTCGAGCACCAATGCGATGGTGTTCCACAAGTACGGAGATCGGTACTTCCTGACGAGCATCAAGCTCAAGAACAGCAAGGTCGTCTACAGTCTGCACGAGAGCAAGGCGGAGGCTGAACTGCGGGCCCAGAATGTGCCCGCTTCACAAAAGATTTTGCTCGCACGATTGTGGTAGTGCGGATTCGGCAGCATGGACGGGTACAGGAGCGGGGAGCTCCCGTATCTTTTCATTTTTGATTCCCTGAAACGTTTCCCGGAGCTTAACAGTCGTAACATCGCGATTTCACTATTTCACTCATCCTATGAAAGAGGATGTCAAGAAATTGCCTCCTTGGGGGAAAGCTTGTTCGTGCTAACGCTTACTTTCCCCCAAGGAAAATGCCGTTCTCCAGCCGATTTGCCTACACCCTCCGGAGTCCGCATTCATTCATCCTTCGTCATAGGCAGTTGCCTTCTGCCCATTCGGAACCTTTGAAGGGGGGATCATGAGACCCGTGGTAGCGGCCAAGAAACTCAGCAAGTTCAACCCCCAGACATTTCTTTCGACCATCAACGGCGGTAGAAAGATCGAAGCCGTTCCCAAGAAGCAGACCATCTTTGCTCAGGGCGACTCGTCCGATGCTGTGTTTTATATAAAGGAAGGAAAGGTAAAGCTCACCGTTGTGTCGAAGATCGGGAAGGAAGCCACGATAGGCATTCTGAACAAGGGCGATTTCTTCGGAGAAGGTTGCCTTACAGGACAGCCTCTCCGACTCTGCTCCGCAACCGCCATGAGCGATTGCTCTGTGAGAGCGAATCGATAAGAAGTCGATGGTGGACGTGCTCCATCGGGAACACGCGTTTCCCGATATGTTTGTGGCATATTTGCTAATCCCCAAGATCAGTCAGGAGTCTTTAGCAGAAGTGGTAGGTATAACTCGCTCGCGGGTTAGCTTCTTCATGAACAGGTTCCGGAAATTGGGGCTCGTTGATTATCGCGCTGGTGATGCGTCGCAAGTTCACAGTTCGCTTCTCAACATCGTCCTCCACGACTAGCTTTCTGCGCCCAATTCGGAAGCTCCGCGCAATGTTTCCGGTCTGCCAGACTGTCCCGTCTGCCAAATTAGTCGTCAGGACTGAGCACTTTGGACCAGCGGAGCCATCCTTTCCAACCGTATGCTCTATGTAGAGAAGATGAACAGGCGAAGCAAAGCCACTGGGGTAATATGGGCCGTGTCAATAAATTGACACTAAAACTCCGCAAAGCTCCGCAACCGCTTTGTCACACGCTGGAGCACCTGCTGACTCAGACCGAGCCAAGAGGCCACCGCTCGTCCAGCCCCCCGCACCCGAGTCGGAACTGAATCCCGGTGATCGCGTCGAGGGCTTGGCTAACTTTTGAAATCCGACTGGAGAATTCGGAACAGTTGAGCAAACCAACGAAGACGACGCGCTCGTAAAGTGGGATGACGATGGTCGTGTGAGACTGCGCCAGCCCTGGCTTAAAAAAGTTAGCAAAAAGATTCATCCCCTTGGCAAGCCAGCAAATGCGTAGATGTGCGCCTGTCCCCACCTGCCCGCTAGCGTACGCGCTACTCCGCTCTTTCAACCCAACAGGACAAACTCAACGCGCTCGAAACCGAATTGGACGAAAGTCGTAAGAATCCTCGGCAATCCAAACGAGCAACCGTCACGTTCTTCCCTGTTGAGGTTTGAGAATTGTTTTCATACCGAGCAGTTTTGAACAGACGGTATCAGTCTCGGAAACGTAGTCTGAAGGTGTTGGGGAAACGTGTCCTTTCACAGAGTCGGAGGGCTGGACTATCGAAGACGAACAGTGTCAGAAGACCGGCAGAGGGTACAAGGCAGTGAAGTTCAGATTTTTACTGTTTCTCTGAATGGAGCCCTGATTTTTATCTACGCCGATCCAGAGTCCAACGTTCACGAAGTCTGAACAGTCGCAGCAAAGGGCAGTTCTATAGGTCTCACCGGGAAAGAGACTAAGAGCATGGTCCATAGCGGAGACTAATAAGGAAACGTCGCCCTTTCAGCGTTCACAGATCTGAACGCAGGGCTTTTGTGCATCTAATATACGCAATGTACGCACCACAATTCAGCAGTCGCGCCGCGGAAGCGCGGTGCCTCAGAGGAGAAACTCAATGCCAGATGACGTTAAGAAGAATCAGGACCAGAATCCGGAGCAGTCGGGCCAGCAATCCGGACAACAGCAACAGAAGAATCCGCAGGATATGTCAAAGAAGAACCCCTCCCAGGACCCCAATGAGCAGCACGATGACAATCAAAAGCGACAGGACCAAGGCGGCCAGCGCCGCGCCTCGTAGGCTTTGGTTTGGGTCCCGGCTACGTTTCGCCGGGACCCCTTTGTTTGTGCGGAACTTCGGGCGGGAAGTCGCGAATATTGAGTACGTCGGGATGCCCGGCATTGCACCCCTCCCCCAGTTTCTTACTTAACCATCCCGTGTCCTCACCAATATAGGAGGAGTCAAAACTGAGGTTCGCCTCGCCTTGCACTGCGCGAGGATGTTGGCCGGATGGCGCAAGTCCCCCAGCTCGTAGTTGACGAAACATCGCCATTTCACTGGAACAGCCGACAAGGCTGCTTGTGGGGTGTAAGTCCCCACACCACCAATTGCCTGGGCGGGTGGTTAGCATAGCGAAGCGATTCGCCGGTAATTCTCAATGAGTGGGCGTACAATTCTCGTGTACGCCTGTGAGGCCGTATGCTTCACCAAGAGAATTCGTCCCGCGAATTGGTATGGATCGAAGGACAGAATGTCGAGAGGTGGGGTTGCTCTGAATGCGCTTGGGTGTTTAACCCTTCTGGCCCGCCCGCTGATGAATTACTAGATGAAATGAAGCGGACGTTCAAAACGCAACTCTCCGCAGAGTTTGCTTCCCACGCTTGCGCCGAGCACCCACGGGTCAAAGACGCAACGCCTTGGAAGCGGCGCGTGGGGTAATGTAAGGGACATCCACAGAGATGCAAGTGACCGTACTGCCTTGACGCGGCTGGTCTATTTTTTGCTGGCGGGCTTATGCTTGACTTGATTATTTGAATACTCGGCAATCTGGCGATCTAGTGCGGCCCTTTCTTCCTCGGGCAAGTGCTTCGCGGTCTTCCGATGCGCGATGATCGCCTGGTAAATCTCTTCCCTCGTTACTTCGCTTGCGGTCGCAGAATCAAATTCGTCTAGCAATCGACCGAGGCG
>JGI12635J15846_10002688_pt1 | contig 15523 bp, 12 predicted proteins | sample BlaSpr_A8_OM2_M2_FD_15846 | JGI IMG/M metagenome (IMG submission 15846) | reverse complement strand
CAGCGCTTGGAGTGTGGCCCCGATTCCGAAGGATCTGCTTGATCGGCGGGTGGAAATTACCGGGCCGGTGGATCGCAAGATGATCATCAACGCCCTGAATTCCGGGGCCAACGTTTACATGGCCGATTTCGAAGATTCGAATACGCCTACCTGGAGCAACAATATTGAGGGCCAGAACAATCTGAAAGACGCGATTCGCGGAACCGTACGGTACGAGAGTCCGGAGGGAAAGAAGTATCAGCTTGGATCGAAGCTGGCGACGCTCGTAGTGCGACCGCGCGGCTGGCATCTTGACGAAAAGCACTTTTTGGTCGAAGGCAAGCCGATCTCAGGTGCGCTGTTTGATTTTGGGCTGTTCTTTTTTCATAGCGCAGCAACATTGCTGAGCAAAGGTACGGGCCCTTACTTTTACCTGCCGAAGCTGGAAAATCACCTCGAGGCGCGATTGTGGAACGACGTGTTCTGTTTCGCGCAAGACCAATTGGGTATTCCGCGCGGATCGATTCGGGCGACGGTTCTGATCGAGACGATTCTGGCGGCGTTCGAGATGGACGAGATTCTTTATGAATTACGTGACCATTCGTCGGGGCTGAACTGTGGACGCTGGGATTACATTTTTAGTTTCATCAAGAAATTTCAGGCCCATCCTGAATTTGTGCTGCCCGATCGATCGCAAGTCACAATGGAAGTGCACTTCTTGAACTCCTACGTCGAGTTGTTGATTCAAACTTGCCACCGGCGCGGCATCCATGCGATGGGGGGAATGGCGGCGCAAATCCCGATTCGTAATGACGCTGCGGCAAACGAGCAGGCGCTGGAGAAGGTGCGGCGCGACAAACTTCGTGAAGTAAAAGCCGGTCATGACGGCACGTGGGTGGCGCATCCGGGGCTGGTTCCGGTAGCCAAGGAAATTTTCGATAAGTACATGCCTGGACCAAACCAGATTGCTTCCGATGAAAGATCGGCCAAGCGATCGAACCATGTAGTCAAGGCCCAGGACCTGATCGAGGTTCCCAAGGGCGACATCACTGAGCAAGGTTTGCGCTGGAATATCGACGTAGGGTTACAGTATCTGCATTCTTGGTTGGGAGGGCTCGGTTGCGTTCCGATCTATAACCTGATGGAGGACGCGGCCACGGCGGAGATCAGTCGCGCGCAGGTTTGGCAGTGGGTGAAGTTTAAACGGCCTCTTAAAGATGGAAAGCCGGTGACTGCAGGCATGGTGAAAGATATGATCCATCATCGTGCGAGCGAGCTGGGCGGTGATGAAAAGCTGCGCCAGGCGGCCAAAATCCTGGAAGAGTTGACGACGAGCGAAGACTTTGCAGAGTTTCTGACGCTTGCCAGTTATGATTTATTAGATTAGAAAGTGAGTGCATGGGCGCTCGCAAGACTCCCGCTAGGCGACTGATTCCGACGTCCCTTCTATTGCACTTACAAAAACATGTTGCCGCCCGCGAGATCAGGTGCGGCATTGAGTGTCTTCACTCACACCAGCATCTGATCGATGAGCTCAACCCTAATCAAGAGAATAGCGCTCGTTTGGTGGCCCAGCTGGCTATCTGGAGTGATATTGGATTCAGTGGAACTCCGCTCAGTGAGATTCTCAATCGCTTTGATGCAGGTTCGGGGGCGCGCTCCAAGTTGTCGATCGGCGATTACATTTGCCTGCGCATGGCCGAGGGGATGGCCGCGATGGAAGAAGAGGCGATGGAACCGGCGATTAGTCACTTCGATTTCGTGCTCAGCCTGAAGGAAGAGTTGGACGATCGTTTTCTGCTCGCCATTGTTTATTTCTGGAAAGGCCGGTGCCTACGGAGAAGAGGCGAGTACGGTGAATCGCTGATTCATACCCGCAAAGGGAAGGAGTTGGCGCTTGCCTTGGGTCATGCCCGAATGGCAGCCGTGATGCAAGTGCTCGAAGGCTGGCTGTTATTTCAACAGGGTAAATGGAAAGAAGCGGTGCACGCAACGCAGTTTGCGGAAAAATCGCTGCGTGAGAGCGATGACTACGTAACGCTCGGCAATATTCAATCGTTCTATGGGCGTATGGCGCGCCGGGAAGGCCGCTTCGATAAAGCGATTGAATTCTTCGAGTGCGCCATCTGCCACTATCACAAGCGCGAGCCGCAGCATCCAAATCTGGCACGATCGCTGGCAAACATGGCGCTGGCGAAACGAGGGATCGCGCTACAGTTGCAGAAAAGGATTGATCGCGATTCCGAGCGGCGGCGGCGAGGGACTGCCAGCCGTCAGGACAAGAAGAACGCCACGAGTGCTTACGCCAGCCGCGATCGGCCAAGTGTCGATGAGACCAGTCGCGATCAGGAGGTTCGGAAGCACGAATATCTAGATCGTCTGACGCAACTCCGGACTGAAGCCCTCGAACATCTTGACGCGGCGCGGATTATCTACCAGCAGCGGCCAAACTATCATGGTGCAGGCACAGTTTATCTGAATGCAGCCTATATCCAGCTTGACAGCGGAGATTTTCAGCGTGCCGAAGAGGAAGCGGCCTCAGCGTACGACGTGGCCGAGCAGAAGCAGGACTACATACTGATGGGCCGGGCACGCATTCTGCAGTGCATGATCGAAAATGCCAAGGTGGAGGAAGAGGTCGGCGGAAGCGCGGACCCCGGAAGCCATGCGCGCCGCGCGTTCGAGTTCGGTCAAGAGGCGGTTGACCTGGCGAAGCACACGCAGCATCAATTGTTGCTGGCGAATGCCTACGTCTGGCAGGGATTGACGCAGTGCAATTCGTTTTTTGATAATCCGGAAGCGGCGCGAGAATCGTATGATCTGGCGCGGGCATCTTGCGGGGCGAATCAACCGGACAACTACATGTGGCAGGACCTGCAAGTGCTGGGCGCGAAAATTCTTCGCAAAGGCGGTGTCGATTCGCGGCTAAAAGCGTGGTCGCAAGGAGCGGTCGGCGTGAAGACGTTTCGGCAAATCAGCGAAGAATTTGCGGAGGTTGTGATCGCGCAGGTGTGGGAGCGCGAAGGACGCAAAGTCTCTCGAGTGGCGTCACGGTTGTCGATTTCTCCGAAAAAGGTGCGGCGGATATTGGCGCGCGTTGGCCGGCGGAAGCCTCGTCGAAATTAGCGATATCCAGTAACGCAAGCGTGCTTCCTTTTCGCTTAGCATAAGCCGTGCCGTCTGTGTTCGTGCCGCAGGGGCGGCAAACGTACATGCAGACTCGAGGAACTGGGAGCGATGCGGAGCCAATCTTCGTCGCCCGAGACGGCAACGAAGTACTCCTCCTGGGGCCGCACGCAGGACTCCGAGGATTCTCAGGCATTTCATTGGCGTCCACCCGGATTCTCCGTCACGGGCATATTGATTTCTCGCACGGGGCGGTCGAGTTCACCGGGAGCAGCCGGAAGGTCGAGGCCGTCTGTGAGAAGCAGGCCTTGCAGTGTGGCCGCGTTGATCCAAACGTTTTCGAGTGTGGCGATGTAACTCGTTTCGAGTTGGAAAAGCGTTCTTTGCGCAATCAAGACCTGCGGATAGGCGGCGGCACCTTCGTGATACTTTTGGAGATAAAGTTGGTAGGCTTGCCGGGCATTCGGAAGCGTTCTCGTCTTGTATCGATCGGCTACGGCGCGGGAACTGGCATAGCTCTGCAAAATTGGAGCGGCAAGCTGCCTCAACACTAGCGAGACACGCTGGACTTCAAAACTAGCGCGTTTTTGATTAGCCCTGGCTGCTTCGATGTTGCCTTGATTGCGGTTGAAAAGACGCAGATTCACACCGACTTCTGCGAACCCCTCGGAACCGACCGCCTTGGGGGGAACTGAACCGAGTTGCTCAAGATCGTTCATGTACCCAGCGCGAAGCGAAAGATCGGGCGCGACTTCACGACGGGCACGTGTAAGTTCGGTTCCTGCGCGTGTAACTCCAAGTTGAGCAATCTTCACGGCTGGACTGGTGTTCAGAATCGTTTGCACCATTTGGTCGGAGTTGATTTCGGGCAGTTCTTCAAGATTCCCCAACAGTCTTGTGAGTGGGAGTTCGGGCATTCCAACCACAGCCGTCAGTACTCGCCACGCACGCTGTTTCTCCTGTTCGGACGTGATCACAGCTAAGTCAACCTCGTCCGCTTCGACCTGTGCTTGCAGCACATCGGGTTGATCTGCTTGCCCAACATTGAAGAGTTGTCGTGTGGTTTCGACTGCGTCCTTGGCGAGATCGCTCAACTTTTCTCGTATTTCCACCATTTGTTGCGCGGCGAGAGCTTCGTAGAATGCGACGCGAACCCCGTTTTCTACCCGCAGCTTTTGTTCCTCCACTTCGGCCTCGGCTTGTTTACCCTCCTCCGCTCGTGCTTTTCTGTCGAGAGCGAGCTTGCCGCCGAGGATCAGGTTCTGCTGAATGAACACACCTTGTTGACCTCCGCCAAAAAAACCTCCGCGAATTTCTTCGCCGACATACCCGACAGTGGGATTCGGCCATAGCCCCGCCTGACGCGTTAGGCCTTCGGCAGCCGACACGCCAGCCTTGGCCTGACCAAGAGTCGGGTTATTCGTGAGCGCCATCTGCTGCAACTGTTCTAACGTCATTCCCTGCCTGGGGGCGGAGAGGTTCTGGCCTTCAGTGCCCTGCTGGCTTCCGTTTTCTAATCCACTCGATAGCGAAAGCGTCAGGTTCGGCAAAGACATTTGCGTCTTTTCCGAAGGGACCGACTGCCCCGCGAGATTCGCTGGCAGCACGGTAAGAATGAAAGCGAGTTGAAGCGAGAAACCGAGAAACAAGTGTCCTCTCATATCGAATCTCCTGTGCACCATCGTGCGCCATGTTACTTGTTCATGTGTTCGTGCATACCGGACATGCCGTCCGAATTCTTGTTGCCCTGCTTCTTGCGCAGCTCAACGATGTGGTTGTAGTGATCAGGCGGAAGGACCCGCAGGAGAGTCATCATGCCCTGCATGAATCCGCTCCATCCGGGGCGGAGTCCATACGTCTCTGGCTTCTCGAACATCTCGTCCATCGCCATAGCTGGACCCTCCATAAAGGCGTCCTGGGGAAAACCGGGAACCGAGTTGGCGTCTTCGCTCACGTCTGCTTTCTCCACTTGCATCTGCATGTCTGGCATAGCGTGCCGTGCTGTTTGCTCCGCAGCGGTTCGCAGAGAGAGTTGACCGTTTGAAGTTGCCTTGTCGAAGTTAGAGCCGACGCCCATACCGCGGCCGAGGCTTGGACCGTTTGCGTCAGAGGTGGCGTTTCCGCCACGCGGCATCCCCATGCCTTCTTCCATTCCTGCTCCTGTAACGATCCCTACACGACGAGTCATCAGACCTACGGCGGATGACATCTGGTTCATCATGTGGTGGGGGAGATGGCAGTGAATCATCCAGTCTCCGGGATTGTTCGCAACAAATTCGACCGCACGCGCCTGAGCCACGCCAACAAGTACGGTATTGTTTGGCCCCCACGTCGCCTTTGGCTGGCGTCCGCCTTCGGTTCCCGTGATCACAAACTGGTGACCATGTAAATGCACTGGGTGATGATCCATGCCCAGATTGATGAAGCGCAGTCTCACGCGATCGCCGAGTCGAACGATGAGAGGGGTCGAGGCGGGCCCTGATTTCCCGTTGAAGGTCAGCCAGTTGAACTCCATGTTCATCGAATTGGGCGTCGGATTGTTTGGGAGGACCGCGTACTCCTGAAGGATGATGGCGAAGTCCTTGTCCACGGATGGATCGTATGGCTCTTTCGGATGCATGATGAATGCACCGATCATTCCCGTCATTTCCTGCATGGCCATGTGCGAGTGGTAAAAGTAAGTTCCTTCCTGCTGCAGAGTGAATTCGTAAACGAATCGCCCTCCCGGCCGAATCGGGTCTTGCGATAATCCTGGTCCTCCGTCCATGTCGAAGGGAATGTCGAAGCCGTGCCAGTGCATGGAAGTGGGTTCGGGGAGATGGTTGTCCACGATGAGGCGCACGCGCTCGCCCTGTTTCGCCTGAATCGTAGGACCGGGTGCGCTGCCGTTGTAGCCCCACAGATTGACGATCTTGCCGGGGGTGATTTCCTGTCTTATAGGTTCGGCAATGAGACGAAAGACCTTGACGCCGTTGTCCAACTCGAATGGCAAGTCGGGAACGTCGGGCGTGATGACTGGCGAAAACCCTGCGTCTTCGGAAGACATACGTGGAGGCGGTCCGTTGGGCATTTGCATCTTCCCGTTGTGCATCTGCAGGCCGTTTGGCATCCGCATCTTTTCATCTCCCGAGTTGTTTTGAGCGGTCGCAAGACTGTGCGTTCCAAGAACGCCCGCGCTCAAAAATGCTGCGCCTTGCAAAAAGTCTCGACGTGTTCGATCCATACTTCCTCCTCCTGACGCTTGAATGACCTCTTGGTGATATTGACAAAAGCCCTGGCAACTTCCGAGAGGCAGCACATAGCGCCGGCGGTAAATTCTTGGTCAACGCGGTAACCCTGAACCTTGGAGCGCGGTGAGCGAAGAACACTAGTGGTCGTGCGACATGGCACACCAATCGCGGCTGCGCGTGCTGAAGATGCTAGAGATAATGAAGGACTAGATACGAAGAACGGAGATTTGCTGGTAAAGGGGGTCTTTTGGAGGAGGTAGGGGAGCTAAATCAGATAACCATGATGCATTTAAACTGTGGGCGCTTGCGTCCAAGTGGATATGAAGCAAGTCACTGTCAGCTATTTTGCCCGTGCTGGCCGGTTGAAACCCGATCAGGCCGTCCGCCTTTACAAGGCTGACACTGGGATGATGATGCAAAGAACAGTCGGATTTCTCTGGTCGATGGTGGTGAGAGTTGCCCGAGTGATGAGGCGAAGGGTGCTCGCAGTCATGGCTTGCCGATTGCTGCTCTTGGTTCGGGCACACGCCCATCGCACAAGTGGTCGAGCAAAACGAGGCGTAAACCATAGAGACGGTCAAGAGCGCCACAAAAATGCATGCCCGCATTTTCCCGACCCCTATCATTCTCTACGGACTATACACTCCTCAGTCGAGACTGGGCAACATGCGGAGAAAGGCGCACTGTGGCGATTGCTCGATGTGCAGGCTAGCACCGGAATGCGAACTACGGAATCGTTCGTGATGTAGCCGGGGCCGAGGGCTCTACTTCGCCCATCCCGAAGAACGATATTTCAGTCTGGGCAAAATCGAGCGTGTCAAGTCGTCAACGATCAAGGACCCAAGGGAATAAGCCCTGCAGACGTTTAGCGATGGCCCGGCCCAAGCCTGAACTGCGACCCTGCGGAAATACATCCCACGGTTGGCGGCTCTACCTGGGTTCTCTCGCCTTTCTCAACCACTCGAGCAGGTCCGGGATCAGAGATTCGACTACCGGGTCGGTCACGAAGTCTCCCCCTCCGATTACACTTCTACACCGACATTCGGCGTGGTCTTGATCGCAGCGGCAACGCCCGACACCCGCTGATACGACTCGAGACGATCTGCATGCTCATAAGTATCAGTCACAACGATCACCTCATCGGCTCCGGTTTCACCCGCAAGGTTTTCCAGACCTGCCTTCACCGTTGCGTCTGATCCCACTATGGCCGCGCCCAGCCTGCTTTCGACGGCTGCCCGCTCCCAGTCCTGCCATAGCGACTGCATGGAATCGACCGGCGGTAATAGCTCCACCGGCTGGTTTCGGATCAGTCGCAGAAAACGCTGCTGAGGTGTGGTGAACAAACGCCGTGCGGCGGCATCCGTTTCAGCGGCGATTACCTGCACCGCGACCATCAGGTAGGGCTTCTGGAGCACTTCGCTTGGCTGGAAGTGCTCGCGGTACAACTGCGCAGCTGCATGCAAGTACTCCGGAGCAAAGTGAGCGGCAAATGCAAACGGCAGTCCCAGACTGCCAGCCAGTTCGGCACTGAATCCGCTCGACCCTAGCAAGGTGATGGGCACATTGCTGCCCTGCCCGGGGATCGCCTTGACGACCTGTCCCGGTATCTCCGGACCCAGGTATGTCCGTAGTTCCTCAAGCAGCAGTGGAAAGTCGTCTCCATTTTGGCCCAGGTCCCGACGCAGAGCGCGCATCGTTTGAAAATCGCCGCCCGGAGCACGCCCCAGCCCAAGATCAATTCGTCCCGGATACAGCGCCTCGAGCGTGCCAAACTGTTCCGCTACCACGAGGGGTGCATGGTTCGGCAGCATCACTCCACCACTGCCCACACGAATCGTTTTCGTCGCCGCGGCGACATGCCCAATTAGCACCGGCGTGGCGGAACAGACCAGCCCCGAAATCGAGTGATGCTCCGCGAGCCAATAGCGCTTGTATCCCAGTTGCTCTGCGTGCTGCGCCAGATCCACAGACCGAGCAATCGCGTCGCCCGGCTTCTCCGTAGGTCGCATGCCGACAAGATCCAGTACCGAAACAGCTAACTCGTTATGCATGCTGAGTTAGATGAAGGGCGCGGAAAAGCGATGCGAACTAGGTAACTTCCGAATAGCCCTCATCCGCTCAGAAAACAAACACCACGCCGCTCCGCAACACCTCTCGGTAGTGGACGGTAGCATCCGGTAGTAGCTGGCCGTGCTTAAATTAGGTCATCTTGGTGAAAACAATAAAGCTAATGAATCGCGCCGCGCGACGATCGAAAACGTTTCGCCTCGACCGGAGGGTGGAATTCCTTGTTTTGTGGCGTGTTCGATCTCAGATTTACCCGACACTCGTTTGATCCGTGCATTCGGGAGAATGTCGAGACCTTCATCTGCGAGCAGGCTGTAAAGAGGGATCTTCTTTGGACATCAGCCGCTCGTTGCGATCGCTCACCGTCACTTCGCTGCCGAAACGTCGCATCGCCTGGTCTAGTTCTACTCCGACGCAGCCCCACCGATGACAAGCAGATGTTCGGGAAATTCGTCGAGTTCCAGTGCCTCGATGTGGGTGAGCGGTTGCGCTTCTACCAGCCCTGGAATCTGTTCCAACGTGGCCCGCGTACCAGTACTGACGATCACATTCGTGCCATGCAAGTGACGAGTCGTCCGGTGCGACCTCCACCGTTCCCGGAGCTATGAACTTTCCCGTCGCTAAAATGAACTCCGCTCCCGTGTTCTTGTAATTTTCCGAATACATGTGGTTGAGCCCACGCACCATCTTGCGCTTGCGCTCTTCGGACCCCCGACATGTCAATCGTGAAGCCGTTGTGATTGATGCCAAACACTTTGGTTCGGCGAACGTACGACGCGACCTTCGCACTGTAAATGATGTTTTTGCTGGGTAAGCAAGCGATATTCGGGCACGACCCACCGATGTATTTGCGGTCGATAACGGCGACCCGTTTTCCTTCGGCAGCAAATGTCCACGCAGCAAAGTCTGAGTGCACATGGGCGCGTCACTCGAAAGCCGCGATGACCGGCACGCGTATGCCGGCCATGTTTTCCAAAGCCTGCACGCCTTCGTCGTGAACTTGGCTCCAAACGCCGGGATCGGCGAGATCGCCGAAAGAGGACCAATCGACATCAGTAATGAACTCCCCGCCGGCGCCCGTGAGGACTACGATCTTCTTCCCTCGATCTTGCGCAATCCGCTACAAGGCATCGACAAATTCCGTGTGAGCTTGCGCGGACATAATCCACGGTCCGCTGCTGCTGTGGAACTCAGCAACCAGCACACGTTTATCATCTCGTGTCAGCTTTAGGTTGTGATAGGCAGTGAAGTAGTCACTTTGAACTTGCATCGTAATCTCGTTTCTGTTTTTACCAGCTTGGATTGAATTGCCCTTGCCAATCTGCTGCGGCGCAATCAACTCGTTAGTTTCCGCAACTCACTGACAGTCTCCGAAGGGTCGGGACGGATGGTGTAGTCTGCGTTCACATCAGCCGCACGAATGATCCCTTCCTTATCGACCACGTAGCGCGCAGGCATCGGCAATCGGTATTCCGGCTCGTCGTGGAACCTGTCCAGGGTGCTACCGAAAGATTTGTAAAGATCGCGCAAGTAATCCGGCAACGTGAAGACAAGCCGAAACTGCTCTGCCGTCTTCAGGTGAAGGTCCGTCAGAATATCGAAGGTCAGGCTTAATTTCTTGTGCAGGGCCCGGGTGTACCGCTCAAGTTCAGGAGTGAGCACCGCAATGCGCGCTCCGAGCGCCCTGACCTCGGAATTGATTGTCTGTAGAGCTTCCAGCTCCATATTACAGTAAGGTCACCAGTGTCCTCGGAAGAAGCTGACCACCAAAGGTCCTTCGCGAAGAAGGTCCGCCGAAGCCACCTGCACATGATCCTGATTGAATAATGTGAAGCTCGGAGCGCAGTCCCCGACTTTCAGTGCGCGACCCTCTATCCCGGACGCTTTTAGCTCGGCTGTCGCTCGATGCATCTTCTCGATCGCCTCGTGCGGCGCGTTGTACGGCGGAGCTCCGGACTCAAATCCTTTCTTAAACTCATCCAGCCGTTCCCGAAGACCTGACATTCTTTTTCCCGCCTTTCTGAGCCTTCGCGAATGCAGGCTCCCGATTTGGCAGATTAGATTTGAGCTACACCGCCACCCACGATGAGCTCTACGCTAGAGACGTAGCTCGCTTCATCGGAAGCGAGGAATGAGACGACCTTCATATTATAGGAGTCCCAAGCGTGACAAAGCCACGCCTGAAATCCCTTTTTGTGGCAATCGATGCATTCAGGATGATCGATCCTCACTCGCTCATGAAAGGATGTGCCCGCTGCACGAATCCTACAGATCGCGTCCAAGTGCGGTGCTAGCAGGACGAAGTGTGCCATCTCGCAAGGTTGAGGCTACTTACCCTGACCGATCGCCTGTTCCGCAGTTTTGCCAGGGATTCTGACCAGTTCATGCCACGAGGTCGGTCCTTCACTGCCCGCGGCATAGTTGGGGAAGTCGGGCAGCGGGAAATGCGCCCACGCTTCTTCAATCGGCGTAATGATGCGCCACTCCGCTTCTACCTCGTCTCGGCGCGTAAATAGAGTTGCATCGCCGCGCATCGCGTCGAGCAGCAGAGTCTCGTACGCAACCGGCCCTTTCGACCCAAAGCTCCCTTGATAAGAGAAGTTCGCCTGAACCGTCATCGTCCGCATCTGCGTTCCCGGTCGCTTCGCGTCGAACGCGATCGAGATTCCCTCGTCCGGCTGAATGCTGATTGTAATGACATTCGGGTTAATTACAGGCGACGCTGCCGCAAACAAGGCCTGTGGCGTCGGTTTGAGATGCACGCGGATCTCTGTTAAATTTCGTGCAAGACGCTTTCCCGTCCGGATGTAGAAAGGAACTCCCGCCCAACGCCAGTTATCGATGTGAAACTTCACGGCTGCGTAGGTTTCCGTTATGGAGTTGCGATTCACGCCTGACTCTTCCCGATAACCGGGTACGCGTCTACCGTCAATCCCGCCGGAACTATACTGCCCTCGAGCGGTGAATCGGGCTACGTCCTCGACACTCATTGGCCGAATGGATCGAAATACCTGCACCTTCTGTTCACGCACCGAATCCGCATCAAACGCAACCGGCGGCTCCATCGCAGTCAGCGCCAGTAACTGAAGCAGATGGTTAGCCACCATATCGCGCAGCGCGCCTGTCTCCTCGTAGAACGCCGCGCGGTTTTCGACTCCCACCGTTTCAGCCGCGGTGATCTCCACATGGTCGATGTAGTTCCTGTTCCACACCGGTTCGAACAGCGAGTTGCTGAAACGGAAGACCAGGATGTTCTGCACCGTCTCTTTGCCAAGATAGTGGTCGATCCGATACACCGCCTTCTCGTCGAATACGCCGTGCACCACATCATTGAGTGCGTTCGCCGATTCCGAGTCCCGCCCGAAGGGTTTCTCCAGAACAATTCGCGTCCATCCACGATCGCTGCGGTTCAGTCCAACCGCTCCCAACCCTTCAATGATGGGACCCGCTACCGACGCCGGTGTCGAAACATAGAACAAATGGTTTGCGCTCGAACCATTCTTCCTCATCTCCTCTAGACGAGCGCGCAACTGCGGATAGAACTTCGGGTCGTTGATGTCACCTGCCATGTAGTTCAGTCGCGCTTCAAATTCTGCCCATCCCGATTCGCTGAAGTTGCGTGTATCTTTCGACTTGGCGGCTGCCTCCCCGGTCTTCCTGCGAAACTCTTCAGAACTCATCGGCGTGCGGCCGATACCGAGAACTTCGAACTCAGGGTTCATGCAGCCTTCACATGCCAGGTTGTAGAGGCCCGGGATGAGCTTTCGCTTGGTCAGATCGCCCGAAGCTCCAAAGATGATCAGGAGGCATGAATCTCCGGTTGGCAGTGGTTCTTGTGGCAACTTCTCGAGGGGACTAGCTTGGATAATTGCAGACATAAACCTATAGATGTTCCGAAAATGGATTTGGAATCTTAACCAGAAAACTGACCTACTCCGGCGGGTTCTTAAGGGCGCATTTGGCTGCAGCTGGGCCGGCGCTCTTTCGCACACGAACGACAACTCCACCTTCCCCGAAAGCGCTCTTCATCCATCAGAGCTTTCATCAGGTAGATGCCGCGGCCATGAACGGATCCGATGTTTTCGGGGGCGGTAGGGTGCGCGATCTTGTTCGTGTCAAATCCTCGTCCCTCGTCCTTATACCGCGATCGAGACTTCATCGGGTTTGCAACGGCAACGAACATAGATGCGTTTCAAGCAATGTAGCCGAGGTCGCAGTGTGCTCGCAGGCCCGAAAATGAATCCTCGCGACACCAGCGGATGCAGCCACAACTCCTTCTCGAATCACAAAATCACTGAGACTGGAGAGAATCTAAGTGGCGGAGTCCATTTTTCCGCAGCCTGTTAGGGCATGAGCTTATCCACGAACGGAGAAATCGCAGCCACTTCGCTTGGCAAAGAATGCTCCAGTTCGACGCAAGGGCCGCGTTGATTATGGGCTATGGTCATTCAAAACCTTCCTTCAAGGTCCCTCACATTTCAGAAACGATCACGTTCGTTCGCCTCGTTCCCAAACTCTTCGTTACTCTCTATTCAGTCGAGATATGATCACGCTGATCGCCCTTCACCGTATCCCGTATCGGCTATTTGAAATGGACCTCGATCAGGTCAACAGACACGAGTACCCGCCATGCCCATCCAGTGCACACTTGAGCAGGTTATCCAATCGTTTTCTCCGGCTCATTAACAGGAAACGACGACCCGAACATCGGTGCCTTGCTCTTCGACTGTTCTTCAGTCGCCTCGTCCTGAATGACGTCCCAATGCTCAACTAGAATGCCGTTCTTGACACGCAGTATGTCGGTGGCAATCCAATTCACAGGAGCACCGAAACCGCTGAATCGCCCGTGCACCATCACGAAGTCCCCCTCAGCCACGATCGTTCCCGGTTCGTACTTCAAGGTTGGTGGAAGGCTCTTGATGAGATCGAACAGACCCTCACGATTAGGTGCGATATGAGCGCTGTGCTGAATGTAGTCCGGCGACCAGAGTCGTTCCGCGGCCGCATAATCACGCTTGTTGAAGAGTGTGTCGAACGCTCCCAAGACGAGGGCCTTGTTTTGTTCTTGTGTAGTCTTAGGCATCTCGATTCCTTTCTATCACTTCTATCACTCCGAGTCGCAACCGAACTCATGAGGATCATTCATGCGGTTTGAGCGTGAGCAAGCCGGCCTGCCGAGCAACACGCAAACATGCTTTTAGGAGATCGCTTCGATTGCGTCAACCCGTGAGAGATAAAACGCCAGGTACTCCTTAATACTGGCGACTGCCTCGTAAGGTTTTTCGTACGTCCAAACGGCGTATTCCGACCTCGTTCCGCCGAAGGGAATGCTGTAGTACGTACAATCACCCTTGTACGGACAATAGGTGTCATGCGTGGTCCGAACGAGCAACGACATGTCCGCATCGTTGCGCGGCAGGTAGTAAACCGGCGGATATCCCTTCTCCTCCAATCGAAGCGCCTGCGTCGATTGAGCGATTATCTTCCCGGCAACCGTTACACGCACCTTGGCCTCGACCGGAGAAATCGTGATGGGATGGTCAGCCCCAGGAATTCGGATCTCCTTGCCTTTGCTCGTTTTAGTCTCCATGACGCTCCTCGCGGAATTAGTTACAGCTTCGAGCCGCCATCGACGGGAATACTGGCGCCGCTGATCCAGCGCGCCTTGTCGGAAGCCAGGAACGCGACTACATCTGCCACGTCTTCCGGCTTTCCGATTCGCTTTAGCGCCTGCATCCCCAGCGTGACCTCGCGACCCGCTTCTGTCTTCGTAAAATTCGACATATCCGTATCGATTACTCCAGGTGCAACCGCATTTACTCGTATGCCCCGCGGCCCAAGAATGGCAGCCCAGTTCTTGACCAAAGTCTCTAATGCTCCTTTGGTCGAGGTGTAGGCAAGGAGCGAGGGGTTGTCCACGCCGGGCTTGCCGACTACGGCGCGCGCTCCGATCGAAGAGATCACGATGATGTTCGAACCTTCACCTAGAATGGGCAGGAGTTGCTGCACCAGGAAGAAGGGGCTTCGGACGTTGGTCGCGAAGAGGTTGTCAAAATCCTCTACCGTGTAATCTGCGATGCGTGCCGCCTTGCTGATTCCGGCGTTGAGCACAAGCACATCCAAGCGATCACCGACGATAGAGCGCACCTGTTTGGCTAACAGCGCAGCGCCGTTCGGAGTTCCTAGATCCGCCGTGATCGCATTTGCGCCTCCGCCTTTGGTTTGGATCTCGGAGACTAGAGATTCCGCCTCCGGTGCGGAGCGGCCGTAATGAACCAATACATGTGCCCCCGTCGCAGCAAGGGCTGACGCAACGGCCCGTCCAATTCCTCGTGACGCTCCTGTCACCAGAGCAGTTTTGTTCTGAAGACTGGTCATTTCTATTACCTCCGATTCGAACGAAGAGTTCTTCTGTCATTTGCCAGGTCCAGCCGTCGATCTCGGGTTCAATCCGCAGCGGCACTGGTGACAATCGAAGCAGCCCCCTCGCTCGCATCCAGAAAACGGTTCGTCTCGAAAACGAAGTCTTCGTGATTCTCATACCACGATCCATGGTTGGCGTCGGGATAGAGAATCAGCTTGGCATTTGGCATATTCTGAACCAGATAGAGCGAATTCACTGTGTACACGATGAGATCGTGGTTTCCGCTCACGACGAGCGTCGGCTGCTTGATGTTCTTCAGATATGCGAAGCGTTCTCCCGGTTGAGATCCCCACTCGCCGACGGCAGCAATCTGTACTGGGGCAACCTTGTCGCTGATCGGGGTATCGCGGTCCTTAGTGCGCGAGAGGTAGCGCTTCAGGAAGGCTCGGCCAGCCGCCTGACTCTTCTCCGAATCAGTGAAGAAGACTTTGAGCCACAAGTTCTCGGGCGGGTTGTAGGTGGCGCCAAAAATCACCTCTGTCTCTGGGGTGATGTGACCCTGGCCATCTCCTGCGTCGTGATTGCGCGGGGCGGTACCAACCAGAATCAGCTTACGAATCAATTCCAGACGGTCGAGCGTGATCTGCTGTGCGATCATTCCGCCGATCGAGAAACCGAGAAGATCGACGTTCGTCAATCCGAGACCGTCGATGAACGCTTCCTCGCCATGCCTGCAAAGGTCGTCGGCACCTCGCCG
>JGI12635J15846_10002685_pt1 | contig 15531 bp, 14 predicted proteins | sample BlaSpr_A8_OM2_M2_FD_15846 | JGI IMG/M metagenome (IMG submission 15846) | reverse complement strand
GTTCGAACGAAGAAACTGGAGAAGATAGTCGAGCCGCTCAACATGGCTGTCGGCAGCGAAAAGGGCTACCTGGAGTTTTGGCACAACAAGGATCATTCCGCCGATCATCGCGTGGTAACGGAGGAATTTCGGAAAGCTAGACCGGACGCGAATGAAGTTACGCGAGTGCCGGTGACCACGGTGGATGATTTCGTGACGGAACGGAAGCTGGAGCGGATTTCGTTCATCAAAATCGACGTGCAGGGATATGAGACCGCGGTTTGCGAAGGGATGTCGCGAACGTTGGAGAAGTTTCCGGGAATGAGAGTTTGTCTGGAGTTCATGCCGGATGCGATTGCAGAGCTAGGATTCGAACCGTCGGCGCTGCTGAAGTTTTTTGAAGAGCGCGGATACAGATTTCATGCGCTGACGCGCGAGGCACTTCAACCGGTAACCGATGAGGCTTCCATACGAGCGCTGCTGGGGAGCGCCGGTTACGTGGACTTGCTTTGTTCGCGCGACGAGCCGCGTTGAAAAGTTGCCGGGTAAAGCGGACAGCTATTGCACGTGCCGGACGTCCGGTGATGCGGCGTCCCCGGGCGCCGGTAACGCAATGACTTCGATCGGCCGACGTTCCCACACGTTGAATTTTGTCTCCCAATCCAGATCGGAATGAGGAACCAGCGGGCCAACCTCTCGGTAGTGTGAGGTCAAGTAGGCGCCCAAATCCTGATTGAAATCTTTGCCGAACGTAGTTGTTCCATAGTCCGCGTACGTTCGATTGGACCAAAGCAGATACTTAACCCGCTGCTCTTCGATTTCCGCGATCACTCCATCGGTCATTTTCCCGGGAGCCACAACACCCGGACTGAATTGGAAGAGGCGCGTAGGACTGTCCTGTCCCGACAGGAAATACAGGCTGACGTCTTCCGGCACCGAAAGCACCAGCTCGCCGCGACGATTTTTTCCCTCGATGAACGCGATGCCGGCTTTGTAATTGGCCGCGACTTGTGTGGGGACAAGAATCGAGCCGCGCTTGGTAGTCAGTTGGACCAGGTCAGAGCGATCGGCCGTCAGGCTGACGGCATTGAGCGCAACAACCGCAATGCAACCCATGCCAAGGAGAAGCTCGGATCGCAGGATGATGCGGCGCGGCTGGTCGCGGCGCGGAACGATCGGGCGAAGAAGCACCAGGAAAGCGAGAACAACGGGACCGTTGTAATAAATGGGATAGCCGCCGGGGACCATCTTGAGGAGAAGGCGCGAGGCGAGAAGCCCCGAAAACGCCAACAGAATGGCCATGCTCGCGGCGGCGGGAGACGGATTCCGCCAGAAGAACCAGAGAGTGCCAACAGTGGCGACGCAAACGTAAAGAACCATGTCGCGCGGGAAGAGACCGCCCGCGAGCAGGCCAAGCGGGTGCCAACCGAGAAGTGTTCCATACACGATCAGGGCGGCGAGGAGACCGAGACGCAGTAGAACGGATTTCGCGTCGACGCGTTTCATCCAAAACGTGAGATAGACAAGTGCGATGAACCCCGCAAAGAACACCGCGCGCTCGGCGGCCTGACCAATCGCAGCAGGCGAGAGCGAAACCCCGGTCTTCTCCAGCCAGATCTTGCCGTAGGTGCGCATGAAGTAGTGCGTGGGCCAGCTCATGATGTTTTCCTGCGTGATGAAGCTGGCGCCGGCGATGGAGATCATCCAGCGGATGACGAGCGCGCAGGCGAGGAGGCCAGGAAGCGCGGCGATTGAGGAAGTGAGCACGACTCTCCACGAGCGCTGGACAATCGCGGACGTGACGACGATCAGGCACAAGGCGGCGTAGCACGCGACGCCGAATTCTACTTTCAACAAGAGCTCGATCGCAGCACACGAGGCCGCCACGAAAATCCAGACAGCGCTTTTTGAAAACGGTGCTTCCACCGCGCACCAAAGAAACAGGCACGCCGTCAGGCAGCCGTAAACGGGCGCGAAGCTATACGGCAACGGAAAGCAGAAGTGCCATGCGTGGAACGCCTGGAGCAGCACGACGGCTCCTGCCGTCCAACCAAACAATCTCGACGAGAAACGCTTGCCGATGAGAAAGAGCAATATGGCCGAGCCGAGAGCGGCGAGCGACCCGGCCCAATAGAGAACCTCGAGACGGATGCCAAAGAGGTGGAAAAGTGCGGCGTTCACGTAAGGCGCGAGCGGCGTATACATCCAGAAAACGTCGCGGTAGAGCATCTTGCCTTGCGCCAGCACCGCGGGCACGTACGCTTCGTGACCGGAATCGATGGAGAGATTTCCCCAGGTGCCGTATGTCGTGTACATGCGCACGGCCCACAAAAGAATAAGAGCAGCTAAGGCGAGATAAGTGGTCGAGTCCCAGGAAATTTCGGTCTGCGTAATTTCAGTCAGTCTCGCGAAGTAAGATTCGAGTGCGGAGCGAACTCGGGCAAAAATGCTGACGGCTGCCGAAGGGGCGGCTTGAGTCTCCGAAGGCTCGATGGGCGGAGCGGCGATGGGCATGCGATTTCGCTGACGCAAAGAGTGATTCGCTTCTCGTTTAGCGTAACAAAGCGACGACGGAGCGGAGCTTGCGAACGACGCAAGAGTGCGTATCCACTATTGATAAATCGGGACTCCGTGAAATCGAACGAAAGCGACCGGCTGGCAACTCACTGGAAGGATTGGTGGGCCTGGGTGGACTTGAACCACCGACCTCGCCCTTATCAGGGGCGCGCTCTAGCCACCTGAGCTACAGGCCCATTAAGAAACGGAAGGAACTGCGGACAACTTGTTCAGTCTACGATGCATTAGAGCGATTCGCAACAGCGACGCTGGCGAATTTTCGGCGAACTTTCAACGCCGAGCTGATAATTTTGACGAGCGCGTGCCCGAGTAAAACCACATCCTATTGCACGAATCCAACGGTCGGGGTGGGCGTTTCGGGTCCTTCCTTGATCGGACCGAACTGCGCTTCGTAGCGCGCAATGTTTTCGCCGAGCGCGCGCCAGATGCGCTTCGCGTGGCCGGGGCTGACGATCATGCTCTTCAGCAACTTGCCCTGCGCGCCGTTCGGAAAAATGTAGATAAAATTCANCGTGAACTCCTCGAGGTTGTGGTGAACCATCACCAGATTGCTGTACTCGCCCTGTAGTTCTTTCTCTTCCGCTTTGATTTGCACCTGGCCTTGTCCCTGGGCTTGCGGTGCGCGCTGCTCGTCCATGTTATGAAGCTCCTTTTGGTCGCGTCCACGCGGAGTGAATGAAACAAAGTATCACAGGCGGCATGAGGTTTCCGGGGCCGCAGCATGGCGATACAGGAACGCGAAGCGAAAAGTAGATTGACAGTCGCACGTGTTAATGCTAGTTTACATGACAGCTTTACCATGCTTAACTCGATTGGAAAAAGCTTTCGCGATCGAGTGAACGCCATCGAACCGGATGAATTCCACAACACAAACCGCACCTCTTGCTGCCGCTAGCGTCAGCGACGCGCGGGGGCAGGCTGTCACGCTGCCTTCCCTTCCTGAAGCTCATCGCACGATTCCCGTGGCGAAGGGCGCCTCGTGGGTGCGAAAAATGTTGGCGTTCGCGGGGCCGGGATATCTCGTCGCCGTCGGATACATGGACCCAGGAAACTGGGCGACCGATATCGGCGGCGGATCGAAATTCGGTTACACATTGCTGAGCGTGATCGTCATCAGCAATTTCATGGCGATGCTGCTGCAGGCGCTTTCGGCCAAGTTGGGTGTCGCGACGGGCCGAGATTTAGCGCAGGCATGCCGCGAACATTATTCGCGGCGGACGTCGTTCGTGTTGTGGGTATTGTGCGAGATCGCGATTGCGGCGTGCGACCTTGCGGAAGTGCTTGGGTCGGCGGTCGCGTTGAAATTGCTTTTTGGGTTACCGCTAATTGCGGGCGTGCTGATCACCGCGCTGGATGTGTTGGTCGTACTGGCTTTGCAAGGCCGCGGATTTCGGATGATCGAAGCGTTCGTGGTGACGCTGATCGCGTCGATCGCCGCGTGCTTCGCCTATGAGATTTTTGTTGCCCAACCCTTGTGGCGAGAAGCGGCTCGCGGGGTAATTCCGACGATGGAGATTTTGCGGAATCGCGAGATGCTCTACCTCGCAATCGGGATTTTGGGCGCGACGGTGATGCCGCACAATTTGTATCTGCATTCGAGCATCGTGCAGACGCGAGCGTTTGGTGCCTCGGTGCAGGATCGGCGGGAGGCGCTGCGCTATTCGGTGCTGGATTCCACGATCGCGCTGGCATTCGCGCTGTTTATCAACGCCGGGATATTGATACTGGGAGCGGCGGCATTTCACACGCGCGGCCTGCACAACGTTGCGGAGATTTCGGACGCCTACAAGTTGCTGAGCCCGGTGCTCGGCGCAGGCCTTGCGAGCACGGTTTTCGCGTGCGCGCTGCTGGCTTCGGGGCAAAACTCGACGCTGACAGGAACGCTGGCAGGGCAGATCGTGATGGAAGGATTTCTCGATATTCGGCTGAAACCGTGGATACGGCGGTTGATCACCCGGGCAATCGCGATTGTACCGGCGGTGCTGGTGATTGGAATCGCGGGCGAATCGAAGGTGACGGCACTGCTGATTCTGAGCCAAGTGATTTTGTGTTTTCAGCTTCCCTTCGCGGTGATTCCGTTGATCCAATTCACCAGCGACCGCAAGAAGATGGGCGAGTTTGCGAATTCACGTGCGACTGTTGTGGTCGCGTGGCTGGTGGCGGTAGGGATCCTCGCATTAAACGCCGAGTATCTCTGGCTGATCCTTCGCGCGTAGCGCGGTCTTTCGCTACGGGGCGCGACCATGCGAAACTTTCCTCGCCAATATGCCTCCGCGGCAAACCAAAGACCTACGCACTCGGAAAATTCTGTTCGTCATTCTATTGCTCGTCATTGCGGGCGCGATCGCGTTTTCAATCTGGGAAAATCGACCGTGGACGGTTCCGGAGTCCGCGCGCTCGATGAAGAATCCAATCGCTCCGTCGGCGGCAGACCTCGATTCGGTTCGGCCGATCTATCGCGATAAGTGTTCTTTGTGCCACGGATTAACCGGCAGGGGCGACGGGCACGACGCGTCGCGTTACGATCCCAAGCCGACGGACTTCACCGATGCGCAACATATGAACACGGTCACCGACGGTGAACTCTTTTACAAACTGACCGAGGGGCGGAAGCCAATGCCATCCTTCAAGAAACGGCTGTCGGATGAACAGCGCTGGCGGATGGTTCTGTTGATTCGGACGTTTCTGGAGCCGCCAACGATTGGTCCGGCGGGATAAGCGCCGGCGCCACACTGAGCTTCATCAAATTTTCCCATCGCAATGTTCACTCGTTTTGTTCGCGGGTCTCGTAACAATTAAAGTGCAGCTGTAGGTACTTACATTTTCGCGGTTTTTGCGTAGTTCCCGAGAACTAAAACCTTCCTTTCTTATTGCGAGTGGGAATATTTCTTCTTGAGATATCTCACCATCAAATCGTTCGATTTCTTTCGAAGGTTCTTTGCGTTAGACAACGTGATTCGAGCGGCCGCAAGATCAGTGGCGTAGTTAGCGTAGACGTGCAGTCTGCATTTCGCGAGCCTGTTCGAGAAGAACCCGGAAGTTCTTTCACTCGCAGAGTCATTCGAGTCAGTTCAGTTCGCGTTGGTCGTAACGCGGTTTTGTTGCGAATGGGCGAAGCCTGCCCAGTTGGTCGTGGTGTCGCTACACAAATCAAATTCGAAAAGGACGGTACACATCATGCAAATCGAAAACTTGAAGAAGGTTGCTGCTGTCGGAAAGAAAGTTGTTCTCGTCACAGCGCTTGGCGCGGTTGCTTTGCTCGGGGCAGCAAAGGCACAGGAACTGGTCAAGGGTGCGTTTACTTTGAACGCGGAGACACGTTTTGGCTCGACGATTCTTCCCGCGGGCCACTACACGGTGTCGATTGCGCCCGTGACTGCGATGACGGCATCGGGCACGCGTGTGCTCGTCTTCGTGCGACCCGACTCAAAAGCGGGACCGGTGGCGTCGATTCTGGCGTTGGCATCGAGCGAAGCTTGCGAGAATCCGTCGGGTCTAACTTTGGTATCGGAGTCGAACGGCCTCGTTGCGCGTTCGTTGTGCCTCAGCAAGCAGGGGCTGGCGATCGATTTCGACGTCCCGCGAGCGAGTGAAGCCGCGAAGATCAAGGCGGCAGTTGCTACGCAGCAGTAAGCGAAGCGCTTACGACAAAAAGCGCCGGCAGAGCTGCGGCGATACTAGAGAGGCGGGCCTTCGGGTCCGCCTTTCTTTTTTTATGAGACGATCAGCTTCTATCGAACATCTTGCGACACGACCTTGGTTCTCGGACTCACCCGTGTAGAATGATCTACAACGTGGCCTCCCAATCGCGCATGTTCGATGCTTCGCGCTCCGGTGAGTTGGTCGATACCGGTCCGCCGGTCGTGACTTTACGCAACGCCTTCGCGCATCCGTACGATTCGGCGATCGCGGCCGCGCGAACGTGTTACGCGCAGCGCTTGATTGGCGCGGAAGAAATCACCGATAAGCAGCGCATCAACATCGGCGCCGCAACGTTTTACAGCGGGCACCACACCGTTTATCAGCACGCGCATTTCGAATTTGGGCTCGAGAATGTCAGCCGGCAGTTTGTCTGGTCCTTCCTGCACGCGCATCCTTTTTACAATTCGGAGCAGCAAAGCCAGCGTTACGTGCGGCTGAATCGCGCGCACGCGTATGTGCCGCCCGAGGATTTATATTTCAGCGCCGCTTGCCGCGAGATCTACGAGCGGTCGATCGCGCGGTCCTGGGAGTATTACCGCGAACTTTCGGCGCTGCTCGCGGGCGATGCCCGAGAGATTCTCAACGACATCTGGCACGTTGGCCCGATGTCGCACTTGAATCGCATTCAAAAGGTAGAGAAATCGGCGGAAAAGCGCTCGATCGAGATCGCGCGCTATGTGTTGCCGCTGGCGGCGTTCACCACGATGGTGCACACGATTTCAGGCATCGTGCTGCATCGGCTGTGGCGCATGTGCTCGGCATCGGACACGCCGAATGAAGCCCGCGAAGTCATGGGGCAGATGGTCAAGCTGGCGCGCGACATCGATCCCCAATTTTTTGAGCGATTCGGTACGGAGCCGATTCAGGCGCTTCCGGAGTGGGGCGAAGCAAACGTTGCCGCAGCGATGGCGCATGACTCGTCGAATGGCTCCGGCGGCGATTCAAGTAGAGGTGAGGCATTCGCTCGCGAATTTGATGCGAAGCTGGACGGCCGAACTTCCAAACTCGTCGACTATTCGCCGAATGCACCGCGCGTCGCTGCAGAGGCCTATCGCGCCGTCGTTGGCCTACTCGAATCGCAATGCAGCGATGCGGAAGCGATCGATCGCCTTCTCAATCCATCGCGCAACATCTACCGGCTCGAAACGCTCAACGTCGGCGTGCATGCGCCGCTGATGCGCGCGCTGCAACACGCGAATTACACGTTTGCGAAGAAGATCAGCCACACGGCAGACAGCCAGGACCAACGGCATCGCATGGTGCCAGGTTCGCGCCCGTTGCTGACGCTATCGGACACCCGCGACCCGGACTACATTACGCCGATGCTGCTCGACCGAAATCCGCGTGCCAAGGAAGTCTACGAACGCGCGATGGACGACGCGTGGAAGGCGAAGAACGACTTGCTCGACCGCGGCGTGCCCGCAGAGATCGCGCTGTACGTCTTGCCGAATGCGAAATCGATCCGGCTCGTCGAGAGCGGTTCCCTTCTGCATTTGCTGCACAAGTGGACGATGCGGACATGTTTCAACGCACAGGAAGAGATTTATCGCGCATCGATGGATGAGTTGGATCAATTGCGCCACGTTCATCCGCAATTCGCAAAATACATCGGACCGCCGTGTTACCTCCGCGCGGGCATCACGACTCCGATCTGCACGGAAGGCTCCCACTTCTGCGGCGTAAAGGTGTGGCTGGACTTCCCTAACGTCGAACGATGCATCTAGCCGCCCGAGCACCCAAACCAAACCGCAGGGACCCTCTTCGTACTCACGATTTCGGCCTGTCCTTCTGAACAGTAATCACTCGCCCAAGACATCTCTCCAGTTCCATTGCGGCGTCCAAACCTGACCCTTAACCTGCCATGTACGTACCGGGTCATCCACCAGTTCCATCAGAATTTCAATTGAGGAGTCCCCTGCATGCGCCTGAAACTGATCGTGCCATTGGTTGTAGTGGCTGCTGCTGCGGGTGGCTATACTTTGTGGGATCAGGCCAAGGATCGGGCTGCCCGTGAGCGCGAGGGGCGCTTTGCCAATCCGTATCGTCGCCTATCAAGAAAAACGCTACACCGATGCGGAAGCGATCTTTAGCGGAATGCTTCCTGAGCTCGAGAAAGACTCTCCGGATTCTGCAAATCTCGCCAGTGTTTACCTCGGTCTGGGCGCAATCACGCGCATCGATCATCGGAACGCCGAAGCGGAGGCGTATTACCGAAAAGCGGTTGCCATTCGCACGAAGGTTTCGCCGGATGATCCTGAGTTGGTTTCGTCGCTCAACGGGTTGTGCCAGACGTTGGACGACGAGGGACGAGAAGCCGACTCCGACGTTTTCGAGCGGCAGGTTCTTACAATTTATCGCCGCGCGCCGGGAAAATATCGCAATGATGTTGCGACGACGCTCTTCGACATTGGCGATTTCGCGATGCGCCAGCACAACAATCAGGAAGCGGAGTCGTTCCTGAAGGAAGCCGTCCAGAGTTACGAACTGTATGGAGGCCCAAAGAGCAAGTATCTCGCGCTGGCCGATGGCTAGGCTTGGAACGCTTTATCTCGACGAGAGACGATATCCCGAAGCGGACGCTCTGTTGCAGAAGGCTCTGGCGATTCAGACCGAGAGACTCTCGCCAGACGATCCCGACCTTGCGCGCACGCTGCAGGATCTTGGCGCGCTTCGAAACGTACAGGGACGCACCAACGAGGAAAAGACTCTCGATCAACGAGCATCTGCGATTTTCGCGAAGGCCAAGCCCACGCAGACCGAACCGGCTTCAGGCCTGCTGATAGAACAGGGGAATAGTTTCAGCAGTCGAGGTGAGTACGACCGGGCCGCCGAAGCCTACCAGAAGGCCATCGATGCGGACACGCAGCAATTTGGCGCTGACAGTCCACGCATCGCGATCGACGTGCTGAATCTTGCCTGGTTATATCGAGATCGAATCGAAAGCAAGAGATCGCAGGCAGAACCGTTGTTCGAGCGGGCGCTGGCGATCCGCGAGAAGAGTTTGGGTCCTGACGCTCCCCAAGTGGCCGAAGTGCTGAGTGATGAGGCGCTGCTCTTCTTTTACGAGGGGAAATCGGAGCGAGGCGTCTCAATCGCTTTACGCGCGCTGGCGATTCAGAAAAAAGCGACCGGCCCGGACTCGCTCGAAGTTTCGACGACGCTGAACCGTCTTGGGCTTTGCCAGCGCGATCTCAGCCAATTCCCACAAGCCGAAGCCTCACTTCAACGAGCGCTGGCGATCCGTGAAAAGCAGCTTCCGCCAGATCATACTTGGATCGCCATAAGTCTCGAGAATCTTGCTTCCGTTTACGTAGCTCAGAGAGATTTTAATAAAGCGTTGCCGCTCGTCCAGCGCGCTTGAGAGATCCGACAGAAAGCTGCGTCGGCCAGCGCAGCGGTAGAATCGAAATCTGTATCGTAGGTCGGACTGGCGACTGACGAGCGCTAGGAGCGCCAGTGAAGTGTCACTGGGCCGCTCATCGGGTGTGGCAAGGTTTCGCCCGTTCGGCGCGACTCGATCAGATTCGACTTCAGCGCGAAGTACCACTTGGCTGGGCGGTCGGCGTCGTCAATCAACATCAGATGAGGATTGTGCTTCAGTCCTTCGGCTTGCTGGATCATCGTTTCCTGATCCTGGCGCAAAAAGATTTTGCCGAAGATGCGAAAAATTGAAACGGGCAAAAAGAAAAGATTCCACGCCGCGACGAAATCGATACGACACAAATCGCGACGCACCGGCGTCACCGTCGTCTGGCTTGAAAACCACAGCTTCCCGCTGTGAATTTCTTCAAGCCGGCGATTCGGCAGAATGAAGTCGATCGTCGTCGTGACTGGCTCGCCGGTTCGCTTCTTCAGAATCTGATACGGCAGGCTGTTAGAGCTGGGCGAATGCGGGCTCATCCGAAATCCATTCGGAATCGGCTCGAACTGTTTTTGCTTTTCGTGAATCGAGCCGCGGCTTCGCCAGAACCACGACTGGTGTACGAACGGCCCGTGCGCCGGGTCCATCAGCCCGATGATTCCGTGATCGACGTGAGCCGGCAAATCGCATGCCAGGTGCATGATCTTGAATTTTTCGCTGAACGTCGCAAGGCGCGGTGCAGGAGAAATCTTCGCAGGCTCGGAGGCGCGCGTGCCCGGCGCGTGCATGAACACCCACACATAGCCGTCGTGCTCTTCGCACGCATAGTGACCGGCGAAAACGCGATCGACTTTGAGTTTGTCCTGACTCGTCAGTGACGGGATTTCGATGCATTGGCCGCTGCATGCGTCGAAACGCCAGCCGTGATAGCTGCACTCGACGGCTTTGCCGTCGAATCTGCCGTACGAAAGTGGAATCCCGCGGTGCGGGCAGGAATCGCGCATCGCGAAAGCTTTGCCTTCGGAGGTTCGGCCGAGAACCAGCGGAACTTCCAGCAACATCGCCGTGGCCAGCCGCTGACCGACGATTTCCGTGCTGCGCAGCGCCGGATACCAGAAATCCCACAAGAAACCGAGATCGGATTCGGGCTCCGATTGATTTGCGGCGGGCGAGTCCTTCATTTGAACGAGCGTGGGCGTTGCGTCGCTCATCGCTGTGGGCTCACCGGCACGGGCTCAAGCTCATGGTTGTGGGCTCGCGGTCTCATCGTTGGGTTCGCATCGTAGTATAGTGCCATGCGAGGTCGCAATTTTCGTGGGAACCACCCTTTGTGATGTCCGCTAAGTCCAATCCCATCAACAAATTCAACCACCCCACAGTGAACCTTACCCCTTTAGAATCACATTCTTACGCAAATTCTCTGTTCATCTCCTTTAGAATGACATTCTTACGAAAAACAGGGGAGGGGGGGTGCTTCTGATTTCTTGCTTGCCGATACTAAAACTCGAATACATCCAGCGAACACCGCCATCATCGAATGACTGAAAACAAAAAAGCGGAATCGAAAACATGATCAAGCGACTGGCAGAAATCTTTCGGGGATTCTCGCTGGTGTTTGGAATTTCGGCGCCACCACCCGGTCAGGACGAGCGCCAGTTCGTCATGCTATGGCTGGGGATTATTTCGGTCACGATTTTGTTTTTCATTGCTGTGCTTTTCGCGATTTCGCACTTTCACGTTGGTTAGGTTCGCCATGACGATTCGCGATACAATGTCACCAGAGCAACCGATGTACGCCGCTTTCTATTAGCTGACCCCTTGTCGCTCGCCGCCCGGCGAGCCATGTTGTTCTCCAATCACAAGTCACCGATCACCAGTCACTTTCTTGAGGGGTCTGCCATGGCAGCAATGACGTTTACCGAAAAATTGGATCAGTTGGGCACGCGTTACGACGAACTGACGCAGCAGCTCTCGACTGCGGAGCTTGTGTCCGACTCGGCAAAGTTTCAGAAGGTCGCGAAACAACACGCCGAGCTTGAAGAAATCGTCGCGAAGCACCGCGAATTCAAGCAGATCGAAAAAGATTTGGCCGGCTCGCACCAGATGTTTCTCGAAGCCGACGATTCCGAAATGAAGCAAATGGCGCAGGAAGAGGAAAAACAGCTCGCCGCGCGCATGGAAATCGTCGAACGCGACCTCAAGCTCTTGTTGCTGCCTAAAGATCCCAACGACGAAAAAAGCGTCATCGTCGAGATTCGCGCCGGTACCGGCGGCGACGAAGCCGGCCTTTTCGCCGGCGAATTATTTCGGATGTATTCGCGCTACGCGGAAACCCAAGGCTGGAAAGTGGAAATCCTGGAGAGCTCGCCGACTTCTGTTGGGGGCATGAAAGAAGTCGTCGCCGCGATTCAGGGCGACAAGGTTTACTCGAAGCTGAAATACGAAAGCGGCGTACACCGCGTGCAGCGCGTGCCCGCAACCGAAACGCAGGGTCGCATCCACACTTCCGCTGCAACCGTCGCGGTGTTGCCCGAAGCCGACGATATCGACATCAAGATCGAAGCCAAAGATTTGCGCATCGATACGTTTTGCTCATCCGGTCCTGGCGGGCAATCGGTGAACACGACGTATTCCGCGGTGCGCATCACGCACATTCCCAGCGGTCTCGTCGTTTCGCAGCAGGATGAGAAATCGCAGATCAAGAATCGCGCCAAAGCCATGCGCGTTCTCCGCACGCGCCTTTACGAACTCGAAATGAGCAAGCAACAGGCTGCGATTCTAGCCGAACGCCGCGGGCAGATTAAAACGGGCGATCGCTCGGAAAAAATTCGCACCTACAACTTTCCGCAGAATCGCATCACGGATCACCGCATCGGGATGACGCTGCATCAGCTCACCGATGTGATGGAAGGCAAGTTGGCCGCCCTCGTGGATGGGCTGGTGTCGCACTATGAGTCCGAGCGGTTGCAGCAGGAGCTGTCGGTCGCGTGACGTTCTTCCATACAACTGCACGCCGGGGAATGCTCTAAACAAAATCTCGAGCCATGGACGCACGCACCGCTTTCAAAACTGGAATCGGCCAACTACGCGACGCGGGAGTTCCGTCCTTCACGCTCGCCGCCGAATTGTTATTGCTCCACGTAGCCGGCAAAGACCGCACCTGGCTTTACGCCCATCCCGAAGACGAATTAACGCCCGAGCAGGAACTGAAATTCTTCGCGCTGCTTTCGCGTCGTGTCGCCGGCGAGCCAACGCAATATCTCACCGGCAAACAGGAATTCTGGGGAATCGAATTTGAAGTAACGCACGACGTCCTGATTCCCCGCCCCGAAACCGAACACGTCATCGAAGTCGCTCTCGATCGTCTCGCCCTCCGCGAGATTCGCGCCGGTCGCAAGCAAACACTCAGCGGCGAAGGCCTGAACATCGCCGATATAGGGACCGGCTCCGGATGCATCGCCGTCGCGCTCGCGAAGGATTTGCCTGGCGCGCAGTTTGTTGCCACTGACATTTCGCCTCGTGCTCTCGAAGTGGCGCGGCGCAACGCGGAACGCGCAGGCTTTGCCGACCGCATCCAGTTCATTCTGTCGAATCTGCTCGACGAGATTCCTTCGTCACGACGTTTCCAACTTATCACCAGCAATCCGCCCTACATCGGCCGCAACGAAGCGTCAACGCTCGCGCGCGAAGTCCACGATCACGAACCCGCGACCGCGCTCTTTGGTGGCGAGGAGGGTTACGAACTCTACGCGGACCTCATCACGCGATCCGCTGAGCACCTCGAGCCCGGCGGCATCCTCGTCCTCGAACTCGGCCACAACAGCCTCCCTGCGGTACAACCACTCTTTGAATCGCGGGAATGGACGCACGTCGGCGTCACGAACGATCTCGCCGGCATTCCTCGCGTCATCGCCGCCGAGCGAACCGCGCACGTTGGCACGATCACGAATCGGGCGTAGGCTACCGTCATGCCGGACCTGGCACGATTTCGAGCGATCCATGGCGCGCCAGAAGAGCACTCTCTCCCGCCGACCACATCGATACTTCACGTCGACATGGATGCGTTTTTCGTCTCGGTCGAGCTGCTCGAACGGCCGGAGCTGCGCGGCAAACCTGTAATCGTCGGCGGTGGCAGCCCCGATCAGCGCGGCGTCGTAACTTCAGCAAGCTACGAAGCGCGAAAATTCGGTGTTCACTCGGCGATGCCGTTGCGAACCGCCGGCAAGCTTTGTCCGCACGGAATTTTTCTCGACGGTCATCACCACAAATACAGCGAGTGGAGCGATCGCGTCGCGACGATACTCGGGAAGTTTTCCCCGATTGTGGAAATGGTTTCGATCGATGAGGCTTATCTCGATCTTGCCGGCACGGAGCGCCTGCATGGACCGCCGCTGGCTGCCGCCGACAAACTCTTGCGGATGATTACCAGCACGACGGGACTTCCCTGCTCCGGCGGTCTCGGTTCGACGCGGCTCATCGCAAAAGTCGGATCGGAGCAAGCGAAGCCACGCGGACTCGTCTGGGTCGCGCCCGGAAGCGAAGCGCAATTCCTGGCGCCGCTGCCCGTGCGAAAAATTCCGGGCATCGGCGAAGTCACCGAGCGATCATTGCTCGCACTGGGACTCAAGACAGTCGGCGACCTCGCGGCCATTCCGCACCACAAATTGCAGAAGATTTTTGGTCAATGGGGAACGGCGCTTTATCGAAAAGCGCGCGGCGGCGATTCGTACGAATTCGTGATCGACGCCGAACCCAAGTCGATCTCACACAACCACACGTTTGGAGAAGATACGAGCGACACGGAAGTATTGCACTCGATGTTGAGCCACCTCTCGCAGAAAGCCTGCAAGCGGTTGCGCGAGGCGGGACTTTCGACGCGAACGCTGACGCTGACGATTCGCTATCAGGGATTCGACACGTACACGCGTGCAAGGACGCTTGCGGCGCCAACGAATCTTGATTCGGATATTTTCGCCACCATCCAAAGCCTGTTCCACGAACACCGAAACCTGAAGCGAAGGGTTCGCCTCCTCGGCGTTGCGCTGGGCTCGTTCTCGCAAGGCAACGATCAGCTTGACCTGCTCGAAGCTGAGAAACGCGCCAAGCTCGAGAAACTCGCGAAGACGGCCGACGGGCTCCGGGATCGCTTTGGATTCGATTCTGTGCAATTCGGAGGCTCGATTCGGCACGAGGAACGAAATGCGAACGAAGGCTGGGGCCAGCAAGAAACGCGGCGTAAAAACGAAGCTGAAGACAAGAAGCAGAAGCGAAAGACAGAAAAGAATCCGGCAAATGAATCGGATTTCTACCCCGACTGAGTCCTATTGAGACGCAGGCTCGTACCCTATAAGCTGACCTCATGAGCGCGCCGCCCACCGTGCCTAATTCCTCTTCTTCCGCCTCGTCGAAACCGCCAAAGAAACGCGGGCGCCTGAGCAATTTCTGGTTCCGCGTCAGCGAAGGGCGGGCGATTGACGATTTGTGGGGACAATTCGTTGCGGACGCGCGAGCGAGCTACGGATTTTACGGCAAGGACGTCGACTGGGAAGAAGTAGAGAGCTATTCGCATTGGCGGCGGCCGTTCCACATCGCGCGACAATTTTTCTGGGCATTGATGTTGAAACTGTCGCCGGCGCGGCGCGTGCTGCTTGTCATCGCGCTTGTGCTGCTGGTGTTGTCGGGATTCGGGCTGCGCCTCAGCGATCAAGTCGTGATGGACACAAAGACCGAGTCGATTGCCGCGCTCCTTCTGCTCCTGCTGCTGTCGCTGGAATTGGCGGACAAGGTCATCATGAAGCGCGATTTGGAAATCGCGCGCGAAATCCAGAACTGGCTCGTGCCATCGCAGCCGCCGGATGTCCCGGGCGCGGAGATCGCGTTTGCGACACGTCCGCAAAATTCTGTGGCGGGCG
>JGI12635J15846_10002684_pt1 | contig 15534 bp, 11 predicted proteins | sample BlaSpr_A8_OM2_M2_FD_15846 | JGI IMG/M metagenome (IMG submission 15846) | reverse complement strand
CTTGCCTATCGACTCGATCGGCTGGCGGACGGTGGTCAGCGGCGGATCGGTGGAATTCAGCCACGCGGAGTCGTCGTANCCGACGACGGAGACGTCGTCGGGGACGATCAGGCCTGCGCGCCGGACGGCNCGGACCGCGCCCAGGGCCAGGACGTCGCTGGCGCAGATGATGCCGGTNACGCCCTGGCGCAGNATCCGGGTGGNGGCCGCCTGGCCGCCCTCGAGGGAGAACANCGTGTNCTCCACCGGAGCCACGCTGTGCCCGGCCCGTTCGGCAAGCTGAACGAAGGCCGACAGCTTGCGCCGGGAGGGCATGTGGTCCTCGGGGCCGACGANCAGGCCGATGCGCTCGTGCCCCAGTGAGGCCAGGTGGCGGNATGACTGCCCGGCGGCANCCATGTCATCGGTAGCCACGCACGGGAAGTCCAGGTTGTCGATCGCGGCGTTCACTAGCACCACCGGGACACCGCGGCTGTGCAGCAGCCGGTAATGGTCGTGCGGAGCCGCCAGCTCGGCAAAGTGCCCGCCCGCGAACACCACGCCGGACGCGTGCTGGTCAAGGAGCATGTCGACGTAGTCAGACTCGGACAACCCGCCCGCCGTGCGGGTGCACAGCACCGGCGTGAATCCCCGCTGGGCCAGCGCGGCGCCGATGAACTCGGCCAGTGCTGGGAAGATGGGATTCTGGAGCTCGGGCAGGACCAGGCCGACGAGCCTGGCGCGCTCGCCCCGCAGCTGGGTCGGCCGCTCGTAGCCGAGCACGTCCAGGGCGGTGAGCACGGTCTCCCTCGTGCGGTCGGCCACGCCGGCCTTGCCGTTGAGCACCCGGCTCACAGTGGCCTCGCTGACCCCGACCTTCTGGGCAACCTCGGCAAGCCGCCGGGCAGGAGTTCGCGTCATGCCGCAACAATACGACAGTTCGCAGCAAGAGACGGCGTGACCTGGATCACGCAGACTGAGGTTCGTGAGGCCTCATCGTCAGCCGTTAACGCCAGGTGAGGGCCGGAACGGGCCNAGTATGGCGCGATGTCTCCCTGACTCGTCCGGCCATCCCGAGATCATCGTAATCAAGTTGTGTCCTTGCGAGATTTCGTTGACATCTTGCTACGAGAAGTTCACCTAAGTATGTTGAGCCCAAACAGCCGCGCCCCTGGGCGTGGCGCCAGGAAAGCCGTATCCGGCGTCATTCGGAGCGCGGCCGGCCCGGCGCTTCGCCAGCTGCTCACCCCGGCAGTTCGGGCGCGGATATCGGTCACGTTCAGCCCACGGAAGGATTGATCGATGAGCAGACAGCGTTACCGGCTGGCTCGCTACCGTGCGGTAGCAGCAGTCGCCGCCGTGGCGGGCCTGGGCCTGGCCGCCTCGGCCTGCTCAAGCAGCCCCGCCTCGAACGCTGGCGGTGACGTCACCGTCAGCATTAACTGCGCGCCGACTCAGGCGCAGGATCCCGTGCAGCACAAGGAGTGGATCGCGGACGTCGCGACGTTCGAGAAGGCCAATCCGACCATCACCATCACGAGCGTCTACAACTACCCGTGCACAAACCTTCCCACCTTCACCGCGCAGCTGCGGGCCGGAACCGAGCCGGACGTCACCTACATCGACTTCACCGACCTGCCGCAGGTCCTGACCGCTGGCCAGGCCGCCGACATCACCCAGTACGTGAACTCCAAGACCGTGCCAACGCTCAAGGACATCGTGCCCGCGGCGATGAAGGCAGTCACAGCTGGCAAGACCATCTACGGCCTGCCGACCAGCAACTACACCCAAGGGCTCATTTACAACCGCGCGCTGTTCAGCCAGGCCGGGCTGAACCCGAACGACCCGCCGACGACCTGGGCACAGGTGGAGACGGACGCCAAGGCGATCGCCAAGCTCGGGCATGGCATCGAGGGCTGGGGCGACTACAGCGCGGGCAACAACGGCGGCTGGCACTTCGCGTCCTACATGGACGCACTCGGCGGCACGACGGTCAATACCAACAACGCCCCGCCGACGGCGGCGTTCGACAACGCCAACGGCCTTGCGATCCTGGACGCGCTGCACACGCTGCGGTTCACCGACAACGCCATGAGCGCCACGCAGGGCCTCGCCTGGGGAGCGCTGCAGCAGCAGTTCGCCGCGGGCAAGCTCGGCATGTACATCGCCGCGCCAGATGACATCTACAACGTGATCGTGCCCACCGACAAGGGCAACATCAACGACATCGGCATGGGCCCGCTGCCCAGCCTGACCGGCACGCCAGCCGGCTCGCTCGGCGGGGGCAATGCCTACATCTTCGCCAAGCGCGACACGCCCGCGCAGATCGAGGCCGGCATCAAGTTCATCGACTTCGAGGACCTGACGCCAGGCAAGGGCACCACCTTCAATTTCGCACGGCTGAAGGCGGACGGGATACCGGTCGGCTTCGACGAGCCTTCGCTGTTCGACGGCGCAGCCGGCGCGCAGGTCACCGCACTGCGGAACAAGTATTCGACGATCAACCAGTCGTACTACCAGTCCTACGTCAAGGCCAACGAGGCCAGCGACGGCGAGCCGTTCGATGCGCAAGCTGTCTACAAGACGCTGGACCCGATGATGCTGGCAGTGCTCACTGAGCCGAACGTCAACATCCCGGCACTGCTGAAGACCTCAGCGGCCAACGTCAACACGCTGCTCCAGTTCAGCTCGTAAGAGCACAACCGGGGAAGATTCCCCGACGACGCCAGCGTGGGGGCCGGAGATGGGGGCCGGCCCCCACGTCCTAGCCCCGGCTCGAAGGCAACAGGGAGACTTGATGGCGGATGTCGCGACGCTGCGCAAGGCGAATGCCCGGCAAGCGGCCCCAGGCCGGGTGGCCGGCGGCCGGTTCGGGCAGAAGGTCAGAAGGAATCTGTCGGCGTACGGCTTCCTCATCGGCGCAGTCTTCTGCTTCACGTTCTTCTCCTGGTACCCGATCGTCCGCGAAGTGATCCTGAGCTTCCAGAAGGCGGTGTACGGGGGCGGTTACACCTGGGCGGGCTGGGTCAACTACGTCCGCATCATCCACGACCCGACGTTCTGGCTTGCCTGGCGGAACACGCTGGAATTCACTCTGCTCGCACTTGTCGTCGGGTACGCGGTCCCGTTCTGCGTGGCGATCTTGCTGAATGAGCTCAGGCACGCGCAGGGCTACCTGCGGGTGCTGGTCTACCTGCCGGTCATGCTGCCGCCGGCCTCGGCGCTGCTGCTGTTCGCCTACTTCTACAACCCGCAGTACGGCCTGTTCGACGACATCCTGCACACCCTGCACCTCCCGACGTCGCACTGGGTGCTCCAGCCAGGCACCGGATTTATCAGCATCGCGATGATCTCGGTTGTGATCGCCTCGACGTGGATGAACATGGGCGGCGCCACGCTGATCTACCTGGCCGCGCTGCAGAACATCCCCGGCGAGCTGTACGAGGCGGCCGAGCTCGACGGTGCGGGCCTGTTCAAGCGCATCCGGCACATCACCGATCCCGCAGACCAGGCTGATCCTGATCCTGCTGCTGATGCTGCAGATCGTCGCGACGATGCAGATGTTCGTCGAGTCCTGGGTGCTGACCAACGGCGGCGGCGGCGTCGGGGACAACACGGAGTCCGTGGTGATGCTCATCTACCAGTACGCATTCGAGCTGAGTGGTTCCAGCAACTACAACAGCGCGTCGGCTCTAGGCGTGATTCTCATGCTGGTGCTCGCGGTCTTCTCCGGCGGGTTCCTGTGGGTCACGCGAGAGCGCCGGGCCTGAGGGAGGGACGAGATGGCAGTACTGAGCACAGCGAGCCCCAGGGCTTCGGATACGGCCGGGGCGCCTCGGCGCCGGCCGACGACCGGCTCGACCAGGACACTGATATCCAGCGCGCAGCTGAACCGGCGCTCGGGCAAGATCGCGTACCGAATTGTCCTGACCGTGGTCATCGTGGCCTTCACGCTGGCGTTCATCGGGCCGCTGTACTTCCTGTTCAGCGACGGCCTGAAGTCCACCCAGGAAGCGATCGCCACACCGCCGACGCTCTACCCGCATCACGTGTACCCCAGCACTTATGTCCAGGCGTGGGACCGGCTGGACATGGCCAGGCTGCTGTGGAACACGCTGTACTACGCGTTCGGCGCGCTTGCATTCCAGCTTGTCTTCGACGTGACAGCCGCATACGCGCTCTCGAAACTGCGGCCCTTCCTCGGGAACGCGATTCTCTTCTTGATGCTCGCCACCCTGATGATCCCGGCCACCGTGCTGGTCATTCCGCAGTACGTGACCATGGCTGCCGAGCCCATCGTGCACTGGAACCTGATCGGGAGCCCGTGGGCGATCTGGCTGCCGTCCGTCGCTAACGCATTCAACATCTTCCTGCTCAAGCGGTTCTTCGACTCGATCCCGACCGACTACATCGACGCAGCTCAGATCGACGGCGCGTCCCGGATCCGGATCCTGTGGCGGATCGTGCTGCCCATGTCCCGGCCGATCATCGGTGTCGTATCGATCTTCGGGCTGGTCGCGGTGTGGAAGGACTTCCTCTGGCCGCTCCTGGCTGAATACGGCTACACCCCGACAAGGGAGACCCTCAACGTCGGAATCTGGCAGGCATCCAACGGCGCCACAACGCAGAACCTGATCATTGCCGCGTCTGCGATGGCAGCGATCCCGACGATCGTTTTCTTCCTGATCTTCCAGCGCAACATCATGGCCGGCCTGACCTCGGGTGGCATCCGGGGCTGACTACCAGCGAGCCGCCGCCTCGCCGCAGACCGTTCGCTCCGTCGCCGCCGGTCGGCGGCACCGTGCCCAGATACTGGAGAAAGCAGGTTCACCGTGCACGAACTCGGATCCCCCGGGCCATCCGCGCCAGGGGACTCCTGGTGGCGTAGCGCCGCCATCTACCAGCTGTACGTGCGCAGTTTCGCGGACGGCAACGGGGACGGGATCGGCGATCTCGCCGGAGTGCGGACACGGCTGAGCTACCTCGCCGGCCTGGGTATCGACGCCATCTGGTTCAACCCGTGGTACCCATCGCCGATGTCCGATGCCGGCTACGACATCTCCGACTACCGCAGCATCGATCCGGTCTTCGGCACGCTCGCGGACGCTGACGCGCTCATCGCCGAAGCCCACGCGGCAGGCATCCGGATCATCATCGACGTGGTCCCGAACCATGGCTCCGACCAGCATCCGTGGTTCCAGGCTGCGCTGTCAGCCGCTCCTGGATCCGCCGAGCGGGCCAGGTTCTGGTTCCGGCCAGGCCGCGGCCGGGGCGGCGAGCTTCCCCCGAACGGCTGGCAGTCCATCTTCGGCGGGCCTGCGTGGACCCGCGTCACCGAGCGTGACGGGCGGCCGGGTGAGTGGTACCTGCATCTGTTCGCGCCGGAGCAGCCCGACTTCAACTGGGCGAATCCGGACGTCCGGGCTGAGTTCGAGGAGGTGCTGCGGTTCTGGTTCGAGCGCGGCGCCGACGGCATCAGGATCGACTCGGCGGCCTTGATCACCAAGGAGGCCTCCCTGCCAGAGGTGAGCATCGACGCACCGCCAGGACCGCATCATCCGTATGCAGATCGCGACGACGTGCACGAGGTGTACCGCCGTTGGCGGGCCGTCGCTGACGAGTATCCGGGCAGGGTCCTGATCGGGGAGATCTGGATTCCGGACGCGGTCCGGCTCGCCCGGTACGTCAGTCCGGGGGAGCTGCACACCGTGTTCAACTTCCCGTACCTGAGCTGCCCCTGGAACGCCCCCGCGCTGCGCGAGGTCATCGACAGCACGCTGGCCCTGAACGGGCCGGTCGGCGCCCCGGCGACCTGGGTGCTGTCCAACCATGACGTGGACCGCGTCGTGTCCAGGTACGGCCGGACCGACACGTCCTTCAACCTGCAGCAGCGCGCGTACTTTCACAGCCTTCCTGTCGATCTCCAACTCGGCACCCGGCGAGCAAGGGCCGCGGCGCTGCTCACGCTGGCCCTGCCAGGGTCGGTCTACGTGTACCAGGGCGAGGAGATCGGCCTGTGGGAAGTGCAGGACATCCCCGACGAGCTGCGCCAGGATCCCATCTGGCGCCGAACTCGCGGTGCCGACCCGGGCCGGGACGGCAGCCGCGTACCGCTGCCATGGTCAGGCCAGGAGCCTCCGTTCGGTTTCTCCCCGCCCGGCGCGGCCAGCGAGCCGTGGCTGCGCCAGCCCAAGGAGTGGCGGGAGCTGACTGTCGAGGCCGAGAACGGTGAGGCGGGGTCGATGCTCGAGCTGTACCGCAGTGCGCTGCACCTCCGGCGAGCCGAGCCTGCGCTTGGCGATGGCTCGATGACGTGGCTGCCATCGGCCAAGGAGGTGCTGGCCTTCGACCGTGGCGGCAGCGTCCGCTGCGTCTCGAACCTGTCCGCCGCTCCGGTCGGGCTGCCCAGTCACCGCGCAGTGATACTGGCCAGTGACCCGCTCGATGGCGGCATGCTGCCGCCGGACACCACGGTCTGGCTGCGGACAGAACTGCGGGACTGACTCCAGCCGCACCGGCACCTGTTCACCGTCACCGTCCGCATGCAGGTCCGCCACGGTGAACGGGAGACAGAGAAGACGGCATCCTCGGCGACGGCATCCGGTGGCCCGGCAGCTGCGCCTTTCCCACGGCGTGACGCTGTGTATAACCCTCGGGAGGGGCCTCACCGGGCGTGCTGGCCGGCCCGGACGACTAACTCCAGACTGACGAGCAAACGTGGAGCAAACATGGCCCGGGAAACGGCCATCGACCAGGGTAAAGGGATAGTAAAAACACCAGTTCAGGGCGGGTGCGCCGCCAGGGACTTGAACCCCGAACCCGCGGATTAAGAGTCCGCTGCTCTGCCAATTGAGCTAGCGGCGCGAAGACCCAGTGATGGTAGCAGTCCGGCAACGTCTGAGCGAATTCTCTCCGCCCCTGCGGGGCGCGGCGAATACCTCCGCCGATGCGTCCCCGGGGCGTCAGGCGCCGAGGAACCTGCCGACGAATTGAGCCGCCCGCGACGGCCGGCCGGTCCTCGCCTCCTCCCGGTCGGCCCAGCTCATCGCGCGCAGGCCGGCGTTCACGCCGAGCCAGCGCAGCGGCTCGGGTTCCCACTGCGGCGACCGGTGGCCCACCCACGGCAGCCGGGTGAGCTCGCTGTCCGTTCCGGTGATCAGGTCGGCCAGGGTTCGCCCGGCCAGGTTGGTGGTGGACACGCCATCGCCGACGTAGCCGCCCGCCCAGCCGAGGCCGGTCGCCCGATCGAGGCCGACCGAGGCGCACCAGTCCCTCGGCACGCCGATCGGGCCGCCCCAGCCGTGCGTTACCTCGACGTCGCCGAGCACGGGAAACAGCTCGGCGAGGGTGCGCCGCAGCGCCGCGAACACCGCCGGGTCGCGGTCGAATGACGGGCGCACCGCGGAGCCGAGATGGTAGGGGGCGCCCCGGCCGCCGAATGCCAGGCGCCCGTCGACGGTGCGCTGCCCGTAAATGATCAGGTGGCGCAAGTCGCTGAACGTGGGCCTGCTGCCCAGCCCGATCTCCGCCCAGGCGGCCTCGGGCAGCGGAGCGGTCGCGATCATCAGCGAGTACACCGGCGCGATCGCCCGGCGCTGGCCGGGCAGCAGCGCTGTGTATCCCTCGGTCGCCCGGATCACGTACCGGGCCCGTACGGTCCCGGTGGCAGTCACCAGCCGTCCCGGGCCCATGTCGATCACCGGGCTGCGCTCGAACAGCGATACGCCGCGACCGCGCACCACGCCGGCCAGCCCGCGGGCCAACCGCGCCGGATGGATCGCTGCGCAGTGGGGCGTGAACGTGCCGCCGACCACGTCGGTCGCGCCAGCAAGCTCGCTGGCTTCCGCCGCCGACAGCAGCCGCAGGTCCTCCTCGCCGAACCGGAACGACCTGGCCTCGGCGACCTCGTCGGCGGCCCGTTCAAGCTGAGTCTGCGATCGGGCGAGCTGCACGGTCCCGCCCTTGGCAAAGTGACAGTCGANGCCCTCGGCCGCGGCCACCTGGCCGACCTCGTCGACCGTCGCTTGCATGGCGCGGTACATGGCGATGGCCGCGTCGGCGCCCGCCATCCGCTCGAGCTTGCCCAGCGACGCCGGGAACAGCGCCGAGCACCACCCGCCGTTGCGGCCCGAGGCGCCGAACCCGGCGATGTCGCGCTCGCAGATCACGATCTTCAGGCTCGGGTCGGCGCGGGACAGGTAGTACGCGGTCCACATGCCGGTGAACCCGGCACCGGCGATGGCCACGTCGGCGTCGAGGTCGCCGCGCAGCGGCTCACCAGGCTCGAGCGAGCCGGGCACGGTGTCGTGCCAGAACGACAGCTTCCGGTACGTGTTCGACACGGGCATGCCGCCCATCGTGGCAGGTGCCTGCGCAGTTGGTCGCATCGGGCATGCTTGTCGCATGACCGCTGCGATGAGACTTTGGTAACCGCGCCGGCACCCAGGCGCGAGTCCGGGGCGTACCGGATCTGCCTGGTGTGCCTGGGTAACATCTGCCGGTCGCCGATGGCCGAGGTGATACTGCGCGAGGAACTCGAGCGCGCCGGGCTCTCCGGCCGGGTCGAGGTGGACAGCGCCGGCACCGGGGACTGGCACCTGGGCTCGCCGATGGACTCGCGGGCCCGGGCGGAGCTGTCCCGCCGCGGCTATGACGGCACCGGGCACCGGGCGCGGCAGTTCGGGCCGTCCTGGTTCGGCCGTTACGACCTGGTGGCGGCGATGGACCGGGCAAACCTGGAGCGGCTGCGGCGGATGGCGCCGGATCGTCAGGCCGCGGACCGGACCACGGCGTTCCTGACCTTCGACCCGGCCAGGGACGGCGAGGGGAGCGGGCGCGACCTCGAGGTGCCCGATCCGTACGACGGTGGCCCCGAGGACTATGCGCTGGTCTTTGACCTGGTTCAGCCGGCGGCGCGGGGACTGGCCGCCCAGCTTGGCGAACTGCTCGCGGACAGGCCAGCAGCGTCAGGATGACGGCCGAGCCAGACCCGGGGCTCCGGCTGGAGCGGCTGCTCGGCACCCAGGTGCGCGACTGCCGGGTCATCGGCGGGCAGTTCGGGGTCCGCCACTGCCGTGCGACGCTCGCCGACGGCCGGGCGGTGTTCGCCAAGATCGCTGGCAGCCCGGCCAGCGACCCCGGCTTCGGGGCCGAAGCGCGAGGGCTGCGCTGGCTTGGCGAGGCGGCGGCCGCGCCGGTGCCCGACGTCATCGGCTGGGACGAGGGCACGCTGGTCATCTCTTGGCTGGCGACGCAGGCGCCGGAGCGGCAGGCTGCGGAGCGGTTCGGGCGTGATCTGGCGCACCTGCACGCCGCGGGGGCGCAAGGCTTCGGCGCCCCATGGCCCGGCGTCATCGCGGGGCTGCCGCTGGGCAACGAGGCCGGGAACTGCTGGCCCGAGTGGTTCGCCGCACAGCGGCTGCTGCCGTTCGCCCGCCGCGCCAGGGACGCCGGCTCGCTCACCTCGGCCGACGTCCGGGTGATCGAGTCCGTCGCCGACCGGATCGGCGAGCTGGCCGGGCCCGCCGAGCAGCCCAGCCGGATCCACGGCGACTGCTGGTCCGGGAACGTCCTGTGGTCCGGCGCCCGGGGATGGCTGATCGACCCGGCCGCTCACGGCGGCCACCGGGAGACCGACCTGGCGATGCTGGCCTTGTTCGGCGCGCCGTTCCTCGACCGGATCATCGCCTGCTACCAGGAGGTCGCGCCCATGGCGGGAGGCTGGCGCGAGCGAGTGCCGCTGCACCAGCTGCATCCGCTGCTCGTGCACGTGTGCCTGTTCGGCGCGGGTTACCGGACGGCAGCGCTGGACGCCGCCAGGGCCGCCCTGTCCCATCGGCCCTGACCAAGTCGGCCCTGACCAGCGCGGCGGCCGTACACCACGCTGCTGGTAGCCTTTAGTAGCAGACATGTCGATAATTCCTATAGATGTGATAGGGTAGGCGTTCTTGGAATAGCGGCAGAGGGCAGGCGATGACCACCGGGAACGTGATCCAGATGAGCTCGCTGGCCGAAATCGACGCCGAACGCGTGATCGCCGCCCAGGCCGGCCTTGTCGTGCACGGTGCGGAGTCACTGAACTGCGAGACGCCGCCGGCTCTGCTGGGCGGCGAGGTGACGCCGACGGCGCAGTTCTACCGCCGCAGCCACTTCCCGACCCCTGCGCTGGACGCGTCGGCCTGGCGGCTCGACGTGCGCGGCCTGGTGCGCCGGCCGCTGAACCTGAGCCTGCACGATATGACCCAGTTGCCGGCCGAGACCGCCGTGGTGACGCTGGAGTGTGCGGGCAACGGCCGGACGCGGTTCCGGCCGCAGGCTCCCGGTGTGCAGTGGGGGTTCGGGGCCGCGGGCACCGCGGAATGGACCGGACCGCTCCTCGCCGATGTCCTGGCCCGGGCTGGCGTCGAGCCCGACGCCAGCGAGGTGGTTTTCGGCGGTGCCGATAGCGGGGCCGTCGACGGTTTGCCGCACTCGATCAGGTTCGAGCGCAGCCTGCCGGTCCGCGACGCGATGGAGTCGGGCGCGATGCTCGCCTACGCCATGAACGGCCAGCCGCTGCCTGCCCGGCACGGTTACCCGCTCCGCCTGGTGGTGCCCGGCTGGTACGCGGTCGCGTCGGTGAAGTGGCTGACCGATATCCGGGTGGTCGCAGAGCCGTTCCGCGGCTTCTTCCAGGACACGCATTACGTGTATGAGTGGGACCGCGGCGGGATCCGGGTCCGGGAGCCGATCAGCCTGATGCAGGTCCGCGCCGTGATCACCCGCCCGGCCGCCGGCCAGGAACTGGCCCGCGGCACGATGACCGTCCGCGGGGTCGCCTGGTCAGGCGCGGCACCCATTACCCGGGTCGACGTGAGCGTGGCGGACGGTTCGTGGCAGAAAGCGCGCCTGATCGGAATGCCTGCGGTTAACGGATGGCAGCAGTGGGAGCTGCTGGCGAGCGGCCTGCGGCCGGGGGAGACGCGGATCCGGGCCCGCGCGTCGGACCTGGCTGGCAGGGTCCAGCCCGAGCAGCCGGAGTGGAACGCGCTGGGCTACGCCGCGAACTTCATCCACGAGGTCCAGGTACGGCTGCACTGAATCTGTTATGTCCGCGTATGCCCGGAGTAGCCGGGGCGCCGCTTGGGCAGCGGCGGCACCGAGGCCTGCGGTGCCGGGTAATCCGGCTCGGGGGAGGCCGGTGGCGCCGGGTGAACCGGCTCGGCAGAAGCAGCAGTCGGCTGAGCGTTTAACGTGCGGCGATTTGAGTCCAAGATGTCCGGGTCGGTGCCGTCGTCGAGGTCGGGCCCGCTGTTCCTGGCTTCGGGCGCCAGGGGGATCGCGATACGGAAGATGGCGCCGCCGCCGGGCGGCGATTCGACCCACACGTTGCCGCCGTGCGCGGCAACCAGCGCGGCCACGATGGCCAAGCCGAGGCCGGCGCCGCCTGATTGTCGCGTCCTGGCCTGATCCGCCCGGTAGAACCGCTCGAAGACGTGCTCTGCCTGAGCCTGCGTCAGCCCGGGGCCCTGATCGGCGATCTCGAAGACCATCGCGGGGAACGGCTGGAGGTTCGGGCTCGCCGCGGCGAACGCGCCATGCCCCTCGCGGTTCGCGGCCGCCCGACGCGCGGCAGCCGCCGCCGGGCGCCATTCGTCCAGGCTGCCCAGCCGCACCCGGACCTCGATCGCCGATCCCTCGGGCGTGTGGCTGATCGCGTTGTTGATCAGGTTGCCGACCACCTGGCGGAGCCTGGCCTCGTCACCGAGCACGAGAAGAGCCGCGCCGGATCCCACGGTCAGGTTGATGCTGCGGTCCGGCGCAACGACCCGTGCGTCATGTACGGCGTCGGCCGCGAGCGTGAGCATGTCGACGGTTCTCAGCTCGAGCGGCCGCTGCTGGTCCAGCCTGGCCAGCAGCAGCATGTCCTCGACCAGCCCGCCCATCCGGGAGGATTCCTGCTCCACGCGCTGCATGATCCGGTCCAGGTCGGCCCGGGGAAGCGGCCCGGACCCCGCCCGCTCCGCCGGCTCGGCGTTCGAGCCGTGCCGTGGTGACACCGTGGTGCCCGTGTCGGCTGCGCCCGCGCCCGCGTCGGCCACTGCGCCGCCCGCGTCGGCTGCGCCCGCGCCCGCATCGGCCACTGCCCCGCCCGCATCGGCCACTGCGCCGCCTGCATCGGCCACTGCCCTGTCGGCATCGCTGCCCGGTGGCAGGCTGCCTGCCGCGCCGGAGATCGCCGCTGCCCCGCCGCGCTGGCGGTAGTACTCAGCGAAGCCCCGGATCGCGGTCAGCGGGGTGCGGAGCTCGTGGCTGGCGTCGGCGACGAACTGGCGCATCCGCTCCTCGGACCTGCGGGCAGCGAGCTCCGACTCGGCCCGGGCGTCGAAGGCGGTCTCGATCTGCGAAAGCATCGTGTTGAGCGACTGCCCGAGCCGTCCCACCTCGGTCCTCGGATCGAGATCCGGCACCCTGCGGGTCAGGTCGCCGGCGGCTATGGCGCCGGCCGTCTTCTCGATATCGGTCAGCGGGCGGAGGCTGGCACGCACCACAGCGATCCCCACGATGAACAGCGCGATCAGCACGATCACGCTCACGATCACGTCAATCCGGATCAGGTTGCCGATCGTGTTGTAGATCGAGGTCACGTCGACGCCCACGATCAGCGTGCCGACCTGCTGCTGCCCGGGCCCGATATAGAACGTCTGCCCGGGGTAGGCGACGACCCGCCACAGCTCGGATCCGGACTGGGCCGGGACCGTGACAGACGTGGGGCTGGACGCCGATAGCCAGGACGCGTCGGTGGAGATGGCCGGCCCTGAGATCCCCGGCGGCAGGTAGCCCCCGAACCGCTGCAGCCCTTCGTTCGGCAAGAGTGCCTCGTACAGCCACGGCTCGGGTGACACGGTCGCGGCGTTGTGCCCGTTCTGAAGATGCGGCAAGTTCTGGTACAGCTCCTGGAGCTGGGCATCGGCCCCGTTGAGCAGGTAGTCCTTCAGGAACGCGATGCCGACAAAACTGATCGCCACGAGCGCGATCGCGACCAGCGCGAGGACCGCGGTCACCATCTTGACGCGCAGCGGCGTACGGTCGGGCAGGCCCCGTAGGCTGCCCCAGGCCTGGCCAATCCGCCCCGACGACATGGCCGTCCGCTTCCCTAGGTCGAAGGGAGCCGCAGCACGTAACCGACGCCNCGCAGCGTGTGCAGCAGGTGCGGTTCGGTGGTGTCGATCTTGCGCCGCAGCACCGAGACGTAGGACTCCACGATGCCGGTATCACCACGGAAGTCGTAATCCCAAACGTGGTCGAGTATCTGCATCTTGGACAGCACCCGGTTGGCGTTGCCCATGAAGTACCGGAGCAGCTTGAACTCCGTTGGGGACAGCTGGATCTGCTGACCGCCGCGCCACACCTCGTGGCTGTCCTCGTCGAGTTCCAGGTCGGCGAACTTCAGCCGCGGCGGCGGCTCGGTGCCGTCGCCGCGGGTGCGGCGCAGCACGGCCCGGATCCTGGCGATCACCTCTTCCAGGCTGAACGGCTTGGTGACGTAGTCGTCGCCGCCAAGAGTCAGGCCACGGATCTTGTCCTCGGTGGAGTCGCGTGCCGTCAGGAACACGACCGGGATCCTGGCGCCGCCGCCTCGCAGCCGCCGGATGACGTCGAAGCCGTCCATGTCCGGGAGCATGACGTCGAGCACGATGAGGTCGGGCCGATGCCGCTGCGCGGCCTGCACCGCCTCCGTGCCGGCCGCGGCGGTGACCACCTCGAATCCGGCGTACCGAAGGCTCGCCGACAGCAACTCCAGGATGTTGGGCTCGTCTTCGACGACCAGCAACCGGGCGTCCGGCTGGCGGCGCCCATCAATCGTCGGTGTGGTCATCGCACCATTGTGTGCCTTCTGCCTGAACGTTACCTGAAGGGGTCCTGAGGCGATCCTTCACGAACTTGCTGCGCACAGCGCGGCAGATAACGATAACTCGGTGGTAGCTTCCGCTTCGGCACGGGCGACGGGCGCCCAGAAAGAGATCGCCGCGGGCCGTGAGCCGACGCCCAGCTTCGCGTAGATCCGGTTTACGTGGTTCTTGACTGTTTTTTCCGCCAGGACGAGCTGCGCCGCGATCTGGCCGTTTGAGTGACCCGCCGCGATCAGGGTCATGATCTGGGCCTCGCGCGAGGACAGGCCCGCAGTACGCGGACGCCTAGGGGTGCTGGCGGTTCTCATGAGACCTCCGTGGCCGACGCTGGTCAGCGTGCAGGAAGGTGCAACGGTTTGCATGCTATCGACTACTACGGGGCATACCGCAAGGGCTAAAAGCCCGTCAAAATCCGCCTCGCCCAATCCGCCGGGCGCTGCCCACGAGCTCATGGATGTACCAAAAGGCCTAATAGATGCGGCCTATCGGTACATCGATACCCNGATCCGGGGCCGCCGGGGCGGGTGTTACTGGGTCGCNGCGGCCTTGGAGCCGGAGATCAGGCCCTTCGGCAGCGGCGTGTCGGTCTTCAGGTCGTTGAACAGCNTCAGCGCCCGGCTCTGGTCCCACTGCACGGCCACACCGTCATTCGGGGTCTGGAAGTCCAGGTTGGCGAGCGGCACGGTGGTGGTCTCCGGGTTCCGGAGCGCGAACGCCACGTGCATGAGGTCGTAGACGCTGGTGCCCTGGCTGACGGTCAGCGTGTTCGCCGATCCGGTCGCCGCCGGGATGATCGCGAACGGGTTGAGCAGCACGCTGGGGCTCGTCATCTTGCTGAGCAGCGCCTTGATGAACAGCCGCTGATCCTGCTCGCGCTGCAGGTCGCTGAGGGCGAAGTTGCGGGTCCGCACGTACCCGAGCGCCTGGTCACCGTTCAGGGTCTGGCACCCGGCCTTCAGGTTCAGCCCGGCCTTGGGGTCGACCATGGGGCCCGGCAGGCACATCCGCACGCCGCCGACCGCGTTGACCACGCTGACGAAGCCGCCGAAGCCGATGCCCATGTAGTGGTTGATGTACAGGCCGGTGACTTGCTGGATGGTCTCGGCCAGCAGCTTGGGCCCGCCGAGGTCGAACGCGGCGTTGATCTTGCTTTCCCCGTGGCCGGGGATCGGCACGTAGGAATCGCGCGGGATGCTGACCAGGACCGGCTTCCCGCCGCCCGACGGGATGTGCAGGATCAGGATCGTGTCGGAGCGCTCGCCTTCCGCGTCGCTCAGCGGCCCGGTCGCCAGCTTCCGCTCCTGTCGCCTGGTCAGCCCCTGGCGGCTGTCCGAGCCGGCGATCAGCCAGTTCGTCCCGGCGGATACGGCAGGACGCCCGTTGTAGTCGACCAGCACGTCCGACTGGTGCAGTTTCGAGCCGACGTAGAAATACATGCCGACGCTGCCGATGATGACCACGACGAGGAGCAGGGCGATCATCGCGATGATCCGGCGCGGGCGCAGCCACCTCCGCCCGCCGGGGCGGACGGGGCGGCCAGGACCACCCGGCCCGCCAGGACGGCCACGGGACGGCGGCTGCTGCGGCCAGGCGCTGCCCGAGCCGAGCCGCCCGCCGGGCCCGTACCCGCTGGCCCCGCCGGAGCCGTAGTCGCTGGAGCCCA